>JAABUJ010002461.1_pt1 | contig 22891 bp, 21 predicted proteins | sample 5559131 | NCBI WGS metagenome assembly JAABUJ01 (sample SAMN10711875, study PRJNA513366) | rock metagenome | isolation source: Antarctica rocks | place: Antarctica: Victoria Land, Mt New Zealand nord | collected 2016-01-07
TGGGGTTGTGGAAGGGCCTGAAGTCGATCGGCGTGGTCGTTTCGGAATGCATCCGAGACGGGAATGCGACAGACGAGGTGCGCTATTACATCAGCAGCCTCGGGTTGGGCGTGAAGCGATTCGCGCACGCAGTCCGCAGCCATTGGGGCATCGAGAATAGCTGCCACTGGAGCCTCGATGTCACCTATCGCGAGGACGAATCGCGGATGCGGGACAAGAACCTGCGCGAGAATTTCGCGTGGCTGAGCCGGCTCACACTGTCGCTGTTGAAGCAGCATCAAGGTCGCGAAAGTATTGCAATGAAGCGGCGGAGTTGCGGTTGGAGCGATAGCTACTTGATGGAAGTCATTACTGGATCAAGATGTTAGTGTGCGCTGGCCCTGCAAAGTGGAGCCTCTCAGCATGCTCATGCTTGGTCTTTGGGAGGAAATCCTCCTCGACCAGGCGACCCATCTCGGCTGCACCCATAGCGCAATTTAGACCTACATAGAACAACAGCCGTTCGATTGGGGTGGCGTGCTGATTGAGGACCGTCAACTCTTCGACCGAGTAGACATTCTTCGTAATCGAGGAGAGTTTGGGTTCCGAGTCCTTCATGCCGACCTTGCGATTGACTCGCTCCAGGCCCCGTGGGAACTGCCACCCGTATTTCTGGGTCGTGTCCAACCATCGGAAGAACCGCATCAACTCGCCGATGTGGTGCCGGGCATTGTCCCGACTGGTTGCCCCACGCGCTCCGACCGGTCGATTCCGCCAGTGGGCGATCATCGCCGAGCAGGCGTCGAAGTTGAGATCGTGCAGCGGGATGTCGTCGTGGGACTTGCGGAACCGCTTGACCCGCTCCAGTCGGAGCCGCCCGTAGGGCGTCAGGTCGGACGAGCCGGGCTTGAGGCTGTGATTGCGGATCTCGGATTCGTAGTCGTCGAACGCCGAGTGCAGGCTTCCGGCGATCAGCTTCTCCGGCAGGGTCCGACCCGTGGGAAGGACCCCGAGGTCTTTCAGTTCGCCCTCAAGTCCCCGGAGTTTCTCGCCGGTGAGCCGCTGGGTGAGCTTGTTGGACTCCTCATTGAGGGCGGGGTCCTCGGGGACGAGGTCCAGGGATGGAAACCATCCACGCACGGTGTGGACCATCTGGGCGTATTCCAGCAGCGGGTCGGCGTACCCACCGTCCGGCGGGAGCGGGGGGTAGGAGATCCGGTATTCGCCCCTGGCGATCTTCTCGGCGTAGGAGAGGGCGAGCGGCGACCAGAGTTCCTGGCCCCCGGAGCCGTAGACCCGGAGATTCTCGTCGTATAGTTCACGGAGCTTGGCGAAGCGTCGTTCCGCCTCCCGCTTATCGGTCCCCAGATTGAAGCGATGCTGCCGCCTCTCGCCGTCCACGCCTACCTTCCAGCCCAGGTAGGGGCGATAGCGACCCTGGGGGTCGGGTCGGAGGTCGCGATTTCGGGCAGCCATGTTCCCGGTCCGGGGTCAGTTGATGGGGGCGTCACGGCACCCATTCTACCCCCTTATCTGACACCTTCAAGGGGCTAATCTGACACCCTATCTGACAACCAACGCTTGACGCAAGTCCTTGCAGGGCAGGCAAATTACCCTAAATCTAACAGAAAAGCCCACTTGCGATTGCTCGTAAGTGGGCTTTAAAGTGGAGGCGGCGGGAATTGCACCCGCGTCCCGAGACCCATCGGTGAAGGCATCTACGTGCGTAGCTGAATATTTAATTGTCGGCCTGGACGCCCCATTCGGCAAGGTCGCCTTCGGCTTATCCCATCATAGATTTAATCCGAGCCGCAACGGGCGGTTAGGCTCGAACGATCCCGCATTGTCGTCTTCGGGCGAGGCTAGCGGGAGAAGACCCGCCACGAAGCCGTTTCTGCTTCTTAGGCAGCCATACGGAGAGAGGGAGTCCTCTCGGCAGATAAAGTTTGGTCCGCTTTTTACGAGGCCTGCTGACCAACCTCGGCACGCCACCGGACACGTCAGCAATCCGGTCGATCCTGGTTCGCCCCCGTTGTCGAAGAACCGCGAGCCGTGCCATCTGGAATGGAAGCGGCTCGCCGTGCCCCTCGACTTTTATTATTGCTACATCGGGGTGGAAGTCAATCCCGACCTCGGGCCGCGCGGTCGATCTCGCGCTTGGCGTCCTGCTTCTTGAGGGCTTCACGCTTGTCGTAGAGTTTACGGCCCTTGGCGATGCAGATTTCGACCTTTGCCATTCCCTCTTTGAAGTAGATCTTCAGGGGGACGAGGGTCAGTCCGCGCTCGGAGACCTTGGCGGCCAGCCGGTCGATCTCCTTGCGGTGCAGGAGGAGCTTCCGAGGCCGTTTGGCCTTGTGGTTCATCCGGTTGGCCTGGAGGTATTCGGGGATGTCGCACCCGAAGAGCCAGACCTCCTCATCGCGGTCGAGGCCGGCGTAGGCTTCCTCCAGGCTCGCCTTGCCGCCCCGGAGGCTCTTCACCTCGGTCCCGGTCAGGACGATTCCGGCCTCGAACGACTCCATCAGGTCGTACTCGAAGCGGGCCCGGCGATTGCGCGCGACGATCTTGAACGACTCGTCGTCCGGCTTCTTGGCTTTCGCCTTTTCCTTGCCAGCCATCACCAACACCCCCATCCTCGCCCGAGTCGAGAGGGCATTATAGAGATCCAGGCCGACGGGGGACAACGCCCGGCTTCATCGAATCGTCAAGTCCCCGCGATCCCTCGGCAGGTCGCCAGGACCTCGGCGACGATCGCGTCGGGCTCGTCCGACTCGATCCGGAGCAGGGGGGTCTGCAGGAGACCGGGACGCCTTCGGATTTCGTGATCCGCGGGCAGGGAGGCCAAGATCGTGGGAGCCAGCGCCTTCCCGGCAGCGACCCGGGCGCGACGCAACCCCATGTGATAGGCCGGCATTCCGCCGGACTCCGGGGATCCGAGCCTCCCGCCCCAGTCCGACGTCGTGGACGCCCGGAGGAGGTCAAGGGGCAGGCAATAATCGGCCACGATCCAGGGAGCCCGGAGGGTCTCCGCGGCCCATCGACCGGCGTGGAGCGCCTCGGCCTTCCGCCCAATCCGTTCGAACGGGTCGCCGGGATCGTCGCCTTCCTCGACCCCGAACGCGGGCAAAGACTCGATCAGGAGGCGGAACACGGTCGCCTTCGTCTTCCCTCGCGGGCCGTCGAGCGCCAGGAGCCTCGGCTTCCGGTCGAGGTTGGCCAGGAGGTCGGCGATCGTCCGCCTCGTCATCGGGTCCACGATCCCCGGGGCGATCTGGGCCAGCGGGGCAAGGACGAACCGGCGGAACGCGAGCCGGGGATGGGGGAGCTTCAGGTCGGGCGTGTCAAGGAACTTGCAACCGTAGATCAGGAGGTCGATGTCGAGCGTCCGCTCGCCCCAGCGGACGGTCCGACGCCGGCCGAGGCGATCCTCGATCTCTCGGGTCAGCGCCAGAAGTTCGCGGGGGCCGAGGGTCGTCGCCAGCCTCGCGGCGGCGTTGAGGAACGCCCCCTGGCCGGGAGGGCCGCCGACGGGACTGGTTTCGAGGTAAGGACTGACGGCCTCGACGGCCAGGCCCGGCGCATCGGCCAAGGCGGCGACCGCGGCGTCGAGGATCGCCTTGCGGTCGCCGAGGTTGCTGCCCAGGCCGATCCAGACGGGCGTGGTCATCGACCGCTCAGAGTTTCAGCTTGCCGATCCGCTCGACCGCCTGGAGCAGCCGGGGGGTGTCGACGGTCAGGGCGGCGCGGATGTAGCCGTCGGCGGTCCGGCCGAAGCCAAGTCCGGGGGTGGTCACCACGTCGGCCTCGTCCAGGATCCGGGCGCAGAGCTCGCTGGAGGTCGTGCCGGCGGGGCAGGGGATCCAGACGTAGAACGTCGCCCCGGGCGTGGGGACGTCCCAGCCGATCCCCTTCAGGCCGGTGACGAAGGCGTCGCGGCGCTCCCGGTAGAGGGCCCGGATCGGCGGGGTCAGGGTGTCGTACTGGTCGAGCGCCGTCTTGGCGGCGAACTGGATCGCGGTGAAGATCCCGGAGTCGGAATTGGCCTTCACCTGGCCGAGCGCGGCGATCAGCGGGGCGCCGCCGATGGCGAAGCCGACGCGCCAGCCGGTCATATTGAAGGTCTTCGAGAGGCTGTGGAACTCGACGGCATGCTCCCTGGCCCCGGGGACCTGGAGGATGCTGGGGGCGGGCCGGTCGAAGTACATCTCGTTGTAGGCCGCGTCCTGGGCGATCACCAGGTTGTGGGCCCGGGCCAGCCCGACCACTTTCTCGAAGAACGGGAGGTCGGCGGTCCCGCCGGTCGGATTGTTCGGGTAGTTCAGGAAGAGGAGCCGGGCCCGGGTGTAGACGTCGGCGGGAATGGCGTCGAGGTCGGGCCGGAAGCCTTGCGCAGGCTCCAGTGGCATCGTGTAGACGTCGGCGCCGGCGAACATGCTGCTACTCCGGTAGACCGGGTAGCAGGGGTCGGGCACGAGGCTGATGTCGCTGGGGTTGAGGACGGCCAGCGGGAAGTGGGCGATTCCCTCCTTCGAGCCGATCAGCGGGAGAATCTCGGAATTGGGGTCGAGGTCCAGGCCGTACCGCTTCTTGCAGAACGCGGCGATGCTCTGGCGAAGTTCGGGAGCGCCCTGGTCCAGGGCATATTGATGGAAGGCCGGGTTCTCGACGTGCTCCTGGAGGCTCCGGATGATCGGCGCCGGGGTCGGCTTGTCGGGGTCGCCGACGCCCAGGTTGATCACGTCGCGCCCGGCCGCCATCGCCGCCTTCTTCTTCTTGTCGATCTCGGCGAAGAGGTACGGGGGGAGCTTCTGGAGCCGTTCGGCCTTGACGAATTGCGTGGTCGCCATCGGAATTCCTGGATTCAACTCGGGTGGTCGCGGGGTGGCGGTCCTCCTGCCCCCAAGAAGTTACCGAAATCCTGGCGGGAGTGCCAGGAAGGTGCCGATGGGGAAGGATTGGAGCGGCAGGGCGCGGGACGTTGGGGCGTCGAGGTCGCCGGGAGATAATAGGGGTGAAGATTATGTGCGGACCGTGCGTGGAGAGGCGACCGGCCTCCTTATTTCTCCGGATCGATGGCGTCCTGGCGGTGGGCTCTCTCCAAGATCGGGAGGGATGATGCGTCTGGTCATCGACGGCCGGCGGCTGACGGCGGAGCGGACCGGGGTGGGTCGCTACCTGGAAGTCCTGCTCCAGGACTGGGCCGAGACCGGGCCGCCGCTCCCGGAGACGCTGGTCGTGGTCCGGGACCGGGCCGGGCTGACGCGCGTCCCCTCGGGGTCGGGGATCCGGGCCGAGGCGGTCGGCGAGGGCTGGCCGGGCCTGGTCTGGGAGCAATTCGCCCTGAGGCGTCGGCTTGGCGAGGGGGACGTTCTGTTCGCGCCGGCAAACCTGTCCCCGAGCGGCTGGCGGGGGCGGACCGTCCTGGTCACGCACGACGCGCTCCAGGAGGTGATGCCCGACGCCTTCCCCTGGCACGTCCGCTGGCGGTTCGGCCGTCGTTATCGCCGGGCGGCGGCATCGGCGACCCGCGTCCTGACCCCCTCGCAATCGACCTGGCGCGACGTGGCCAAGTTCTACGGCGTGCCCGCCGGCCGGCTCCGGGTGGTCTATCCCGCCCCCGACCCGTCATTCCGCCCGAGGGGGCCCGCTTCGGAGGAGGTCACCGAGGCCCGGGCTCGGGTCGGCCTGGGGTCGTCGCCATTCTTCCTGTTCGTCGGCAAGCCGTCGGCGAGACGGAACGTCCCGGCGATCCTGAAGGCGTTCGCCCGGCACCGGGAGGTCCACCCCGGTCACCGGCTCGTCCTCGTCGGTCCGGGCGTGATCGAGGCCGGGGATCCGGGCGAATCCCCCTCGATCCTCCGGGCCGGGCACGTGGCCGAGTCGGTCCTTCTCGGGCTGATGGCCGACGCCCTGGCGCTGCTCTACCCGACCGAATACGAGGGGTTCGGCCTGCCGATCGTCGAGGCGATGGCCTCGGGATGCCCGGTGGTCACGCTCCGGCGCGGGGCGATGCTCGAAGCCGGCGGCGACGCCGCCTGGTATCTCGACGATGCCGACCCGGGGCCGATGGCCCACGCCATGCACGTCCTGGCGACCGACGTCGCGGCGCGGGTCTCGCGGATGAGCCGGGGTTTCAGCCAGGCGGCGAAGTTCCGGCCCTCGCGGTTCGCCGATGAAGTCAAGGCCGAGATCCGCGACGTCGCCGGGTTCCGGCCCGCCGTCAAGGGGCCCAAGGCCCGGCCGGCCTCACGCCGTCGAATCGAACGTGACGCCGCTTTGGGACGCTGAGGTTGGCCTCGAGGCCATCGCGGGATCCCACCAGGTCGGCCCGGGCAGGCGATGGGCCCGGTCGACCCGGACCCGTCGCGTCCTCCGCTTCTCCTCGATCAGCCCGAAGTAGCGGTGCAAGTGCTCGGCCTCCGACCAGATCCCGCGCCGAGCGAGGTAGCCGTCGCACCCGAGCCTGACTCGGAGGTCGGCGTCTCCGGCCAGCGCCCGGATCGCCCCGACAAGCTCGTCGCCGGTCCGGAAGACCAGACCGCCGCCGCTCTCGGCGACCAGCTCGGGCAGAGCCCCGAGGTCGCGGACGACGACGGGCGTCTTCTCGGCTAACGCTTCCAGGACGACGTAGCCGAACGTCTCGTAGACCAGCGACGGGACGGCCACGGCCATCGCCCCGCGGAACAGCGCGGCAACCTCCGCCGAGTCGAGCCGCCCCTCGAAGTGGACGTTGGTCATCCCCTCGGCCTGGCGGCGGAGGTCGGCCTCGAACGGTCCCGACCCGGCGATCCGGAAGTCGAGGTCGGGGAGCCGCCGGAACGCCTCGATGACGTCCTGGAACCCCTTGATCTTCTCCAGCCGCCCGGCGGCGGCCACATAGGGCCGGTCGTGGCCGGGCGTGGGGGCCTCGGGCCGCCCGGTGTAGTCCTCCGGGAGGAAGTAAGGCAGGTGCGTCATCGGGGCCCGGATCCCGCGTCGGGCGTGCTCGCCCAGGGTCGACCGGCTCGGGCCGATCAGGGCGTCGAGGTGACCGAGCGACCGGTCGAGCAGCGGTGTATCCCGCCAGAACTGCGGCGGACGCCCCGCCTGGACGCAACACCGGACGCACGCCTTCGCCTCGCAGACGCTTTCATTGAACTTCCAGAGGACGTGCAGCGGGCAGACCAGCCAGTGCTCGTGGGCCGTCATCAGCTTGACCGCCCCCGGCGCGGGGATGGAGAGCAGCCCGGGCCCGCCGATCAGCGAGAGGTTGTGGAAGTGGACCACGTCGGGCCGGATCGATCGGAGGAGCGAGCGGATCGCGCGGTCCTTGAAGGCGGGTCTGCCCGACTGATGGGTCGCCAGCGGTGAGAGCGGCCCGAACCGGCTGGCCAGGGGGTGGATCGTGACGCCTGGCGGCGACTCATAGGGCCGGGGGGTCTGGTCGCCCCGGGTCATCTCGAAGGCGTCCCGGCAGTAGATCACGTGGACCTCATGCCCGTGCCGCGCCAGGGCCCGCGAGAGCCGGTCGACGAACGCGGCGTCGCCGCCAAAGCTGTGCGGGCCGAAGAAAGTCGTGAGCATCGCGAACTTCATGCGGTCCTCCTCAACGAAGCCGCCCGGCGGGGGCCGAGTTCCTCGAAGCAATCCAGGAGCGATCGGGCGGCCGAGGCCCAGGTGAACCGGCGGGCCCGTTGCAGTGCCAGGGCCGCCAGGCGGTCGCGATCGGCTGGGCTGGCCAGCAGGGAGCGGATGGCGGCGGCCATCGCGGGGACGTCGGTCGGGTCGAAGTAGACGCCCGCCTCGCCGACCACCTCGGGGAGCGACCCCGCCGTGCTGCAAAGGACCGGCGTCCCGCAGGCCATCGCCTCCACCGGCGGGAGGCCGAAGCCCTCCATCAGCGAGGGTTGCACGAGGGCATAGGCCCGGCGATACAGGTGGGCGAGGTCGGCGTCGGGGACGAACCCGGTGAAGTGGGCCCGGTCGCCCAAGTGGAACCGGGCGACCGCCTCGCGGAGCGCCGGGACGTGGGTGTGGAAGACGTCGCCGAGGTCGCCGACCAGGATCAGACGGGCCTCGGGCGTGGCCCCCTCGGTGAACGCCTCGATCAGCCGGGGGAGGTTCTTGTGCGGGCTCAGGCCGCCGACGTAGAGCAGGTAGCGCGTCCCGGGCTCGATGCCATGGCGGCGGAGGACGGCATCGGACTTCCCGCCGGCCTCGGCCGGGCCGAAAGCGGCGTCGGGCCCTTCGCTGATGACCCGGACGCGATCCGCCGGGAGGCCGAACCAGGCGACCAGGTCGCGGCGGGCGGCCTCGGAGACGGTCACGATCCGGTCGGCCCAGAGCGCCGCGGCCCGCTCCTTGGCCCGCCAGGCCATCTTGCCCCGCCAGGTCGGGAAGACCCATTCCGGGTGGGCCAGGGCGAGCGTGTCGTGCATGGTCACGACGACCCGGCCGGCGTTCCAGACCGGGAAGAAGCTGTAACTGGCCGGGAAGTAGATCAGATCCAGGTCCGCTTTCGAGGCCGCCCGGCCCATCGCGAGCATGTCGCCGACCCGCCGCCGGCCCGTTGCCGACGCCGCGCGACTGGGGGCCTCGCTGACGTCGACGGCGACCGTCTCCATCCCCTCGGGGACCGTCACGCCCCCGAGCGACGGGCGGTCGACGAACACGGCGAACTCGTGGTCCGAGCCCGCCCCGGCCAGCGCCTCGACCACCTGCCGGGCGAACCGGCCAAACCCTCGGCGATTCGCCAGGCAGCCGCCGTCGATCCCGATCCGCATGGTTCCCTCCCCTCGATCCGATTCCGGCCGAGACGCCCCGTTCAGCACGCCTTCTCGGACAGGACCAGCGTGCTGTGCCCGAACGGCAGCCCCACGCCGAGCCGGTCCGTCGCCCGCCGCTCGAACTCCGCCACCCTCGCCATCCACCGATTCATCCGGGGCGAGGGGACGTCCACCCGGAGCCCCCCACCCGAGGGGTGGGACCGCCACGACCGCCCGATCGGCCCCGCGAGGAACCGCAGACGCCCCCGGACCTCCTGCGCCAGCGCCGGGAGCCCGTTCGCGTAAGACGCCCGCCGGGCCACCAGGCCCGAGGCCGCCAGGACCTCGACCAGCTCCCCGAGCCGATACGACGGGCCGCCCGCCGACCGTCCCGGCCCGAAGCCCGCCGCGTTTGACCGGACGACCGCCAGGCCCCCCGGTCGGAGGACCCGGGCGATCTCGGAGGCCGCGAGCCGGTCGCCACCCTCGGGCAGGTGCTGGAGAACGTCGAAACACGTCACCAGATCGAAACATCCTGCCCCGAAGGGCAGCGCCAGCGCCGAGCCCCGGACGACCTCGAACCCCCGATGCCGCCGGGCCAGCCGGAGCGCCCCGGGATCGGGCTCCAGCCCGACCACCCGGCCGACCTCGCGGAGCCCCATCAGCCGGACCAACGAGAGCCCCGCCCCGCACCCGACGTCGAGCGCCGCCAGCCCCCGGAGCCCCCCGATCGCCTCCCCCAGCCAGCCCGAAGCCAGCCGCCACATCGCCCTCGACCACCAGTGCCCCGACTCGACCCGGGCCAATCGTTCGAAGTATCCGGGCTCGTCGATCGTCATGACGCGGGCCCTCCGGGGACGACCGCGAGTCCGTCTTGACGCTCTCCGACCGGAAGACCCGCATTTCTCTCCGCTCGCGGGAACGGCGTCCGCCATCGGCCCCCGACGGCCATTCCGATCGCCGCATAGGTCCCCATCCCCGCGACGACGACCACGCCCAGGGGCCAGCCCCGCCCGAGCCAGCAGGCCCCCGCGACCCCCACCGAGCCCAGGGCCGCCGGCCCGCTCGCGTGGTGCCAGGCCGGCGCCAACCCGAGCCGCCGGAGGGCAAACCAGCCGCCGACGGCCCCGGCGGACTCGACCCCCAGGGCCGCCATCCCCACCCCCCACGGCCCACCAATCGCGGCGAGCGGCGGGATCGAGGCCATCCCCAGGATCGCCATCGCCGCCACCAGCCAGAACGCCCAGACTTCCCGACGGCAGGCGATCAACGCCGCCTGCTGGACGTTCGAGGCAAGCACGAAGGGCAGCCTCGCGGCGACCAGCGCGAGCCACGGGCCGCCCTCGCGGAAGTCGTCCCCGAAGAGGCGGGGCATCCAGCGATCGGCCGTGGCCATCAGCCCGACCGTCGCCGGGAGGGCCGCCGCCATCAGCCCGGCGATCGTCCGGCCGATCACCTCGCGAGCCTCGCCCGAGCCTTCCGCCCAGGCCCGGGCGATCCGGGGCGCCACCGCCGAGGGGACCACCAGCCCCAGCGCCAGCAGGGCGAACGCGACCCGCCGGGCCGCCGCGTACGGGCCCAGGCCCGGTCCCGCCCACCATCCCAGGGCCAGGACGTCGGCCGCGTACAAGCTGACCCGGCCGAACCGGGTCGCTCCCGCCACCGCACCCCGACGGGCCAGCGCAGCCCACGCCCGACGTCGGAACCTCGGCCGGATCGGGCCGTGGAAGGCCAGCAAGACCGCCGACGATGCGACCTCGGCCCCCGCCACGCAGCCGGCCGCGACCGCCGCGGATTCCGGTCCGCCGACCAGCCACCAGACTCCGGCCGCCAGCCCCGCCGAGCGGGCCACCTGCGCCAGGGCCAGCGCCCCGAAGCGGCCCGACGCCCGGAGCCCGACGTCGCTCGCCAGGGCCGAGGGGATCAGGACCAGGCCCGCCACCGCCACGACCATGCCCCGCCCCGACCCCGGACCCGAGGCCCACGCCAGGGCCAGGACCGCCGCCATCCCGACCGCCGCCGAGGTCAGCCGGAGGCCGATCAGGAGGTCGGTCATCGGCCCGATCAGCACCGGCCGGCGGGCGGCCTCGCGCTGGGCGATCGCGTCGAACCCGCCGCGGACCAGGACCAGGCACCACGCCCCGACCGCCGAGGCGTACTCGAAATCCGCGAAGCCCGACGGCCCGAGCCTCCGCGCCAGGTGGATCAGGACGCCGAAGCCCGCGACGCTGGCGAAGACCTCGGCGGCGAGCAACGGGGCATATCCGCCTCGCGGGATCGCCCCATCGACGCGCCAGGACCTCCCCCGATCGCGAGGAATCCCATCCGAACGCCCGCTCATGCCGCCCCCCGCCGGGTCGCCCTGACCTCCCAAAGCGGCCCGAAGGCCAGGAGCAGGGGCCGGACGCCCCCCAGCCGCCGGGCGAGCCCATAAGCGGCGATCAGCTTCCGCTCCGGGGCGGTCCGGCCCCGGGCCCAGCCCTCGGGGATGGCCGGCGGCTCGACCTCGATCGACCCGAAGCCCGCCTCGGCCGCCATCCGACGGGCCTCGCCGGGCGAGAGGCAGGGCGGAGGCCAGGCGCCGCCGCGCCGCCATCGGACGTAGGCGGGCATCCAGGCCCGCGGGAGCCAGCCCAGGCCCCAGAGCCGGACGTGGGGGTCGACCGCCAGGGCATAGCGGTTGGGCGACCAGACCAGGAGCGAGCCGCCCGGCCGGAGCACCCGGGCCCACTCGCGGACGGCGGCGGCGGGGTCGTCGAGATGCTCCAGGACGCTATCGGCGACCACCGCGTCGAAGCTCGCGTCGGGGTAGGGCAGCCGATCGGCCGAGGCCCCGACCAGAGGGACCGCGAGCCCCCGGTCGTCCAGCCGGCGGCGGGCGACCACCAGCCACCGCAGCGCGATGTCGGTCCCCTCGATCGCCAGACCCATCCCGGCCGCCGATGCCAGGAGCCCCCCGGTCCCGCAGCCGACTTCCAGGATCCGCCCCTCGCGGGGCAGGAGCGCGGCCAGCGCCGAGCCCCGGGCCTCGGCCCCGAGGATGTGCCCGAGGTAGGACCGCCTCCGCCTCGGATCCACGTCCGGCGTCATCGCGTAATACGCCCTGGCCAGCCCCGCCAGGTCGACCCCCGACGCGATCGCCGCCAGCCGTTCGGCCTTGGCCCGCTCGCCCGCCAGGTCGAGGAACCGGTCCGAGGCGACCCGGAGGTCGGGCAGGCCCGCCACGACCGGAAACGACCGACCGCACCCCCGGCAGGCGCGGGCCGCCAGCGGGCCCCGGCACGCGGGGCAAATCAGCTCGATCGCGTCGACCGCCTCGGTCCAGTTCATGAAGGTCCCCGGATCGGTCCCGGTCGTCGGGGCGCATCTCACGAAGGCCGACCCATCGATTCGACTGACGCCCGGAACGCCCGGAACGCCCGGCGGACGGCCAAACGGCGGTGCCATCGGCCTCCGACCAGGCGATCGAGGGCCCCCCGGGTCCGGAGGTAGCAGGCGTCGATCCGGGCGATGTCGAAGGGGTCGTCGGCCGCCGTCGCATAGGCCAGGCGGGTCCCGAAGGCCGCGTCGTAGTGCCGGGCGGCGGCGGCCCGGACGGCCGGGCTCGCGGCCCCGTAGGGATAGGCCAGGAGCCGGCAGGGTTGTCCGATCATGTCTTCGATCGACTCGCGGGAACCGATCAACTCTCCTTCGAGAGCGGCGGGGGCCAGGCGATCGAGCCTGGCGTGCGAGACGCCATGCGAGCCGAACCGGAAGCCGAGCCGGGCCAGGGCTCCGAGGTCGGCACGCCCGAGCAGGCGCGACCGAGGGATCCCGCCCGACTGGCCGGGCCAGGCGTTGTCCGACCCGAGCCGGCCGGCGACGAGGAAGACCGTCGCCGGGATCGCGTCGCGGGCCAGCCGGTCGGCGACCCCGAGGATCGACCGGAGGCCGTCGTCGAAGGCCACGGCAAAGCCCTTCTCGACCGCGGGGCGGCCCCGATCGACCCAGTCGCCGAGGTCCACCGCGCGGAAGCCAGCCTCGCGGAGGGCCCCGAGCGTCTCGGCGAACCGGGCGGGTCCGGTCGAGGTGACGGCGCCATCGGAGTCGATCGCGTGGTAGGTCAGGATCGGCAGGCCGCCCGGCGTCATCGGCGGGGCTCCCGGTCGCGGATCGCCCGGCGTCGGGCGCCCGAGGGGAGGTGGACCAGCAAGGGCTTGAGGTGGACCTCGTCGCCGGTCCGGTCGGACTGGTAGACGGCCTGGATCATCTCGGTCACCCGGCAGCCGTCCCAGCCGTTGGCCCCGGGGCGAGCCTGGCCGCCGGCTCCGGCTCCGGCTCCGGCTCCGGCTCCGGCACCGGAGGCGAAGGCTTCCAGCTCCCGGACGATCGACCGCTCGCACCCGAACCGGGCCCGATGGACGCGCTCGGCGACCCGATCGAGGAGGTAGCGGCGATCGAGCCGCCGCCCGTCGGCGAGCCGGCCGGTGAGCCGCCAGGGGGCGGTCTCGACCTTGAGATGGCCCTCGCTCCCGCGGACCTCAACGGTCAGATAGCCCGAGCGGAGGGCCCAGCTCGCGTGCAGCTCGGCCACGGCGTTGTCGTGGTTCCGGAACAGGCCGTGGGCCTCGGTCTCGCAGCCGGCGGGAAGGTGGACGTCCTGACGGACGAAGCCCTTGGCCAGGACGACCTCGCCGAGGAACCGGCGGATCAGGTCGCAGGCGTGCGGGCCGTTGTCCATCAGGGTCCCGCCGCCGGATCGGGCGACCTCGGTATGCCACGACCCGAGGAACTCGGGCCTCGCGAGGTGGCCGATCTCGGCCCGGACGCTCTCGACCCGGCCGATCGACCACTGGGCCACCAGCGCCAGGGCGTCGCGGACCGGCGGGTAAAACCGGTGGTTGAGCCCCGTGGCCAGCTTCAACCGCCGCTCGTCGGCCAGGGTCGCCAGCGACCGGGCCTCCTCCGACCGGATCGCCAGGGGCTTCTCGCAGAGGACATGCTTGCCCGCCTCCAGCGCCCGGCGGACAGCCCCGGCGTGGTCACCGTGCGGGGTGGCGACCACGACGGCGTCGACCCCGCCGGATCCGAGCCCGACCTCCAGGTCCGGCACCGCGACGACCCCGAATCGCGCCGCGACCCGCTCGGCCAGGGCCGGATCGCGGTCGGTCACGGCCACCAGCCGGAGCCGGCCCACCCGGAGCGCCGCCGCCGCCCGCTGGGCCCCGAGGAACCCCGTCCCCACGACCAGCACGCCCATCGCCTTGCCATCGGCGTCCATCAGCCGGCCCTCCGTGCGAGTTCGGTCATGGGTTCGTTGATCCGATCGTCACCGATGCTGACTTCGGGGTGGCGTCGTCCCCGCCAGGTCCCGGCCGCCTCGCCCAGCGCCCAGGCCGAGGCCAGGACCGCCAGCTCCGGCGCCGCCGGCAGCCACGGGGTCAGGGCCAACCCTCGGGCCCTCAGCGCGGCCACGATCCGGCCGCAGAGCAGGGGGGGGACGATCGGGCAGGCGGCGACCCTGGCGAGCCGGGCCGACCGCCCCAGGCCCCCGGACCTCCCGGCCCCGTAACGCCGGGCGTGGGCCCATCGCTGGCGGGCCATCGCGGTCAGGCCAACGCCCCCCTCGAAGGTGACGACGGCGTCCTCGGCCATCGCCAGCGAATGGCCCCGATCGCGCAAAGCCCGATGGACGTCAACCTCCCAGAATCCATCGATCCAGCTTGATTCGACCTCCATCAACCGGTCGCGGCGATACAGGGCATTGTCGCCCGGCGGCTCGGAGCCCGAGGGGCCGGGCAGGGGGGGGAAGTAGCCCGAGTAGCGGAGCAGGGCGACCGCGCGATCGGTCGGGGAGAGCCGCGGGCCGGGCTCGATCGGGCCGCCCACGCCCGCCGCGCCAGTGGATCGGAGCCGCGCGGTCAGGGCCGCCAGCCATCCCCGACGCGGGATCATCTGGGCGGTCGAGAAGGCGACGAGCGGGGCTCGGGTCGCGAGCAGGCCGTCGCGCCAGAGTTCGGGGGCGAGCCGGCCGATCGGGCGGCGGATCACCCGGACTCCGGCGAATCCGAGGGCCAGCCCCTCCACCGCCGGATCGCCCGAGGCGTCGACCAGGACGACCTCGCCGAGCGGGCGGACCTCGTCGGCGAACCGGGCGAGGCTCGCCCCGAGGGCGGGCGTCGGGGCGGTCGAGGCGACGATCACGGACACGTTCAGATCCTGATCCGGTCGGTTCATCGGCGGGCGGCCTCCGACGAGGTCCGGGACGGCCGGGCGTGCGGGGCGGGCACGACCGACTCCCGCCTCGGCGACGACGGGAGGCCGGGGAGCCGATCCCAGTGCCGCTGGATCGCGTGGTTCGAGTGCGGCACACAAACCCGGGCGACCGAGGCGAGCGGGTCGCCGAGGATCGCGATCGCCTCCAGGTCCGCCACCCCCAGCCCGGCGGCCTGGGCGTAGCGGAGGTAGCCGATCTGCATCGGGTCGAAACCCATGACGGCCGTCGCCACCGCGTCGACCGCCACCGCGTCGACGCCCGCGACCACCGTCCGGAGCTGGATCGGGGTCCCGTGCCGGGGCCCCTCGCGGTGCATCGCCATGAAACCGTCGACGACGCTGATATGAGGCTTGGCCACCCTCGACAGCGCGACCAGGTTCCGGTTCATCGCCTCGACCGACCGCAGATAGCCGACCTCCGCCGGGCTCAGCCGGCCCCAGCCGTCGGGATGATTCTTGCCGGACAGCGCGGCCTTGAGGTTCCGGGCCCGGCCCATCGCCCGGGTCAGGGCGTTGACCAGAGTGCCATCTCCCTTGAGGAACTCGACCACGAGCCGCTTCCAGCCCCGGTAGCCGTTGCCGCCCCCGGCGTGGCCGTGCATCATGATCCGGTCGTCGGGGTGAATGCTCGACAGCATATTCTTGAGGCTGAACGTGACCATGCTTGTGACATGCGTCTTCATCAGCGCGAGCGAGACCCGGCACGGGGCCGAGGCGACCGACCGCGAGATCCGCGCGGCCAGCGGCGACCCGTCCTCGGCGGACAGGTCGAGGCGGTCCCAATCCGACTCGTCGCGGTTGATGTCCAGGTAATCGACCGGCCGGCCGGCGGTCTCCTTGCGGTAGCCGAACCGCTCGAAGCCGGCCGAGGCGTCGCTGGCCCCCTCGGCGACGACCACGCGGCCCGCCCCGGCGGCGAAGACGGCGTCGAGCGTGGCGGAGAGCGTGTCGGCGTGGGTCGAGGGAAGCTGACGGCGGTGGCTGACGCCGTTGGTCTTGATGAGGACCTCGGGCGTGACGCGGGCCCGGAGGTCGTCGGCGATCAGCCCGAGGGCCTCGGCGACGGCACCCCGGCGGTTGTCGGATCGGACGACGGCGACGGTCGAGACTCGGTTCATCGGGTCGGGCTCCTCCGCCGTCGGCTGGGGGAATGAGGGGCGGCCGGGGCGACGGGCTCGGCGGCATCGAGGCGTCGCCCGGCGATCGCGGCGTCCTCGGCCGCTCGGGGCGCCAGCCGCCAGATCGCCAGGGCAATCGCGACCGATGCCCCGCAGCAGCAGTAATAGACCAGGTGCATCGCGGTCGAACCGACGGCGAAGGCCAGGCCCCGGCTCCGGGCGAGGAAGCGGTAGAAGTCGAGGTTCAGGGCGACAATCGCCGCCAGGCTCGCCGGCAGGAGTGCGATCGCCCAGGGCCATCGGATCGCGGCGACCGCGCCGACCAGGCCGAGGCCCGTGGCCCCGACGCAGGCCCGCTGGGCCCTGGAGACGTTCAGGTCGGTCTCGACGATCCGAGACCGCTTCATCAGGAGCATCCAGGGGACGCCCCGCCGGAAGATGTCGGTCCGGATCACGTCGAGGAGCGTCCACCGCTTGAGGTGGGTCGCCTGGACGTCGCGGGCCAGGAGGATCCGGTGCCCGGCGCGGGTGATCCGGTAGCCCAGCTCGATGTCCTCGATCGCCGGCCGCCGGTAGCGCTGGGGGTCGAATCCGCCGGCCTCGACGAAGACGTCGCGGCGGATCAGGCCGCAGCCGGTCCAGAAGGTCCGGGCCGGCCGGGCGTCGTCGACGAAGGCCCCCGACTGGTGGACGTAGTGGTGCAGGAGGTTCCGGAAGCGGCTGACCAGGCCGGGGGCGGCGGGGGAATCGTCATACGAGCCGAAGAGGCCGGCCAGGCCCGGATCGGCCTCGACGCGGGCCATGGCCCGGTCGATGGCGTCGGGGTGGACGGCGACGTCGGCGTCGAGGAAGAAGATCCAGGGGGCCGTCGCGGCAAGGGCCCCCGTGTTCCGGGCGGCGGCCGGGCCAAGCCTCGCGTGGTTCCGGATGACCCGGGCCCCGAACCGCTCGGCCATCTCGGCCGACCCGTCGGTCGAGCCGTCGTCGACGACGACGAGTTCGTGATCGGCTCGGGCCGAGTCTCGGAGCCCCCGGAGGCAGCGCCCGAAGTCGCGACCCCCGTTGTTCACGGGGATCACCACCGAGAGCGGCGGCCTCCGGGGCCCCGGGCTCGCCGGACCGGCGGGATAATCGTCCATGAACCACCCTCGCCCGTCAGAACCCGCGTGCCGGTGTGCGCCCCCATCCTTGGGGCCGCCCGAACACGCGCCTCGACCTCATCGGCGTCGGGAGTGGCTGATCGTCGAGGTGCGAATCCGCTCCGATCCGCCGTCCCGTCGCCGGAGGTCGCGACGTGCGGCGGGACTTTAGCCGGGACCGCCGGGGCCGTCAATCCGGGATTGGGACGCGAGGGGCGAGTGCGAACCGGGGCCGATCACCGGAACTCGTCGAAGCGATCCAGGAACGCCGCGCGCTCGTTCTCGGACAGCGATTCGAGCCACGATCTCCCTTCGGGCGACTCCAGCCAGCGCCCGACCCGCCCGGCGTTCATCTGCTCGATCAGCCGGGCCAGGAGCAGGGCGAAGCCGATCACGCCGATCGCCACGATGGCGACCTGGAGCAGGATTGCCCCGGCCGAGCCCCGACCCGGGACCGAGGCGAGATACACCAGCGCCCCGATCGGGAGGACGACCGCCCCGGCCGTGGCGATCAGGGTCCTGGCCTGGATCCACCTCATCGCGTGCTCATCCCTTCACCGCCTTCAGGGCTTCGCCGGCCGCCCGGACGGTGTGGTCGACCTCGGCCTCGGTGTGGGCCGACGAGACGAACGCGGCCTCGAACTGGCTGCACGGGAGGTACACGCCCCGGGCCAGCATCTCCCAGAAGAATCGACCGAAGAGGGCGGTGTCGGATCGCTTCGCGTCGTCGTAGTCCCAGACCGGGCCGGCGGTGAAGAACAGCGTGAGCATGCTCCCGACGCGCTGGACGACGTGCGGGACGCCCGCGTCGGTCGCCGCGCGGTCGAGCCCCTCGGCGAGCCGGGCGGAGAGGGCTTCGAGCCGGTCGTAGGGGGGATCGTCGCGGAGGATCCGGAGCGTGGCCAGGCCGGCGGCCACGGCCAGCGGGTTCCCCGAGAGCGTCCCCGCCTGGTAGATCGGCCCGGCGGGGGAGACGTGATTCATCACCTCGGCCGACGCCCCGTAGGCCGCCGCCGGCAGGCCGCCGCCGATGATCTTGCCTAGCGCGGTCAAATCGGGCGTGACGCCGAATCGCTCCTGGGCCCCGCCGAGTGCCAGCCGGAAGCCGGTCATCACCTCGTCGAACATCAGGATCGCGCCGTGCTTCTCGGTCAGCTCGCGGAGGGCCTCCAGGTAGCCGGGCCTCGGGGGGACCAGCCCCATGTTCCCGGCGACCGGCTCCAGGAGGACCGCGGCGACCTGCCCCGGATACCGGGCGAAGACCTCCGCGACGGCCCCGGCGTCGTTGAACGGGCAGATCACCGTGTCGGCGGTCGCCCCCCGGGTCACGCCCGGGCTGTTGGGCGTGCCGAGGGTCGTGGCCGCCGAGCCCGCCTGGACCAGCAGGGCGTCGATGTGGCCGTGATAGTGGCCGGCCATCTTGACGATCTTGTCGCGCCCGGTGACCCCCCGGGCCACCCGGACCGCCGACATCGCCGCCTCGGTCCCCGACGAGACGAATCGGACCTTCTCGATCGACGGGACCGACGCGGCGACCAGCTCGGCGATCTCGACCTCGCCGAGCGTGGGGGCGCCGAAGCTCGTCCCCAGCGCCATCGCCCGGGTCACGGCCTCGCGGACCTGGGCCTGCGCGTGCCCGAGGATCATCGGCCCCCAGGAGCCGATGTAGTCGATGTACTGGTTCCCGTCGATGTCATACAGGTAAGCCCCCTCGGCCCGCTCCATGAATGGAGGCTCGCCGCCGACGGCCCCGAAGGCGCGGGCAGGACTGTTGACGCCGCCGGGGATGACCTTGTTGGCCCGCTCGAACGCCTCGTGGCTGCGATCGAGCTTGTAGCCGGGGACGGAGGTTCGGGGCATGGCTGGATCTCGGGAACGGATGGTGTTCGGCCTCGATCAAGATGAGGAGCGGGGTAGGCGGTCGACTGCCGAGATGATCTTGGCCGCACCCTCGATGATCCGGCTTGCCAGGGATCGGAAGCGTTCGACGTCGGACAAGTCGAAGGCCCCCTCCTCGTGAGGGGCGATCCAACTCCCATCCGGCCGTTGAAACGGATATTCGGTGTTCCGCCGGGCCAACTCACCAGGCCCAGGCCGCTTGGGGGCGAGGGCACAAAGCGCACGAATTTCTCCTCGACGGCCTTCATTTAACAAGGCTTTGATTTGATCCTTGAGGTTCGTCGGGCCCTTGGCTTTCGGTAGCAAGACGAGCGCCGAGACGAGCTTCTCGACCTCGTGCATATATCCAGTATTGATCGCACGGATCCCGACATCGCGGACCGCGGCTACGATGGCCTTTACGGATTTTTCCACGACCTGTTGATACTTCGAAATGGCCTGACAATATGTTGCGCAATCCTCCACATCGAGCAGGCGCGTCGCGGCATGATGGTCCGAGAGGGCTTGATTGAGCCAGAGCCGGGCCGAAGGCTCAGGCATGGATCAATTCCCGGCTCCTCAAGCCCTGAGAATTGTCCATATAAATCACCTCATATCTTCCGGACTCGACGGCCCTCCGGATGGCCGCGGCATGTTTCCAATTCTCGCGCAACGCCGTGTCGAATTCCTTCGGGTTCGTGAGGATCAGGTGCCAAGACCGCCCCGAATCCGGTTCGAGTCGGTTCGGAGCCCAGTAAGTCAGTTCGAAGAGTTCGCGATCGGGATTGATGCCATTGGCACCGAAGTTGTCGAGGACTTCGAGAAGGTAAATATCTTTCGGGTCATCCCCTGCGTCATAATACATGGCGAGGATCAGAGGTTCGTCTTGGAGTTGACGATGGTCTTCGACCAATCTCTGGATAGGCTCCTCATCAACCTCAAAGACCTTCCATGATCGATTATTCGTCCGCTTACGGACGAGTTCGGCAAAAGTCTCGGCCTTATCCCTATCGTCAAACAAATACAAAAATCCTTGCTCCTTGTAACTTCCATCCGGCTGCAACACGCGACGCTTTTGCCATCCATCTTTTTCCTGATACCCCTGGTCTGATTTGAGTAGTTCGAGAACCTGTTGAAACTCAGAATCCTTCGTACCACCCGGAAGGTTGATGTAATATTTCGTCATCGCATGTGCCTCTATCAAATTTGTGAATATGCTAATAATAGCATCCTTCTGGCATCAAAACTCAATTAGCCTTCCTCCAGCCATCGGGCGGCGTCGAGGGCGTGGTAGGTCAGGATCATGTCGGCCCCGGCGCGCTTGAAGCCGGTGAGGGTCTCCAGGACGATCCGCCGCTCGTCGACCCAGCCGTTGGCGGCGGCGGCCTTGATCATGGCGTACTCGCCGGAGACGTTGTAGGCGGCGACGGGGACGCCGAACCGCTCCTTGACCCGGCGGACGATGTCGAGGTAGGCCAGGGCGGGCTTGACCATCACCAGGTCGGCGCCCTCGGCCAAGTCGAGGGCAACCTCGCGGATCGCCTCGTCGCCGTTGGCGGGGTCCATCTGGTAGGTCCGCCGGTCGCCGAAGGTCGGGGTGCTCCCGGCGGCGTCGCGGAACGGGCCGTAGTAGGCGCTGGCGAACTTGGCGGCGTAGGACAGCACGGGGAGGCCCGCGAAGCCGGCCTCGTCGAGCCCCGCGCGGATCGCGGCGACCATCCCGTCCATCATCCCCGAGGGGGCGACCACGTCGGCCCCGGCCCGGGCGTGGCTGACGGCCTGCTCGGCGAGCAGGGGGAGCGTGGCGTCGTTGTCGACGTCCACCCGGCCGTCGGGCCCGGTGAGCAGCGGTCCGCAGTGGCCGTGGTCGGTGTATTCGCAGAAGCAGACGTCGGTGATGACCAGGAGCCCGGGAGCCTGGCGCTTGATCTGGCGGACGGCCTCCTGGACGATCCCGGAGTCGGCCGACGCGCCCGAGCCGGTGGCGTCCTTGTGCTCGGGGATCCCGAAAAGGAGGACGCCGGGAATCTTGAGCGCCTCGACCTCGGCGACCATCTCCCCCAGCCGGTCGAGCGAGAGCTGGAACTGGCCGGGCATCGAGGCGATCTCGCGCCTCAGGCCCCGGCCGTGGTGGACGAACAGGGGATAAATGAGGTCGTCGACGGTGAGCCGCTGCTCGCGGACGAGGTCGCGGAGCCGGGGGTGCGACCGGAGCCGGCGGAGGCGTCGGATCGGGAATCGGGCGGAGTCGAACGGCATCGGGCTCGTCTCGGGTCGTCTCGGGGCTCGCGGTCGGACCGGTCGCCCCAGTCTAGCCGCCGGGTCGCGGCCACGTCGAGAAGTCCCGAAGTCCTGGATGGCCGTTCGGGTTGACGGAAATCGGTCCCTCGGCTATCTCCACGGCCCCGGGCGGTGCGCCCGGCGGTGGCTCGGGATGGGAGGATACCGCTCGGATGGTCGCCTGGAGGCTCGCGGCCCTCTGGCTCGGGCTGATCGCGGCGGCGTCCGTGCCCGAGGCGCGCGGGGCCGGTGGCGAGGTGGTCGCCGGCCGCCTTGATGTCCTGGACGAGCCGGACGAAGCCGGCTTTGCCTCGGGCGAGTTGCGGGCGGGCGATCGGGTCTCGGTGGTCGCCGAAGCCCGGCGCGGCTGGCTGGCGATCACGCCGCCCCGGGACGCCTTCGACTGGATCGACGCTTCGGCGGTCCGGTCCGGGCCCGACGGCGGGGGCGAGGTCGTCCAGGCCCGCGCCGCCGTCCGGTCGGGGTGCCCCGAGGCCCGGATGCCCGGCCCGCCCCGGCCATCCCTGCCGCGAGGGGCGGCCGTCCGCCTGCTCGACCGGCCGAGTCTGGCGACCGGTCGCGGTCGATCGGCGAGGACCTGGCTGGCGATCGCCCCGCCGACGGGCGAGGTCCGCTACGTCCGGGCCGAGGGCGTCCGGGGCGACTCGACCCCGGCGGCCGACGCGACACCCCCGATCGCCGACGAGGTCCTCCGGCCCGCCCAGTTCGGGGGCGACTCCGACCCCACCCGGCGGTTCGAGGAGGCCCTCCGGCGGAGCCGGAACCGCGACCACGAGGTCGCCCTGGCCCGGCAGCGGCTGGCCGACGCCCGGACCGTCACCGAGCGCGGCTATGACGCCAAGGGGCTCCTGCAAGCCTCGTCGCGGCAGGTCGAGGGGCAGAGGGTCCACGCCCTGATCGGCCCCGAGGGCGTCCCGATCGCCTACCTCAGCATCCCCCCCGGGATCTCCACCGCCCGCCTCCTCGCCCGCAAGGTCGGCGTCCGGGGCGAGGTCCACTACAACGAGTCCCTCGGCGCCCGGCTGATCACCGTCCGCGACCTCGACGCCCTCGACCGGCCCCGCTGAACCCGACCGGGGCTCGTCCCGGCGATCTCGGGATCCCCAGGCTCAAGGGCTACCCGAAATCATTCCTGTGACCTGGCAATGAGTTATGGCTGATGGACGATGGTTGATGGGAGAGAAATTCCCGGAGATTTCCCCGGGATCGGCATCGCATGCCCTCCTACTTATCGACAATAACTCATTGACCATCAACCATTTTTGATCTCGGATAGCTTCTCAGTTCGACTTCTGCCCTTTTAAGGTATTCGTAGTGGGTCGCTATAATCCACAAAAAAGGGCCACCTTAATGGTAGCATGGGGGCTTACCACAGCTCCCCTGCGTCCCAACCAAGGCGGCCCTCATGTTCCTTATACCATCCTTCGCCCAACCCCTGCTCGACCAGTTCGCCCCCGTCTTCTCGCATCCCACCTAC
>JAABUJ010002462.1_pt1 | contig 22876 bp, 20 predicted proteins | sample 5559131 | NCBI WGS metagenome assembly JAABUJ01 (sample SAMN10711875, study PRJNA513366) | rock metagenome | isolation source: Antarctica rocks | place: Antarctica: Victoria Land, Mt New Zealand nord | collected 2016-01-07
GCCGGCCCCTCCATCTCCGATGCAGCTCTGCACAGTTGACCCGATCTTCTACATCGACTCTCCTTCGCATTCGTGCTCACACACCAGGCCGAGATCTACCACTCGATCATCCAACGCAAGGTGCTGACCCCCAACGACTTCCCCGACCTCGACACGCTCGAACAACAACTACTCGCGTTCGGCCGCCGCTACGAGCAGATCGCCGCGCCGTTCCAATGGAAGTTCACCCGGGCAGACCTCGACCGCCTCGCCCAACGACTCGATCTACCCGCCGCCCAAGCCGCCTGACCACGAATACGTCGGCGAACTTCCGAGCCAGAGCACTTAGCGTGGACGAGGCTCGCCGAAGAGCCGTCGTCCGCGCTGGTCCATGGTGGGTTCAGGCAACGAGCTTGCGGGCGCTGTCCGCGTAAGCCCTGGCGATCTTGCGGGAGGCGTGGCCTGCATGCCCGCGGCCTTTGAGACCCAGCCGATCCTGGTGGCTCCCGCGGATTTCTCGAATGCGTCGGCCATCGTGACGGCCGTCTTCTCGTAGGAGTCAAGGAGGACGCGGTTGGCCTTACGAGCGGTTGCGGACGCCTTCTCATTGATCGAGCTGGCGCGCTCGGCGGGGCCTTCGTTGTGATCGGCGGTGGTGGCTTTGGTCTGCCTGGGCATGGAGCTTCCTATCGGTGAACGTCGTTGATTTAGTGCTAGCAGATTAGCACCGAATTCAGCTAATGTCCAGCCTGCGGAAGTCGCCTCTGTCTCAGATGTGAGTCGCCGCCACGTACTGGTCGCGCAGGATCCGCTTGTAGAGCTTGCCGGTGGCATGGCGCGGCAGTTCGGTGGCAAAGTCGATCGACCGCGGGCACTTGTACCTGGCCAACCGCCCGCGGCAGTAGTCGATTAGCTCCTGCTCCATCGTCGGCACGGCGGACCGGTCGGGTATCAGCTGCACGACGGCTTTGACCTCCTCGCCCAGCTCTTCGTGCGGAATGCCGAAGACGGCCGCATCGGCCACCGCGGGGTGGGTGGCGAGGACGTTCTCGGCTTCCTGCGGATAGATGTTGACCCCGCCCGCGATGATCATGTCGGCCTTGCGGTCGGTCAGGTAGAGGTAACCGTCCTCGTCGAGGTAGCCGATGTCGCCCACGGTCGTCCACCCCCGATCGTTGCGCGAGCCAGCGGTCTTCTCCGCATCGTTGTGGTATTCGAACACGCCACCGTTCTCCGACCAAACGGCTCCTGGTTCGCCCGGCGGAAGCTCCCGCCCGTCCCCGTCCAGGATGTGGGCTGACCCCAGGAGCGTCCTTCCGACCGATCCAGGGTGTGCAAGCCAATCGGCGGAGTCGATGGCGGTCAGGAGGTAGATCTCCGTCGCCGAGTAATACTCGTGCACGATCGGTCCGAGCCACTCGATCATCTGGCGCTTGACCTCCGGCGGACACGGAGCGGCGGCATGGATCACCGCCACCAACGAGGACAGGTCATATTGCCGGCGCTCACGCTCCGGCACCCGCAACAGCCGGACGAACATCGTCGGCACCATCTGCACATGCGTGACGCGGTGGTGCTCGATCAGCTCCAGGCAGCGGGTCGGCTCGAAGCGGTCCATGATCACCGTCGTTCCCCCGAGGCGATGCACGGCCATCGTGAAACGCAGCGGCGCCGAGTGATACAGCGGCGCTGGAGAGAGATAGACCGTGTCCTCGTCGAATCCGTACAACCGCTGGAACAGGTCCACGGTGCCCGGCGGCGTCCCGATCGGATCGAGCGAGAGCCCGGTCGAGATCGCCTTGGGCCGTCCCGTGGTTCCTGAGGAGTACAGGAAGTCAGCGCCCTCGCGTTCGTCATCCAGGGCCCCTTCCGGCTCGTATGCGATCAGCTCCTCGTAGTCCAGGAAGCCGGCCGCGCCTGGATCGACGGAGATCTGCGCGAGGATGCCGGTGAGACCCGCCGCGGCCTGGCGGCCTACGTCGGCGGTAGCTGCACTAACGAAGAGAATCTTCACCGACGCGTCCTGCAGGATGTACGCAACCTCGTCCGGGGTGAGACGGTTGGAGACGGCCGTGTAGCGCAACCCGGAACGCTGGGCCGCCCACGCGATCTCCAGATAGCGCCTGTGGTTCTCCATCAGAATCGCGATGCCGGTGCCGTGCTCGGTCCCGAGGCGCCGCATCAGCCGAGCGCAACGGCGGGATCGCTGAGTGAGCTGGGCGTAAAGAACCGTTTTCCCGGTCTCGGCCATCAGGTATGCCGCCTTGGCAGGAATGCTCGCCGTATAGGCGTCGGGGAACGACATCACGGACGGCGACGCTCACAGCGCGGCTGAGCCACCACGACTCAGACAGCCAGCAGGCCGGCGTCGACCGGGAGAGTGCAGCCGCTCATGAACAGCGCCAGGTCACTGGCGCAGAACAGCGCCACGCGTGCGACGTCGTCCGGGACGCCGAGCCGGCGAAGCGGATGGGTGTCCCGGAGCTCGTCCTGATGGTTGTCGGCCAGTCCCGATGCCTCGTGGTCGGCGCGGCTCTCGGCGATGCCCTCGGTGACGATCAGCGTTGGCGCGAGCGCATAGGCTCGGATCTGGTGCGGCCCCAGTTCGACGGCCAAGCTCTTGGTGAGGCCGCGAATGGCGTGCTTGGACGTCGTGTAGTGCGACAGTCCGGGTGCGAACGCGCGGTATCCCGCCGTCGAGGACATGTTAATGATCACACCGCCGCGACCGCCGGCGACCATGCGGCGGGCTGCCTCTCGCGAACCGACGAACGTGCCGCGGAGATTGAGATCGAGCACCCGGTCCCAATGCTCGTCGTCCATCTCCAGCAGGTGGGTCGTCGGGTATGCGCCGGCGTTGTTGACCCAGATGTCAAGGCCGCCGAGTTGATGCAGCGCCGCGTCCGCCAGCCCGCTGACGGCGTCGGAGTCGGTGACGTCGACAACCTCGGCCACCACCGGATCCTCACCGTCCCGGGACAGGCTCTGGGCGGCCGTGCAAACCCGCTCGGAGTTGAGATCGGCCAGCATCACCTTCGCGCCGGCTTCCACGAACCGTTTGGCGATCGCGAATCCGATGCCCTGCGCCCCGCCGGTGATCACGGCGGCACGACCTTCGAGCGAAATCAGAGAGGCCAGCGAGCGGTCGCTGACGTCCGGGACACCGGATGTCTCATTCGCGGTCATGAGGTCAGTCTTGCCAATTTCATCCGGTGTGGCCAGCCGGCGTCGCCCTCCGGTTGGATACCTCTCCAACCTGGCCGCGTTTGAATGTCTCGATCCAGCATTCCGACGCGGCGAGGCCCTCGACGGCAACGCCGTACTCGAGATTCGGACCCAGTGCCTGCTTGATCTCCGCCGGGACCTCCGACTTGACATAGGAGCTTCTAGCCGCAGCGGTTCTGTTCGACTTGTGTGCCACGCCAGCGTCAACGACCCCGGGAGGATCGGAGAGGTGATCGAAGTCTTGCGTTCGATGACGGCCAGCGAGTGACCTTCGAGGCGGAGCCCACCCGCACCTTGCAACCAACGGAAAGCACAAGCCGCTGGTGAGCTGACCCGCGTGCCTCCTTTCGCGTGAAGGCGATCGTCAGCGCCGCTGGCCTCGAACTCCGCTCTGACCCAATCGCAGGTTGGCAGCGCAGGTCGGCACGAGTGCTTTCGCGGTTCGGCCGCCTCGCCTCGCACGAGCGCAACGGCGAGAGGCTGTCGGAATATCCCCGCGGTCCGACGACTTCTTGTACATCAATGACAAGGAGTCGATTCTGCGCTGGGTCATTTATGGTTCAGACGCTCCGCTTCGGCCGTGTGTCGCGCTCCTGTGAGGTCGCCCCAAAACGCAGTTGTCACTCTCGTACAACCGCTCGGAATTGTCCGACAGCCTCGCGACATTGCGATCGTCCGCGACGATCCCGCGCCCAAGGTCCCGCGCTTTTGGCTTTTCGCTTTGCCGTCGCGAGCACTGTGGTCGGGACGCTCGCTATCAACGGGGGTGCGACAGCCGGCTTGAAGTTCAGTCTCTGGCTTCTTCCGGTTCCTCATACCAGCGAACTCTTTCTCCGATCCGGGATCTCATCTTCCACTTGGTGCTCTTGGGAGCGTGGCTGAGCGCTCCACCGAGCTCGTCAATACGCGAGTGGACCAACTCGATCTGAGATGGTTGCAATGCTAAGTCATCGAGCACCGCGCGCAGCGTGGTCAGGCTGCGGTGGATGGTGTGCTCTAGCCCCCAATCGTTGCGTGTTGCGTCCAGAACGCGGCTTAGGTCAATGCCGCCATCACCGAACCCATGGTCCAGGAGCAGCGCAGTCAGGTCCCGCACGTCCTTCTCGTTGATGCTGACTACCTGCAGCTTGGTCATCAGCAGGTCCGCCAGCGAGATCGTGATGCCGTCAGGCGTGAAGCTGTTCTCAAGGTTCAGCTCGTGCGCCATGATGAATCGGTCGAGCAGCACGTCGATCGGTCGACCGCGTGCCGGGTCGTGGAAGTTGAGCCGTGATGCGCCGTGAAGCGCGTTGAACATGCGGTCGGCCTCGTATCCCTGGCTCTCCAGGAAACCCGTGATCCGCTTGCGGTCCCCGGATCGCGCAACAAAGTCGGCATCACCGTAGGCGCGTGTCAGCGGCGCAACGCGGGCGCTGGGGCAGGTGCACCAGACTGCAACCCCGCCGAGGAGGCGCAATGGGAGATCGGCCTGTTGGGCAAGGATCGCGAGCCGGCGTCCCTCTTCGGCGACGTTCTCCAGCGTGCTGCTCGGCGGCATGTCGGTCATGCGGCGTTTCCGCCTCTGGGTCGGGCTTGTTCGAAGTCGCGCACGGCGTCCTGCCAGTAGGCGACGCTCTCTTTCAGATCCGCTAGAACCTGCCGGTCCTCGGCCTCGAACGACGGGATCACTTCGAGAATGAGCGTCGCCTCAGTGGCGCCGGAAGCGGCCAGCGCTTCGAGGACCTGGGGCCCTTGGATGCGGCCGCGGGCATTGTATTCCGACGTGAACGGCCAGTGATGGTCACCGCGGGCATCGCTCTGGTGCAGATGGATCACCCGGGCCTCCCGCCCCAGTGTTCGCAGCCACGCATAGGGATCAGCTTCGTCGCCGCGCGTCCCGGGGACGCATTGATGTCCGATGTCGAGGCAGAGCGCAACCGCCGCATGGTCTCGATCCGCGCCGCTCATCAACGAGCTCACCTCCGGCATTGTGCATGGCTCTCGATTGCACGCCATGTTCTCGACCAGGAGGGCGTCGAGAGCACATCGGCGGGCCAATCCGCTCAGCTGCCCAAGATGCTCCTGCAGCTCTCTCCACAACGCCTCTCGACGAATGGGGTCGTCGGCATCGGAGCGCGACAGGCTGCCAACGTGCCCACCGAAAGCGCCTGCGCCGACCATCGAGGCAAAGCGGATCGCCCGGGACCAGTAGCCGACGGCGCGATCACGCTCAGCGCGCTCGGGGGCCAGCAAGAGATTGGTCGAATACGCGATCAGTCCGGTGAAGACCGAATGGATGGTCAAACCCGCCTTGGCGCAAGCTCTGCTTACTTCCTCGGCGCCGGTCTCAAGGGCACTGTCGAGATCGGACAAGTCCAGGCTGTGCTGCATCGTCCGCAAGCCAAGATCGTGGGTAACGATCTGCGCCCACTCGTCGGGGCGGGGCCAGCGCTTGACCGCAAAGCAGTTGTTGATTGCGAGGGTCAGCTTCATGTCTGCAGCCTCACCGCGGCTGAACCGCGTACGTTCATGAACCACCGGAAGCGCTCGCGGATCGCCTCGGCCGACGGCACATCGGCCTCAAAGCTGACGGCGTGTTTGAGGTTCGCGCGCAGCGCTGAGCTTGCTTCTGCGGCATAACCCGTCTGGCTTGCTGCCAATAACGCCGCGCCCGCGGGCGCGGAGTCATGGGGCAAGTGTCTAACCGGCCGACCTAGGGCAGCCGCCTTGATCTGGCCCAGGGCAGCAAGCCGCGCCCCTCCTCCGGCTACGCGCAGTTCGTCAAGCGGCGAGCCGGCCGCGGTGAGGACCGATACCGTCTCGGTGACGGCGAACGCCAATCCCTCCAGAAGAGCGTAGGCGAGCTCCTCGTCACCGTGGCGATCCGAGAGTCCGATGAAGGCGCCACGCAACGCCGGGTCGTCACGTTCCCCGTCGCCGAGATACGGCAAGAACAGTGGAGCCACCAGCCGCGGATCGCCGATATCGCCGCCGCTGAACGCTGAGAGCGTCTTGCGCGCGCTCACCTCCAACGCGTCAAAGCCATCCAGACGAAGTCGAGCGAGGGCCCAGGTCAAGGCGCCGCCTGTCACGTTGACGCCGAGCTCGGTGCAGTAGCAGTCCGGGACGAGGTAGCTGTAATGGGTGATCCGCGAATCCGCGCTGGGCTCGATGATCACGGAATTCAGGCATGAGGACGCCCCCGCCATCTCGCTCATCGGACCCGGTGCGGTCACGCCGCTGCCAAAGGCGGCGCACTGGCTGTCGGCGGCGCCGATGACGACCGGACACCCAGCGGGGAGGCCGGTGCGCTCCGCAACCTGACTGCTGATCGGCGCGACCTGATCCCATGGGGCGGCCACGCGCGGGAACAGCGCAGAGTCCAACGAGAACGATTCGAGCAGGTCATTAGCCCAGCTACGGGCACGCAGGTCAAAAAACAACGTCGAGTTGGCATGAGTTTCATCGGTGGTCGTCACGCCGGTGAGCGCGTGCAGCACGACGTCTCGCGGCTGCATGAAGCAGTCGGTGTCAGCGAACACCGCCGGCTCGTGCTCTCGTATCCAGAGAACCTTCGGCCCCACGTGAAAGGCCGATGCGACGTGCCCTGTGCGCTCATGCATTGCCTGGTCGCCCCAGAGCCGCCGCATCGCGGCGGCCTGGGCGGTTGCCCGGTTGTCGCGATACAAGAGCCCCGGCCCCACCGGCCGTCGCGCCTTGTCAAAAGGCGCGATCGTCGGACACTGGCCGGTGAGCCCAATCGCATGGATCGTCTTCGCATCCAGGGCAGGGGTCGCTGCCAGGGCCTCCAGCGCGGCCAACGCTGCCTGGGACCAGTCGTTGGGGTTCTGCTCGGCCCAGCCGGGTCTCGGAATCGAAGTGGAGTAGGCCCGACGCACCTCGAACCGCAGCTGTCCGGCCAGGTCGATGGCCGACGCACGAGCCCCCGTCGTCCCCACATCGATCGCCACGAAGAGCGCATCGTCGACCATCAACCGCGGACCAGCTGGTGGGACTTCAGCTTGTCGCTGGACAATGTGAGCAACGCTCCGTTGAGAGACCCGGTGCCGTAATCGCTGCCAGGATTGAACGCCACCGTCGCGCCGATGCGTCGAAAACCTGCTGACTCGTGGACGTGCCCGTGGAGGCTGGCCACCGGTTGGTGGCGTTCGATCGCGGCGCGCACGGCGGTACTCCCGACCGGACCGAGCTTCACTTGGCCTGCCTGCTGGGTAACGGTCAAGTTGGCGTCGAGTACCGGCGCCTCGTCCAGGCCGGTGTCGTAAGGCGGAACGTGAGCGTTAAAGACAACCCTGCGCGTGTCCTGCGCCAGCGAAAACAGCTGGTCGAAATGGCCGGTCAAGTCAGCCTCGCTCATCTCCCGAAAGCTGTGCCACGGCGTCGGATTCGACCAACCCCACGAAACAAGCACGTGATCATCGTCGAGCGGCAGCACCCGGCCCTCCGCATGCTCACCCCAAGGGGCGTTCTGCAACGCTTCGGCCAGAGACGGCGGATCGTCGTTGCCGAGCATCCAGAATACTGGCTTTCGGAGTGGACGCAGCCGCTCTTCAGCCATCTGCATCCAGCGTTCCAGTCTCTGGCGCATCAGGTCCAGGAGCAGATCCTCGACTGTCCCATCCTCGATCCTTTGGTCGAGCTCTCCAGGCTGTGACCGCCATGGGTAGTAGCCAACGTCGGAGATGGTGCGCTCCACGTGTGACAGTTCCTGCTCGTCCTGGATGTCGTACCGGTGCCCGCGGAACGTCGTCGTGAACCGGCCGCCGCCGAGGTCGTCAACCGCCTGAACCGCTTTGCCGGCGATATCACCCCCAAGCACCATGACGTCGGGACGATAGGCAGCGCCAGCGTTGAGGAACTTGCGAAAGCACATCTCGGAGCCATGGACATCAGTGGCGAAAAATAGCTTCGTCTTCTTGGCCACGAGCCGTCCTCAGCCAGCGACGAGCGTCCCGCGGACCTCGCGGACCCGTCTCATCATGTCGACTACACGCTCGGGGTCAACCGGGTTCCAGGTGTGGCCGTCGACCTTGAGGCTGGTCCCGACGATCGCGCCGTCGGCAACAGCCAGGACCTCGTCGATCGTCTCGTGCTTCACGCCGGTGTTGGCCAGCACGGGAATGTCGACGGCTTCCTTGGCGTCTGTCAGATCGGTCATGCTGGCGTCGACACCAGCTGCCGGTCCGGAGATCAGCAGCGCGTCGACCCCGAGATAGGCCGCACTGGCAGCTCGGTCGGCAACCGTACGGCCGCCGACTGAGCGGCTGAATTCCGGGGTGATGTTGCCGAACATGGCGACGTGCTTGCCACCGATGTTGTGCCTGTAGCCGGCGACCGCACCAAGGTCCGGGGCCAGTAGGCCCATGTCGCTGTCGTATACGCCCGTGAGGACCTCACGAATGAACGTGGCTCCGCTGGCCACTGCGGCCGCGATGCTGGCCGCCGGATCCCACAGCAGATTGGTTCCGTAAGGAACGGTGATGTCATTGCGCAGCCGCCCGATCACATGGGCCATCGTGGCCACGACCTCCATGCCTACTGAAGTGGAGTAGGGAATGTCGTTCTCGTTACAGAACAGAATCGCGTCGACGCCCCCGTCCTGGAGGGCCTTGATCTCTCGCGCAGCGGATTGGACGATCGCTTCGAGGCCTCCGTCCTCGTCATAGCGGGGTCTTCCCGGCAGGCCCTCTAAATGGCACATGGCGATCAGCGGCTTCTCGACGCCGAAGAGATCCTTCAGGGTCTGCATCGTGTTTCTCCTTGGTTTGGCGTGTAATTGACTTCTACGGCCGATCTGACTCGGCTTGCGAATTGGCACTCGGTCGCCCGGTGGAACGCCCAGAGGGATGTGGCACCACGACGGTCTCGACCCCGAGCGCCTCGAGCTCGACCAACTCCTGAACGGGGGCGTTCTCGGTGGTGATGAGCGTCGTGATCCGGTCGGCGGAAGCGACCGATGCCATCGTCGTCTGACCGACCTTGGAGCCGTCAGCGAGGATCACCAGACGGTCGCTGTGCTCGATCATCAGCCGCTGGATCTCGGCGGCCTCATCGCTGAGCTCGGTGATCCCGTGACGGGCGGAGAGTCCGGCGGCGCCGAGCACCGCCGTGTCGGCGTGGTATCGCCTGACCGTCGCCGCGGCTACGGGACCGACGCACGCCAGCTCATCGGTTAGCACGGAGCCTCCGAGGACCACGACGCGCCCCTTGCGCGTTCCCAGCAGACTGGCGACCGGCAGAGAGCCAGTCACCACCGTCAGGTCATTGTGCGGCGGCAGGAACATTGCGAACTGCTCCGTGGTACTGCCGATGCCGACGAAGAGCATGCGCTGGAGCGTGAGCATCTCGGCGGCATGCATGCCGATGACTCGCTTGGCGGGAGCGTTCTCCAGCGCCCGAGCGTTGAACAGCAGCTCCATGGAGCGGGTGATGTGCGCCGTGGCTCCGCCGTACGTGCGCCGCAGAAAGCCGTCTCGTTCCAGACGGGTGATGTCACGGCGGATCGTCATCTCGGAGACCTCCAGCTCTGCCGCGAGCTCGGCGATGTGAATCGTCTGGTGCTCGGCTACCTGCTCAAGGATGCGATGGCGTCGATCGACGGCTAGCACGGCGCCATCTTTTCATTTTCAAAGTCGATATAGCAAGACCTGACGCTCAAGACGGCGATTTATATCGTGATCTGGTTGCTACTGATGTCCGATGTTGTTATATATCCCGCAGAGCGGAACCTTAGCCCGAGGGGAGATCCATGGCAGACCTGGAATCACCGAGCGTCGAAACGCCAAGTCGTCAGTCGAGCCAATTGTTCGTACGTAAGAGCACCGGTCTCGTGCGGGAGGCCTCGGCGCTGGACGCGACCATCTTCAACGCGGTCTTCTCGGCTCCGGTCGGCGCCACCTTGGCATGGGGTGTGTTCTTCGCACTCACGGCTTTCCCCGGAGCCGATCTCGTAGCCGCGGTGTTGTGGTCGTTCGTGCTCAACATCCCGATCCTGATCATGATGTCCCTCCTAGCGTCGTCCATGCCCAAGACGGGCGGCGACTATGTCTGGGTGAGCCGGATCCTCGCTCCTCCGGCGGCCCTCGTCTCCAACTTCGGGGCAGCCTTCTCGGCGATCATCGGCGCCACGTTTTGGGCGCGGTACTTCCCGGTCTTCGCCTTGGGTCCGGTGCTGGTGACACTCGGCACGATCTTCCACAGCCATGCCCTTGTCACGGCGGGTACGCATATCCAAGCGGACAAGGGATGGATCTTCCTGGGTGGCTTGGTGATGATCCTGTGGATGACGGCGATTCTCATCGCCGGCACGAAGACGACGTTCAAATGGCAGAACGTCTTCTGGATCATCGCCAGCGTCGGGACGCTGCTGGCGTTCGTCGTCCTGCTGTTCTCATCCAAGAGCGGCTTCACCCAGCACTTCAACAGCCTCTCCCACACGTTCGGCGCCAAGGGCAACGCCTACAACGGAGTGATCACCGCCGCTCACGCAGGAAACGCACATCCGCACGCCTTCGGATCGGCTACGACCCCCGCGATCTTCGTGATCATGACCTTCATGATTTGGAACTGGTGGAGCGTCTATCTGTCGGGTGAGCTCAAGAGCGCATCGAACCGCAACCGCCAGATGTCGATCATGTTCGGCGCACTGAGCTGGAACGTGATCGGACTGGTGGCCGGAGTCCTGCTGCTCTACAAGGTCACGAGCTATCAGTTCATCGTGGGCGCCAACACGGTCCCCAATCTCGCCTACGTCCTGCCCACTGGGCCCTTCTACCACTTCTTTGCCGGGCTGGCCGTGAATAGCAACATCCTGACGACGATCATCGTCGCGTCGTTCTTGTTCTGGAGCCTGCCGGCGATGGTCGGCAACACGTTCATGCCGATCCGCAGCGTCTTCGCTTGGTCGTTTGACCGGGTGCTGCCCGAGCGTTTCTCCAACGTCAACGAGCGCTTCCATTCGCCGGTGGCGGCGATCCTGCTCGTCATGACGTTGGTGACGCTGATGCTCGCCTGGAGCGTGACCGCCACCACATTCCAAACATTGCTCGCTCTCGGTGTGCTCGCCGGGGTCGTGTGCGTGGTGATCGTGGGAGTAGCTGCGTTCGCCTTCCCAATCCGTCGTCCGGACCTGTACGGAAGCTCGCCCGCCAACGTCAAGTTCCTCGGCATCCCGGTGCTGCAGATCGTCGCGCCGTTGTCGATCGCCGTCGTCGCCTTCCTCACCTGGGAGGCATGGCATTACCCGGCGCTCGCACTTAGCGGCAACACTGGCAACCGTTGGCAGATTCCGGCGTTCATGGGCGGCGTCGTTGTCGTCGGCCTGCTGATCTACTACATCGCTCGCGCGGTCAGGCGATCGCAGGGCATCGACCTCGAGCTCGTCTATCGGGAGCTCCCCCCTGATTGAGTCGGCGCCCTCACCGCATGTTGCACCTGGATCGCTGGCTGGTTTCGTAGCCCTCATCACGGGGGGGACGAGCGGGATCGGCTTGGGTATCGCGCGCCGAATGCTTGTCGCGGGGGCCCGCGTCGTCATCACCGGGCGAGACGCCGCCCGGGGTGCCGCGGCCCAGGAGCAGCTGGGAGAAAGCGCGCTGTTCGTGGCCGCCGATGCGACCGACACGGGCGCGGTGGCGAACTCCGTAGATGCGGCCCTCAAGGCCTTCGGACGGATCGACGTTCTGGTCAACAACGCCGGAATCGCGCTTACCGAGAAGCTGGTCGACACACCGGTGGACGCGTTTGACCGGGTGATGGCCGCGAACGTGCGTGGCCCCTTTCTGTACGCGCGCGCGTGCTTTCCCGCCCTCATCGAGAGCCGTGGTTCGATGATCCACATCAGCTCAGATGCGGGCCTGCGCGCCGAACAGCCGATCGGCGCCTATTCGGTCAGCAAGGCAGCCCTGGTGATGATGTCCCAGGTGCTGGCACTCGACGGCGCGGCGCACAACGTGCGCTCCAACTGTGTGTGTCCCGGAGCCACCGCGCCGGGGATGCGGCACAGCGGGCCGGCCGACGACCCGGACCGAGGAGAAGATCCCCGGGACTGGCCACCGGCTCCCCTGGGCCGGGTCGGCACAGTCGAAGATGTTGCCGCTGCTGTCGCCTACCTCGCCAGTGCCGAGGCGAGCTTCATTTCCGGAGCGGTCCTCCTGATCGATGGCGCCAACGGAGCCGGCTTATCGGGATAGCGACCCCATCACAGCCGACACCTGGCGTCGCGGATTCGCGCCACGACACGGCGAAGGATCGAACCTTCCAAGCGAGGGGCGCCTGCCCCGCCCCTGTCGGTCCTGAACTGCCCATTTTGAACCCCATTTTGCAGGATCTTTTCGTAACTACGTGCCTTGACAGGCGCTCACGCCAGCTCAGTTCCCTCCGAGTTGCAGAGTTGGGGACATGGTTCGGGCTAATTGGGCTTGGAGTTCCGGTCATCGGGATTCGGACGTTGCCGTTGGAGTTCCGGAAGCTGCTTTCTGCGCCGGCCGGACGATCTAGATCAACGGAAACCGCACGCCCGCGCTTCGACTGGGCCGCAGCCTCGCCGGCGGGATCGGCGAGCGCCTTCTGGGGAAGCGTTCGTCACCATCTATGGGATGGCACGCCGCTCGCTTGTGCTGTCGCCCAATGTCGAGCGTCGGCTTCCAGACCCCGGACGATCGCTTTCATCGTCCCGCTGGCGCGCACTGCACGATCGGTTCGGCGAGAGGCTGTCGGACAATTCCGAGCGGTTGTACGAGAGTGACAACTGCGTTTTGGGGCGACCTCACAGGAGCGCGACACACGGCCGAAGCGGAGCGTCTGAACCATAAATGACCCAGCGCAGAATCGACTCCTTGTCATTGATGTACAAGAAGTCGTCGGACCGCGGGGATATTCCGACAGCCTCGCGACGTTGCGATCGCGTGCTTCCGCGGGAGCGTGGGCGCCACGGCGCTGCTCCTTTTGCCCAGAAGCGAGCGCTCGAATCGCGGTCTCGGCGTGGTCCGCTCGGACGAGCTGAAGCAGCCTGGCTTGGTCGACATCCGAGGGTTTGGACGATCCCTTCGTACGGAGCTCGTTGCCATCGCCGACGAAGATCAGGTCGACCATCAGCCGAATCACCTCGCGCGGAGTGAAATGCTCGCCGGCGGTCTCGTTGGACTGGTCGCTGAAGCGCCGGATCAGCTCCTCAAACGTGTAGCCCATTTGTAAGTTGCTGACGACGTCGGGATGAAGGTCGATATCCGCGAACTTCCCCATCACCAGATACAGCAGATCAGCGTCGCCCAAGCGGGTGATCTGATCGTCAAAGCTGAACTTCTGGGTCGTCTCCGCGGCGCCCGGCGAGAACCCCGCGAAGTACTCCCGCAGCGAGCCGGCGACCTGCTGGGGGTCGTCGGGCAACCGTCGGAAAGCAAGCCGGCTCGTGCTGTAGAACCCAGATTCCCGGCGGCCCGACGCAGGATCGGATCGGGATTCCCTCGATGCCCATGGCGTTCGACCGCCTCGAGCACCGCCGATTTGGTCGCCTCCAGCACACAATCAAGGCGCCGCAGCACCGTCAGCGGCAGGATCACGCGCCCATACTCCGACTGCTTGTAATCACCGCGCAACAGGTCCGCCACCGACCAGATGAATGTGACCGGACCCCGTTCTTCGGTCCACCCTTGGTGAGAGTTGGGTGGGTGTAGTTGGTCGCCACCGTAGCGGGGCGGGCGGTCGTCGCTCGCTGAGCTTTGAGGTCGTGGTCTTCCACAGCCCTGACTCTGCTGTTGACGCGGTTGGGGTGAGATGACCGCCAAGGCCGCGGTGAACGCTGGAACGCCGGGGCGTTCTCGTTTGCCTTTCCTCAGCCGCAGTTGGTTTCATACCCCGACAGCGGCCGTGAGCTGGGCGGCGAACACGGTCGGCGCGAGCATCCCCAGCGAGCTGTGGGGCCGGCGCCAGTTGTAGTCCTGCTGCCAGTCTGAGATCACCACGCGCGCTTCGGCCAGGCAGGAGAACTCCTCAACGTCCAGCAGCTCGTCACGCACTCGGGAGTGGAAGCTCTCCACGAACGGGTTCTCCCACGGCGAGCCCGGCTCGATGTACGCGGTCGCGGCTTTCGAGAACCGGCACCAGTCGCGGAGCGCGTGCGCGGTCATCTCCGGACCGTTGTCGGTCCTGAGGTGCTCAGGCGCGTCACGCTCGGCCACCAGGAGCTCCAGCGCCTCCACGGTCCGGTCGGCGTCGATGCTGCGCTTGACCAGCATCACCAGCGACTCGCGGGTGTACTCATCCACGACGTTAAGCAGCTTCAAGACCCGGCCGTCCGCTGTCTGGTCAAACTGAAAATCGAACGCCCACACGGGGTTGGGCCGCTGCGCCCGCAACCGCTCGGCCGGCACCGTGGACTCGCCCAGCCGCCGACGCTTGCGCTTGCGCTGCGAAACCCGCAGCTCTCCTCGCGCCACAGCCGCTGAACCCGCTTGCGGTTGACCTCCCAGCCCAGCTGGCGCAGATGATGATGCGCTTGACGGTACCCCCACCGCGGACGATCCGCCGAGAACCTACGCAGTTCCATGCGCAACGCCGCGTCATCCCCGGCCCGCTCAGGCTCGCGACGCTGCGTGGAACGATGCTGCCCCACCACCCGGCATGCCCAGCGCTCGCTGACGCCGAGACGGTCACAGACCATCGCGACCGCCCGGCGCCGACGGACCGGGCCTACCAGCTTCCCCGGGATATCTCCTTCAACGCCCGCACCTCAAGCGCCTGATCAGCCACGATCGCCTTCAACCGACCGTTCTCACGCTCAAGCTCCTTCAGACGCTTCGCGTCCGTGGCTTTCATCCCGCCGTACTGGTTACGCCACCGGTGAAACGTCTGCTCTGAGATCTCGATCGCCTTCGCGGCCTCCGGGATCGTCTTGCCCTCGCCAAGCAGCCGCTCCGCTTCGCGCAGCTTGCGGATGATCTGCTCCGGCGTATGCCTGCGTCGCTTCAACGTGATCGTTCCTTCCTCGCCCATTCTCATAGGCGCAAGAAACTCTCACAAGGGTCGGACCGAACTCAGGGGGTCAGGCCAAATGCGACGTGCTGGCTGTGGGCCTCCATTACCGAAAAGCCACTGGTCATCAATATTGGAAACTCATCGCTCATCGGCGCAACGGTATCCGGCTCGGTGTCGCTGCAAGAGCAGTCCTGCGGATCAGCAGTGCCAACGCCGCCCAATCCAAGCATGTCCGCAGAATGCCGGTCTCTGAACTGGTGCCTTGGAGTGCTGCTTCGCCTCGCGTCAGCAAGCACTGCTCTCCGTTTCGCCCAGACGCAGTCGTCGTCAAATTCGTAGGTTGTCAGCGACGCTCGCCTCCGGCGACGCTGACGCCGAAGAAGGAAGTACCGGGCCTCATGAGCCTGTTCGCGGCTTGCGCCACCAGCCCCAATTCCAGCTGACGGGAAGCCTTGGCGGCCAGGTCACGATCACGCCGATGGGTCCCAGCCAGAGTTCCCACCCCGCGCGGTTGCCAGGCCGGGAAATCACAGCAAACGGACTTGCTCGCCGCACCTCGACCTAGCTACGCCGCAGTGAGATCGCGCTCGAGGTCGCCGAGCAACGACTGCACCGAGGCCGCGAAGTAGTGCGAGTGCGTCTTCTTGATGGTCTCCAACGAGTCGGCCCCGACCAACACCACCTCGACGTCGGGGCGGTCCCAGTACAGGTGCTCGCGCTTCGTGTACTCGGCCGCGGCGGCCGGCCCGTCTGAGCCGTACTCCTCGACCTGCAGGTCGGCTGTGGCGGCCTCGTAGATAAGGAGGTAATAGTTGGTCGGTCCAGTGCTCATCGCATTCTCCGCGCCACCAGCTCGACACTAATCAGCTCCTCCATTATCGCAGTCAGCTCAAACCCGCCGCGCTCGGCCGCCGCCATCGCCTCGGCGGCGCTCGCCAGTGCCGCCGCCAGTTCCGGGTCAGCGGCGCCGAACTTGGCTCTTGAGCCGACCTGGCGATCGACTCGCTCGACCAGCTCCGCCCAAGCGTGTTGCAGCAGGTTCGAAGCTGGATCTCGACCCGAAAGCCCTCCCTGATGGCCACGAGATGCTTGGCTCTATAGCCGTCGGCCTTCGGGTCAACGACATAGTCCAGACACGCAGCAGCAGGTCCCAGCGGTGCTGGGCGCGGAGCCGATCGATCACTTGTCGGCGGCCGCCTGGTTTGGCACGACCGCGCGGCAACCGGCGATGTCATGCATCCGCGACAGCGCCATGTTCGGGTGGCGCTCCAGCTTGTCGAGGACGGTCACCATCCGCTTGAGGCGCTGGCCGACGACGAACGCTCCGCCCGACGCCTCGGCGACGTAGTAGCGGAGAGTGGCCGCGACGCGCGAAAGCGGTTCGCGATGAGCGGCACGAAAGCTCTCGACGATCGCGGGCTCTGCGGATAGTTCGGACTGTCTCAGCACTGAGTCACCCCGCTGGTGAGCGCGTAGTCGTTCACCAGCGCGGTCGATCCTGCTCTTTGACGGAATGCTCACCGGGACAAGCCGGGAGACACAGCCTCCGGGAGACCTGGCTCGATCACGGGTGCAGCGAACGCCTGCTCTGCCCACGCCACCTCGTGCTCGCTCGGCTCGTAGTCGGCGTAGACGAGCGTCGTCGCGAAGTCCCGGTGCCCCATCCACTCCTGCAGCGTTCGCATCGGCACCCCGGCCGCGGCCACGCGGGTCCCGAAGGTGTGCCGCAGATCGTGAAAGCGGACCTCGCGCACGCCGGCACGGACGAGAGCCTGCTTGAAGCGCTTGAGGACCCTTGAGCCGTCTAGCGGCGTCCCGGGCACGCGGCTCGCTGGATGCGCGAACACCAACGCCCGGTCGTCATTGAACGAAGTGGCGTCAAACAATCGCTGAAGCTCGCCGCCCAGCCGATCGGTGAGCGGGACGCTACGGCTCGAGCGCCGCGACTTCGGTGGCCCGAACTCACCTCGGACGTAGCTACGCCGAACGCGAATCCGCCGCGCCTCCCAGTCGACATCGCTCCACCGAAGCCCGAGCAGTTCTCCCTTGCGCATCCCGGTCATCACCGCGGCGAGGTACAACGGCCGCTCGACCCGGCCGAGCTCGTCATCCGGGATCGCTCGCAGCACCGCCTCGACCTCCTCCATCGTCAGGTAATGGATGTCGGGGCCCGCCGATCCACCGCGCGGCCGCGTGACACCGCGCACGGGATTTCCAACGGCCCAACCGCGCAGCACCGCCAGCTCGAAGATCGAGCTGAGCAGATTCAGATTGTTGACGCGCGAGTTCGGAGACAGTCCCTTACGGGCGAGATCCGCCCCGTAGGCCTCGACGTTGCGGCGCTCGATCCGATCGACGGTCCGTGACCTGAAGAACGGGACGATGTGATTCACCACGATCGACTCGTAGTTCTCGACGGTGGACCGCTTGCGACCCGCCGCCCGCCGCTGTTCCATCAACGCGCGCGCCGCATCCTCGATCGTGATTCGCTCACCGCGGTTCGGGACCGCCGCCACCTCGCCCATGATCCGGCGCAGCTCGGCCTCCGCCTGAGTCTGGGTCAGCCCATCGCGCGTCCCGCGAATCCGCTTGGGACCAATCCTGCGCTTGACCTGCGTTCCACCGACACGCCACTTGCCATACCAAGTCTCCCGACCGGCGGCGTCCGGACGGATCATCAGGCCCCCGGTTCCCGCTGACCGCTTCGGTTCTCAGACCGATGGCTCTCCATTGACTGCCCTTCCGTCGCGACCGAAGACGCTCATGCTCGCCTCTCCGTGGTACCACTCAAGGTACCAAACTGAGCGGATCTCGCTGGTACCACGAGCACCCCAAGTCCCCCGTAAACACTGGGGATAGAACCCATTCGCTTCCTTCTAAACGAGCTACGGAACCGAAGGTCGGGAGTTCGAATCTCTCCGGGCGCGCTACTGAAACTCCTGCACAGCGAGGCTTTGGCGAACTCTTATCGCCCACCGCATTGCGCGGATTTGATCCCGGGCAACGGTGGCGGGCAACTGTTGGACTTCGCTCACCATCCGCTCGGGAGCTGCCCGAGCGGATCGCCGCGCGGCGATCGAGCGCAAGGTCACCGGTCCGCGAACTGGTCGTGGGTGGGGCTGCGGCACACTCAGCACACGGCGACTCGAGAAGTCAGCGCCGTGCCTTCGGACACCCACCAGACGTGCTCGCGATGATCACGGACTGTCCGCTCGTACCGGGTTCGTCCGAAAGCTAGGCTCGACCGCATGCGCCGCCAGGTAGCCTCCAGGTAGGATCGCCGCTCTGTCTGCCGTAGACGAGGGTTGGCGACAAGGGAGCCCGGTTGGCCGAGTTGAAGAACCACGCGAGCCTGATCTGGTCGGTTGCCGATCTGCTGCGCGGCGATTACAAGCAGTCTGAGTACGGGAAGGTCATCCTGCCGCTGACCGTCATCCGCCGGCTCGACTGCGTGCTCGAGCCCACCGAGCAGGCCGTGCTCGACAAGCACCGGCAGCTGTCGGGCAGGATCGAGAACCTCGAGCCGGTGCTGCAGGCCGCAGCGGGCGGCGAGCAGTTTTACAACACGAGTCCGCTCACGTTCGCCAAGCTGCTCGACGACCCGAGCTCGATCGCTGACTCACTGAGCCTTTACATCGGCGGGTTCTCCCCGGTCGCGCGCGACGTGATCGACAAGTTTGACTTCGCGATCCAGATCGAGCGCCTGAGCAGAGCGAACCTGCTCTACCAGGTCGTCGGCAAGTTCGCCGACCTCGACCTGCACCCCGATGTCGTCTCGAACATCGAGATGGGCTACCTCTACGAGGAGTTGATCCGCCGCTTCTCCGAGCTCTCGAACGAGACCGCCGGGGAGCACTTCACCCCGCGCGAGGTGATCCGGCTGACGGTCAACCTGCTGTTCATCGACGACGACGACATCCTCACCAAGCCGGGAATTGTCAAGACGCTATGCGACCCGGCGTGCGGAACCGGCGGGATGCTGTCGGTCGCCGAGGACCACCTGCGCGAGCTGAACCCGCAGGCTCGGCTTGAGGTCTTCGGGCAGGAGCTCAACGCCGAGACGTACGCGATCTGCCGCTCGGACATGATGCTCAAAGGGCAGGACGCCTCCCACATTGCCTACGGGAACTCGTTCTCCGAGGATCATCACGCTGACGAGCGGTTCGACTACCTGCTTGCCAACCCTCCTTTCGGGGTCGAGTGGAAAAAGGTCGAGGACGCGGTCAAGAAGGAGGCGGTGACGCGAGGCTTCAGCGGGCGGTTCGGCGCTGGCCTGCCAAGGATCAACAACGGGTCCTTCCTGTTCCTTCAGCACATGATCTCGAAGATGAAGCGGCCCGAGGACGGCGGCTCGCGCGTTGGGATCGTCTTCAACGGCTCGCCGCTGTTCACCGGCGGAGCCGGCTCCGGCGAGTCCGAGATCCGCCGGTGGATCGTCGAAAACGACTGGCTTGAAGCCGTCGTCGCGCTCCCTGACCAGCTCTTCTACAACACGGGCATCTCGACCTACTTCTGGATCGTCACCAACCGCAAGAGCCTGGAGCGCCGTGGCTGTTGAGCGCCGCTCTGGTCTGGCCTGGTAGCGCTGTTCAAGGTCGGCTTTGGGGGGTGCGGTACGAAAGAAGAAGTAGCTCGGGAAGCGGGCGGAACGTCAACGGCTTGCGGGGAAGGGGGGACGCAGGCCGAGTGGGCGCTGGTGTGTGTCGCGCGTTTGTGACCGCTTCGCTTGTGCTGTTGATCGCTCGCCCGTGAACGTGGCGGCGGTTCGCGGGGACGTGCCGGTCACGCGGAGCGTGTTGGGGCGAGCGGTGCGACCCCACTCGCGCGTAGCGGTCGCGGGTCGGCGGTCCGGCCGCCACGCTGGGCAGATCCGCCTCTGGTCTGGCCGGCGTTAGCTGCTGCTGGTGGCGGTCCAGAGTTGCGCGGGGCGCCCGCCGGTCGGGATCTGGGTGCTGGTGACGCGGCCGGCGGCGTGAAGGGCGTTCAGGGCGGTCTCGATCTGACCGGCGGGCTGGTTGTGGTTCAGCGTTTGGCTGATCTGGCTGCGGGTCAGCCCGCTCGGACGGTCATGAAGGGCGGCGTGGATCTGCTCGGCAAGCTGGTCGCCGGTCGCGCCGGCAAGGGCCCACGCGGCGGACCGAGCGGCGTAGTTCTGTAGCGCGAGCGCGGCCTTGAGATGCGGCGGCTGGATGTGGCGTTTCCCGTCGGCGAGGGCATAGATCAGCGCGAGCCGGATCACGTGTGCTTCCGCGCGGGCGGTGACCTGGCTGACGGTCCGGTCGGGCGGTTCGGCAGCGAGCTGGCGGTAGGCGTGATGCCATAGCTCCCGCGCGTCTGGATCAAGCCGCACCTGCCCGGCGATGCGTGCTTGCTGCACGGCGGCCGCGAGCAGACGATCAAGGCCGGTCGCATGGAGCGGGTCCGGGTCTCCGCCGTCGGGCAGCAGCCGTTGGCGGCGGCACGCGATCAGCAACACCCGGTTGATGTACCCGTTCGCAAGCTCGATGCTGCTGATGTAGCGACGCAGCTCGTGCTGGGTGATATGCCCGATCAACGCGATGTGCGCGGTGCTCGCGCGCGCCGGGCTGGTGCGGGTCAGGATCGCCAACGGGCGGCCGTCCCAGCCGGTGCGTAGTGTCGGTGACAGCGTCGAGATCTCCCGGCTCGCGGCCTTCAGGGTCGAGGCGAACTCCGGCTCGATCACCAGCAGCCGCTGATCGCTGACACCGGGATCCTGGCCGCTGGGGTCACGCACGCTCCAGATCAGACCCTCGCCACTGGATAGGCCGGTCAGGATCCGTGGCTGCAGCGACGGGTCGGCGGTGAGGATCAGCCGGCGGACGTGATCCCACGACGATCCCTTCCTCGACCGGGCGCTCTCGCCCACCAGGCACATGTACTCGTTAGCGTGATGGCGGGTTGCTTCGACCTGGAACCATGCGCCGCGGCCGACCGCGGCGCCGAAGCTGACCAGTAGCTGGGTCAGGATCGCGACCGGATCGGCCTCCGTATGCGGACTGATTGTGTTCACGATCTCGCCGAGCAGCTCGTGACAGACCGCCTCCTCCGGCGGGGTCGGCCACCCCGCCGGTGCCGGAAGCAGCCCGCTGCCGACGGGCTCCTCGTCCGGCGGCTGGTCAAGCAGCGACAGAGTGGTCATTCGGCGGAGATCTCCGCGACCGCCGCCCGCGCCGAGCTCTCGTCCACGATTCCCTTCTTCGCGGCGAACGCGGCGATCAACGAGGACACGGCAAGGTTGTTCACCTGCCTGGGCAGGCCACGCGAGACGTCGTGGATCAGCGCGATCGCGTCATCACTGAACAGGGTGTCAGAGCGGCCGGCGAGCGCCAAGTGGTGCTGCACATAGCTCTGGGTCTCCGCGGACGTCAGGCCGGCGATCGCGTAGCGGACCGCGACCCGCTGATCCAGCGCGGCGAACATGCCGCGTCTGAGCATGTGACGCAACGTCGGCTGCCCGAGTAGCAACAGGCCGAACGGGGCGGTCTGGTCCATCCCCATGTTCGACAGGCACCGGATCCCCTCCAAGCTCTCGGCATCCAAGAGATGAGCTTCGTCGCAGATCAACAGAACCTGCTTGCCCCGCTCGCTGCTCTCCGCAGCCAGCAGCTCCTGCGCCTGTGGGATCAGGGAGGCGTGATGAAACCTCGGGGTGCCGCCAAGCCGGGTGACGATCAGCCCGTAGATCCCGCGCAACCCGACGCCCGGGGTGCCGAGATAGAGCACCGTATGCCGGGACGCGTCCAAGCCCGCGACCGCGGCGCGAGCGGCCACAGTCTTCCCCGCGCCGCACTCGCCGGAGATCACGCCGATCGCCTGCTCACTGATGCACCATGAAATCCTCGCGACCGCCTGCGCGTGCGCGTCGTGGGCGTGCAGCATCCCCGGCGCGAGGTTCTTCCCAAAGGGCATCTTCGTGAACCCGTAATGCGCCCGCAACCTGTCGATACTCACTGGTCGTCCTCCTGCTGGTTGGTGTCACGATCCTCGCCGTCGCCGTCGCCGTCGCCGTCGCCGTCGCCGTCGCCGTCGCCGTCGTTGCCGAGGCTGGCGTAGTCGATCGGGTGCCCGCCGAGCTCGGCGTCGCGCTGCTCGGCGAGCAGCTTGAGGTAGTCGATCCCGGTGCCTGTCGGCGGTGGTGGGAGCTCACGCGCGGCTTGTGGATGGGTGCGGCGGCCGATCACCAACGGCACCGCGACACCCATCGGCCGGTGCTGGTAGCGAACCTCGATCCGGGTCAGATCGAACGGGTCGAACACCAGCTCGACCTTTCGACCGACGAGCGCCGCGTCGACCTCGTAGCTGTTGCCGTGCAACGACACCGTCGCCGTCTTCGTCACCGTCCGCTCCACCGACCAGAGGAACGCCTCCCTGAGCAGCACCGGGGTCGGCAACGCCGGCGCACCCGCAGCGTCGAACCGCTCAAGCGGCGTCGACCGCGTTTCAGAGTGAACCCGTCGGTGGTAGACGACCTCCAGCCAGGCAGAGAACAGCCGATTCAGCTCGGCCAGCTCGACACCGTCGTCGATCTCGACCAAGAATTGATCGCGTACCGTCCGCACCAAGCGAACGCAAAGCTCGTTTTTCGCGTCTCGGTAGTGCGTGACGCCTCGGGATCGGGGCTTTATCGCATGGTTCAGCACGCGCGGCGCGCCCGCCGGCCGCTTCAGCGTGGCGGAAG
>JAABUJ010002464.1_pt1 | contig 22862 bp, 15 predicted proteins | sample 5559131 | NCBI WGS metagenome assembly JAABUJ01 (sample SAMN10711875, study PRJNA513366) | rock metagenome | isolation source: Antarctica rocks | place: Antarctica: Victoria Land, Mt New Zealand nord | collected 2016-01-07
GACCAGCACGCGCACGGACAGCGGCGTCGCCGCCCACTCCTCCGCTGTGATCCCCTCCGGCGCTGACTCATTCATGCCCCACCCGCCCTGCAAGATCCTGACCAGACCCCACGTGTGCGATTACGCTCACAGTATGTTGTGTGAACAGTGCTGCGAGCGTCAGGCAACGGTTTGGGCAGCGTATTCGCCGCCTTCGTGAGGCCAAGGGCTGGTCGCAGGAGCGCTTGGCCGCCGAAGCACAATTGCATGCCACCTACCTGAGCGAGGTCGAGCACGGCAAACGCAACATCCCGCTAGACAACATCGCCAAGCTCGCCGAGGCGCTCGGCGTCCCGATTGCCACGCTGTTCGAGGACGAGTAGCATTGATCGACGCCGCAGCCGCTGCAGTGTTGTGCCAAGGGTTCCGCTTGCGCGCCGCACGTCGAACAGAACATAGCCGTTTCCTTCCTGTTGCCGTTATGCCGTTGCTGCGAGGAGCGTCGAGTCGTGCCCAATTATGGATGGAACAGGGGGTGGTTTGTCCAGGCACAACCGGCACAGAACCGGCACAATCGCGCGTTTGCCTGCGATCCGTCACTGCTCTTGCCCTTCAGGATCACGCCGCGTCTCGCACGACACTCTAACGGGTACGCCCCGCGATGGTGATGGCACCCGCCGTGGGCCTGCGCTTGAAAGCGCATGGCAGGGATCGGACCTTAAAAGGTCTCTCGATCGACCAGTACGGTAGCCGCCCGATCGACGGACGGTGCGCGTGCCGTGTCCAGGCAGACCTTTCAAGGTCCGTCCGCTGCCATGACCTTTTAAGGTCAGGCCGCATCTCACAATCGCGAGGCGTACCCCACTCTAACGCACGCCTTGAACGGCCGCCCTCCCTCGTGTTATGATGGCGCGGAGCGTGGCCGTGGCGCGGCGCATGGATGTGGCGTGGAGGGCGCGATATGGCGGCGGTGGAGATGATGTCCCTGGGGCAGTTGCTCAGGTACTACCGGCGCGCCGCGGAGTTGACGCAGGGGACGGTGGCCGAGCGCGCCGGGATCAGCGTGCGCGCCCTCAGCGACTACGAGTGCGACGCGCGGCGCGTCCCGCGCAAGAATACCCTCGCGCTCTTGAGCGATGCCCTGGCGTTGCCGCCGGAAGACCGCGCCCGTGTGGCCGCGGCGTGGCGCCGCCGCGGCCAGGCGCGGGACGTCCCTGCGGAGGAGCGCCCCCTGGCCGACTGTCACGGCCGCGGCGTGGCGCCGCCGCGGCCAGGCGCGGGACGTGCGGCCCGGCACGGAACCGCCACTCCCGCCGCTCGTCGGGCGCGCGCGCGAACTGGAACTGCTCGACCGCCACCTCGCGGGCGCGGGGCCGCCGGTCCTGATGTTTGCCGGTGAGCCGGGCATCGGTAAGTCGCGCCTGCTCGACGAGGCGGCGGCGCGCGCCCCAGGGCATGGGCTGCGCGTGCTGCACGGCGGTTGCCAGCGCCGCGACGCCGAGGCGCCCTACGCGCCGCTGCCGGACGCGCTCATGCGCTTTATCAACATCCTATCACCATCACGATTGCGCGCGGACCTGCGTGGCTGCGCCTGGCTGGCGCGCCTGCTGCCCGAACTCGCGGACGCCCTGCCCGAGCCGCCCTCCGCGTGGCCGCTCCCGCCCGGCGCGGAGCGCCGCTTGATGTCCGAGGCGCTGGCGCGTTTCCTGGGCAACGTGGCGGGTCCGGACGGGACGCTGCTCGCGCTCGACGACCTACAATGGGCTGGCGCCGACGCCCTTGCCTTGCTCGCCTGGCTGGTCCGGTCGGCGCGCCCGGCGACCGTTCCTTTATATGTGGTGGGGGCGTACCGCGACAGCGAGGCGCGGCCCGGAGACCCGCTCGCGGAAGCACTGGCCGACCTGGCGCACCGGCGGCTCGTCGCGCACCACACGCTGACGCCCCTGGCCACGCCGGAGGCCGCACAACTCCTCGATGGCTTGCTCGCGGGCGCGCAGGAGGAGGGGGAGGCGGTGGACGCCGCGACGCGGGAGCGTGTGGCGCGACGGACGGGCGGCGTGCCTTTCTTCGTGGTGAGCTATGCGCAGGCGCTCCGCGCGGAGGATAGCGCGGGCGCCGTCCCCTGGGACGTGCGGCAGAGCCTGCGGCAGCGCGTCGCCGCGTTGCCGCGGCCGGCCCAAATGATGCTCGGCGCGGCGGCCGTGGCAGGCCGCCGGGTGTCCCGCGCGTTGCTGGTCGCCGTGCTTGAGCGGCCGGAGGATGAGGTGCTGGACGCGCTGGAGGACGCCGCTCAGGCGCGCTTGCTGGTCGAGTCGGGGCCTGACACCTACCAGTTCGCACACGATGTGATCCGCGAGGTGGTCGAATCCGGCCTGGGCGCGGGTCGGCGCACGATGCTGCACCGCCGCGTGGCCGAGGCGCTGGAACGCGCGGGGCGAGCGTCCGGCCGAGGCGCTGGCCTACCACTACGGCCGCGGTGATGTACCCGAGAAGGCCGTGGCGTATCTGGAGTTGGCCGGAGACCGCGCGCTGGCGCGTTATGCGGCCGAGGCGGCCGAGGCCTACTACCGCGAGACGGCGCAACGCCTGGATTGGCTGGAGCGGCCGCGCGACGCCGCGCGCGTACGCGAGAAGCTGGGCGAGGTCCTGCGCACGGCGAACCGGTTCGACGACGCGCTGACGGTGCTCGACGAGGCCCTGGAGGTGTATCGCGCCGCGGGGGATCAGCTGGGCCTGGGGCGCGTCACGGCCCAGATCGGACATGTTCACCTCGATAGGGGGACGCCGGATCAGGCGATGGCGCGTGTCCTGGACATGCTCACCTATCTGGAAGACAACGAGGCGTGGCAGGGCTTGGCCGCGCTCTATATGACCCTGGCGCTCCTTTTCGTCGCCAGCGGCCGCTATCAGGAACAGCTGTTCGCCGCCGAGCGCGCCATCGAACTGTCCCACAAGGCCGGGGACGCGGGCATCGCCGCCAACGCCGAGGCGGCGCGTGGCCATGCGCTCCTCTTGCTCGGCCGGCTGGACGAGGCGCGCGTGGTCATGGAAGCGGCGATCCCGCTGGCCGAGGCGGTGGGCGACCTCGACTGCCTCACCGCTACCTTCGGCAACCTCTCCGCCCTGCACAGGTGGCGCGGCGATGTCGCGCGGAGTTGGCGCTATGTCGAGCGGTCCATCGCGGCCGCGGAGCAGCTGGGCAACGCCGTGCTGATCATGGTCGCGAAGTTCCGGCGCGCCGTCCTGGCCCTCTACGCCGGCGACATGGCGCAGGCGCACGCGGACCTGGATTGGGTCGCCCCCCTGGACGATCGTATCGGTGGGGCATGGGTCTTCGCCTACCCCGTCATCGCGCTCGGGGTCGCATATGCCATCGAAGGGGACTGGGAGCGAGCGGAGCGGTACCTGGAGCGGGGCAGCGCGGTGGCGGCGCCGCTCGGCGACATCGAGGCGTCACGCCGGGCGCAGACCTGGCTGGCCGAGCGCGATCTGTGCGAGGGGCGCCCTGCGGCGGCGCGTGATCGGCTCACCCCACTGCTCGACCGCGAGGGCCTGCGGGAACTGGACGTCACCACCCTGCTGCCCCTCCTGGCCCGAGCGTACCTGGGGCTCGGCGACGTGGACCAGGCCGCCGCGACGGCGAAGGACAGCGTCAAGCGCGCGCGCGCGCAGGGCCACCGCATCGCGCTGGCTGACGCGCTGTGGGCGCGGGGCATGGTCGCGGCGCGGCAAGAACAGTGGGACAAGGCCGCGCAAGCCCTGCAGGAGGGGCTGGACCTCGCGCACGATATATCCTATCCCTACGCCGAAGCGCGCACCCTCGAAACGTATGGGGAACTGCACCGCGTCCAAGGCGAGACGGACATGGCGCGCACACGGTTGGAGGCAGCGCTAGCGATCTTCGACCGGCTGGGCGCGCGCGGGGACGCCAAGCGCGTGGAGCAGGCTATCGCGGGCCTATTGCAGGATTAAGTCGTCTATCGGGTTGTGTCACCATAGTTGTCGATGCGCTCATGGAGATCGCGCAGCAACTCATCGAAAGTGCAGCAATAGATGCTCCGCGAATTGTGGTAAATGCGCCGCCTAACTTTGCGCGAAATTGCGCAGCGTTTCGGGGCGCACGATGTCGGACACTTCAGGACGCCTGTCCTGCGTCGTGGTGACAAGGATCAGGATGTCCGGCGCGGCGTCAGGGTGGAGGACGTACAGCGGCTCCGCCCTATCTACCTTCCTGACACTTACGCCCGGAATGTTGTTCAGGCCGTCGTGCTCGATAGCGCGAATCACGTCATGGACGCTGTCCTGTTCCTCGTTCTCCAGCTGCGTCATTGTCGCCTTGACTCGGCTGGAAATGATGACGCGCCGTGCTCGCTCGTCGGCTTGCGCTTGCTTCACGATATAATCCATGATGTCCATGATGTCTTCCCACCCCTCCGATACGAACAGGGTCGCTATGGCGGTAGCGTGCGTGCGACGGGCTTGTGAGAGCAGCCAGTGCGCGCAAGCGCCTCCGCTTATGTACCCGTATGCTACCACGTCTGCATCTTGCCCCACGCGACGGCGCCGCAATTATGGCCCATCGACCGTGCAAATATGTTGAAAGACAGGGGCTCAATTTATCGCACGGTGAAGTACCCTCCGACGCCGCGGCCGAAGACTTCCGGGAACAGGTTTTCGGCAGCGTGCGCCGGCAGGGCGTGGAAGACGCCCCGCGTGGTCAGGTGGACGCTGTACTCGTAGCGGTAGACGCCCCTGGGCAGGTAGTCGACGAAGAGCGCGGCGCGGTCGTCGCGCAGTTCGGCGTGCGTGATGTACCACGCCAGGTCGTTTGTGCCCGTGGGTATGGTGTAGCCGCCCTGGCGCAGTTGGCTTGTCGTCAGCAGAGTCGGGTCGACCGCTTCACCGCCCGCCGGCAATGGGTCTTCGAGGGCGAGGTAGTAGAGGTCCTGCGGCGCCGTGACCGTCAGCCGCACGCGCAGCGTGGCTCCGACCGGCGCCGAGGTGACGGGGCGCCCGTTATACAGGTACTCGCGCGCGACCGCCAGGCCGCGATCCAGCGCGTCCACCGTCTCGACGCGCGGGTAGTAGGTGAGCCGCGTCGTGTCGTACAACCGCCCCGAGGCGTTGCTTCGTCGTACGTCCACGCGGGCCGTCGCGCCGGGCGTTAGCGTCACGCCAATAGGGGCTTGCAGCACGCGCGGCGTCGCCAGCGACGCCGCTGTGACGGAGCCCTGCCCCAAGAGCTGGCCGTCGAGCGTGGCCGCGTAGGTATAGTGGCCGTTGAGTTCGCCGGAGCCGCGCAGCCCATCGGAGAGGGCGCGCAGGGCCACGGCGTTGTCGACCGTAGTCTGCCAGGCCTCGCCGCCGCGCGCGCCCACCAGCCAGCGCGTCGCCTGCGGGATCAGCGGGCTCGTCGGGTCGACCTCGATCAGCGCGTCGAGCACGACGGCGGTGGCATGAATCGCGTCGTCGCCCGATAGCGGGTCGCCCGACTCCTCCCAGTGCGCGCCGGCGGCGTCCAGGCGGGCGCCGCTCTCCAGTTCGGACAGCACGGTGTGCCCACGCGGACCCAATTGTGAGCCGTTTTGCAGGTAGAGCGCGCGCAGCAGGTAGCCGCGCGACCACAGCGGCAGCGTATCGCGCGCCGGATACAGGTCGGTCCCGGCCGTGCCGCTGCCATGAACCGCCAGCAGGTAGCCGAGGTACGCGCGCAGGTCGGGCGGGACCGCGCCTGCGTCGTTGGGTACGGCCAGCGGCGCGGCGTCGTAGCCTCGCGCCTGCGCTCCGATATAGCCGGTCCCCGACGAGAGCGCGCCGGTCGATACAAGATAGCCGTCGTGGCGGGCCAGGCCCAGCGCGTCGAGGCAGAAGGCCGAGATCGATGGCTCGCTCTCCAAGCTGCCGGACCACCAGCCCCACCCGCCGTCGTCGCGTTGGTTGGACACCAACACGACGGCGGTGGCCGCGACATCGCGGTGGTAGGCCGTCAGCGTCGCCGCGTCGAGGCCCGTCGCCGTGGCAGGCAGCCGCAGCAGCGCGACCTCGCCCATGATGCGCGCGGCCAAGTCCTCGTTCGACGCATAGGGGTATTGCTGTAGGAAGTCGACGCTCGAGCGCAGTCCGGCGGCCAGCGACGGCTGTAGGGTCAGGGTCATGCCGCCCTCGCCGGGCTGCGCCCCCGCCGGAACCCGCACCATTTCCAGGCGTGACGTTGCGACCTCGCCCGACGTCGCGACCGTCTCCGACGTGCTGTTGGGCGCGACCGGCGCCGCGACCGTCACGCTGTCGCCGCCTACGCCGGGCGCGGTGACGGCCAGCAGCAGGCGCGCCGTGCCGAGCGCGCCGGGACGCAGCGGCCACGTCACCAGCCGCTCACCGCTGGGGGCGATGGTTACAGTTTGCGGTCCCAATCCGCTTGGGGCGACGGCCCCCGACGCCGTCAGCGTCACGCGCGCCGTCAGCGTCCGGTTCGTCGTGTTGTTGACGACAGCGCCGGCATCGGCTTGGTCGCCAAGCGTGAAGAAGCGCGGCAGCAGCGGGCGCAGCAGTAGGTCGCGCGTGCTGACGACGTCGAGCGTCGTTTGCCCTACCAGCGTATCGCGGGTCAGGCCACGCGCGGAGAGGTGCCAGGTGGTCAGGTTGTCGGGCAGCGCGATCGGCAGCGTGGCGGCGCCGTCAGCGCCGGTCGTCACCGTGGCGTTCCAGTAGGCCGTGTCGGGGAAGTAGGCGCGCGGCTTGCCCGCCGGACCACCGCCGCTCCCGCCGCCCCCGCCCCCGCCGCCGTTACGCGCCGGGGCGGCTGAGAAAGCGGCGTGCTTTTCTCGAGTGAGTGTGTTGCCCTTGGCGAGGCCGGCCGCCGAGACCTGGAAGCCGCGAATGTTCTGCGAGTAGGCGGTCTGCACGCCGAACCCGCGCTCGGCGTAGAACCCGTCGAGGATGCTTGGCGCGGCCTCGGCCGCCAGCGAGAGTACGCCCGCGTCGGCCACGGCCAGCGAGAACTCGCCCTGTACGGGGCGTCCATCGGGCGTGGCGGCGTGCAGCGTGGCCGTGATCGTCTCGCCGGGGTGGGCGCGCGTTGTATCCGCGCGCAGCGAGAGGCGTAGTTGCCGCGCGCGCACGTCTACCGGCAGCTCGGCCACGCCCATCTTCCACAGCGGCGCGTCGCCACGCGCGTCCGTCCCCGCGACGAGCACGACGGAGACGAACACGTTGGGCAGATAGCTCGGCAGAATCGGCACTTGTAGGGTCGGGCTGGCGCCGGAGAGGCGCACCACCTGGTGGCTGTACACGCGGCCGCGCTCGATCGTGACGAGGGCGGTCATGTTCGGGCGTGGCGCGGCCACGAGCACGCGCGCCACGTCGCCGACGCGGTAGAGCCCTTTGTCGGGGACCAGCCGCGCGCGGTCCTCGGGCGTGTTGGCCCAGGGGCTAAACGCCTCATCGGCTCCGGCCGCGTAGAGCGAGAGCGCGCTGCGTATCGGGTTGCCGACGGCGTCGTTAGCTGTGGCCACGAGGCGGTACTCGCCGCTCGACGGCAGCGCCACGGACACGGCGCCGTGCCCGTCCGCACCGGTGGACGCCGCGAACGTACGGACAAAGGTATCGACCGGCCGCTCCTGGGGGAAGGGGCTGTTGGGGACGTTTACCTCGTGGTAGGCGCGGCGGTACAGCGTCAGCGTGAGCGGGACGCGCGGGACGGTCGTCGCGCCATCCTGCCCCAGCGTGAGCAGGTCGAGGCGCGCGGGCTGTCCGGCGACGACGAAGGGCGCGGCCTGATGCAGTCCGATGTAGAAGCGGCCCTTGTGCACGGACACGGCGACGCGCCCGCTCACCGACGCGCTGTTGATGTCGGTGACGTCGGCCTCGACGCTCCACTGCTGGCTCAGGAAACTGTGGCGCAGGTCGGCGGGGATGGCGAGGGTCAGATTGCCATTGGCGTCGGTGCGCGCGTCGCCCTGTACGACAGTTCCCGCCCCGCTACCCTGGCCGCATGAGGTGTCGCCGACGCCCGAGCCGAGGCAACTTGGGTAGTAGGCGGAGTTACCTCCATTGTTCGAGTTGGCGGGGGCGGGGTAGCCGGGTAGGCGCGCGGCGAGTCGCGGGACGCTGCCGCCGCTATACCAGAAGGTATCGGGGTAGTCCTGGAAGGTGTAGTCGGGGTAGGCCGGGGCGCTGAAGTAGAGGTCGCTCTTGATGGCGGACCAGTGGACTTTGGCGCGGTTGAGCGGCGCGTCGAACAGGTAGCGCGCCGCGACCGTCACGGTGACCGGCGCGCCGGTGGTATAGTTGGCGTCGGCATGGAGGGGCGTGACGGCGACCGTGTAGTCGGGCTTGCGGTAGGCGGCGACCTGCAGCGTGACATTGAAGCTCTGGCCGCCCACCTGCGCGGTGAGGGTGTCCGTGCCGAGCGCCGTGTTCGCGGGCAGCGTGAGTGTCCCGGCGAACGTGCCGTACGCGTCGAGGCGCGCCGTCGTGTTGTAGACGATGTGGTTATTGCTGTCGGACAGGATCACGCGCACGGGCGTCCCGGCCACGAGCAGGCCATACGCGCCGTCGTCGTCGGAGCGTATCAACCCGCGGAAGCGCACCGGACCGCTTGGACGGTAGATGGGGCGGTCGGTGTACAGGTAACCCTGCCGCGTCGCCGGGGGGCCATAGATGGCCGGGAGGTGGTAGTCGTAGGCGCTCACGTTGGAGTTCCAGTTGGTCGTGCACAGCGCGGCATCGTCGGGGCGGTCCAGCAGGGCCGCCAGCGCGCCGTCGTTGGGCGACGCCGGGTAGGTCTCGCGCGCGTCGAGCACACCGTCGGCGCCGGTGTGCCCCGCCAGCACCAACCCACCTCCATTGCTAGCGCGTACGAGGCGCACCGCCAGGCCCGGCAGCGGGCGGCCCGTGCGTAGGTCCGTGGCCCACACCAGGGCGCGGTCGTTCGAGGTCTTGAGCGTCAGGCTGGTACGCGTGACCATAAAGGCCATCTGGTCGCTTCCGCCGGCGCCGCTCGCGCGCAGGAAGTAGTAGCCGGGACGCGGCAGCGCCGTTCCATTGGCGCCGGGCAACTCCTGCCCGATCGTGGCCGCGCCGTTGAGCGGGCCGCTGAGTCCACGGCGCGCCGTGTAGATAGCATGCGCGGCTGGCGCGAAGTCCTGTGGAATACCGCCTTGCTGGAGGCCCAGGAACTCTCCCTGCGAGAGCGGGTACAGCGTGAGCGTGACGGCGCGCGCGTTGACCCCGCGCACGGCGATATCGACGGGACGGTAGGCGTCGAATGAGACGATACTGCCGCTGTAGGCGAACTGGACGGACGGCGCGAGCGGCGCGGTAGTGAAGCCGAACCGCAGGGGGCGCGTCAGGGCCTGTCCGTATGTCCCGACCACGCCGTCGAGGCCGAGGTGATAGCGCGTCGAGGGCGCGAAGTCGCCGTATATGTGGACGGTCAGCCCATTGTCATCGCTGTACACGTTCAGATTGTCGGGGCGGGGCAGGATGAGCAGGCGCGCCCCCACCAGCTTGGGGTCGACCGGGGCCGTAAAATGCAGCGTCAGCCCGTTGCTCACGTCGGCGGAGCGGTCCCCATTCGCTGGCGTCGTGCTGTCGACGACCGGGTTGCCCGCCGTCGTGAAGCTCCACGAGGTACGTCCGCTCGCCGCGAGCGCGCCCTCGGCCGAGCGCAGGCCCGCGCCGACAGCGGCGCGGTAGGTCACGCCGGGCGCGAGCCCCGCCGCCGGGCGGAAGATCAGCGTATCCGCGCGCGGCCAGGCATAACCGCCGGAGAGGGTTCGGCCCGCGCCGTCGCGCAGCGTAAAGGCGGCGGCGACGGAGGCGTGATCGACATCCTGGTTGAAGCGCACCGTGACAGGGGCGCGATAATCGGCGTAGGTCGCGCCGTCCCCGGGCGTCACGCGCGCCACGGCCGGGCGTACCGTACTAAACGACGCGCTGTACGGTGTGGCAAGTGCAGCGCCGTCGAGGGCGCGCAGGCCAGCGGGGACGGTCACAGTGTAGCGCGTGGCCCCGTGCAGCGGCGGGGACCATGCCCACGTCGCGGTGTTGAGCCAGCGTCCTTGTCCGGGCAGGGGCGGGTCGAGCCGCGCGGGCGCCGTCGTGGGCGGCGTCTCCAGGGCCGTCAGCGGGACCATCGGGCGGTCGAAGAAGACCACGATTGGCGTCGCGCGCGGCGCGTCTGCCGTCGCATCTACGGGCGAAACTCGCAGCACATGCAGGGCGTCCGACGCCGCCCGATTGCCTGCCCCTCGCGCCCCCAAGGCTCGTGAATTATTAGCCACAGAGACTCCAAGCGCGCAACGCAGGCGTCTCCACTGGGACCGCTGCGGTCCCCGCGGCACGCCGTCGAGGACAACACGTCCGCGCATATCAGGGCGTGTGGCCGCGCAGGCAGGCCGCGGGGACCGCAGCGGTCCCAGTGGAGACGTCGCCGGCCGATCATTCACGAGCCCGGCTCGCGCCCCTTGGACAGGCGCGGGCAGGGCCACGCCGAGTGTGACGGCGCATAGCAGTAAGACTCGTCCGGCGATGTACAACAAAGATGCGCGTGTCCCAGGGCTCTCCATCTCTCTCCACCTCTCGCGGCATGATGACAGCGATATAAGTAATCCACTGCTCTTATAACGCGCCGGATGGCGGAAGGGTAACGGCTGACTACCAATGACTACCAAATCGCGGGCTATGACGCGGCGATAATCAAATCCCGCACTTTGTCGACGACCTGGAACGCGATAGGGGGATCATAACCTACCTCGCTACAGGGTTTTGCTGAAGCGCAGCGCTCGACGGCTGTAGCCCATGCGCCGCTCGTAGAAAGGTACGGACAGGTCGCTCCCGATGTAGGTGTCGAGCAGGACGATGCTGGCGCCCCTATCCCGTGCCCACTCCTCGACCGCCTCCATGAGTCGTGTGCCGATGCCATGGCGGCGATACGCGTCTTGAACGACGAGTATATCGACGCAGACTCGTACCTGGCCTAACTCGCGCAGAAAGTTCCTGGGGGCGGCCGACGACGGGTGCTGGATGGCGGCAAGGACATAGCCGGCGACTTGACCATCTTTCTCGGCGACGAGCATGAGCCTGTCGTCCGAGGTAGCGTCTAGCCTCTCCTCAAACCATTCTCCCAGCCCGTCCGCTTCGGGAACCTGGAACAGAGCGGGGTTGACGGCGGCATAGTGGGCCCCGGCGTCGAGCCAGCACCGGGCGAGGTCGTCGCCGTCACCCGCTCGAGGCGCGCGAATGAGGATGTCTAACATGGTTGTAGGGTACACTTGCTGGTCGAGGGGCGCAACCGATTACAATGCCCCTTGCTCCTCGCCTGTTAAGCTTGGCGCTTGGCGCGGTTGCGCAGCCAGGCGAGCGTCTTCTCTAACTCCTCGGCGCTCATCTCCTCGGCTGCTTTGGGGAGCTTTGAGGCCGCGTCGTGGTCGGCGGCGAGGGCGGCCACGACATCGGCGCGCAGGATCGCGGTTTGATCTTCCGCCGGACGCTCGGTGACCACATTGAGGGTGGAGCGGTCTTCTGCTGGGCGCTCGGCCACCACTTTGAGGGCGGCGCGGTCGGCGCGCGGCGCACGTGTGGAGGCGACGGGGCTATCGACCACGCGGTCGCCCTCGTCGAGTTCTAGGGCGAACTGCGTGCCGAAGCCGAGCGCGGCCAAGGCGCGTCCGATGGCCTTCGTTTCGGCCTTTTCCACCCAACCCTGGGGAAAGTCACGCTCCGTCTCCGAGCCGAAACCGGTGGCCGACCCCTTGTCGGGGATCGACACCTCGGCCTTGAACACGGCTAGCTTTTGATCGGTGTCCAGATGTACCATCTCCGTGCTGATGCGTGCCTGCGGGTGCTCCTCGCGCAGCCACATCAAGCGCCACTTCACGTCGAGGTACTGCTGCCCTTTGAGGTTGCGCAGGTGCTGATCGGGTGAGAACGCCATATCCTATATCCTTCATCAAACTCGTTACGACATCCACCGGCCGCGAATCCATCATACTCAGCGCGTGGCGCGTGTAGACTCTTACTGACGCCTGACGCCTTAAAACGGCAGATCGCTCACATTATTACTCGCGCCGGCCGCGCCTGTTGCGGTAAGCGCGAGCGGCCGGGCGTTGTCGTCGCGGTCCTCGCGGCGGTCGAGCATGCGCAGGTCGCGCGCCCTGATCTCCAGGCTCTGGCGGGGCTGTCCGTCGCGGTCGGTGTACTCGTGCAACGCGAGCGTGCCATCGATGTACACGTACGAGCCCTTGCGCAGATACTGCTGGGCGGTCTCGCCCAGCTTGCCGAACGCGCTGACGCGGAACCACGTCGTCGTCTCCTGGGTCCCGCCGTCGGCGCCGCGCCGACGCTCGGTCGTGGCGACGGTGAAGTCGGCGACCGTGTCGCCGCTGGGGAGCGCGCGCGTCTCGGGGTCGCGCCCCAGGTTGCCGACGATGGTGACGCGATTAAAGCTGCCTGCCATTGCCACACCTCCGTATCATGTAAGGCTCGAGGCGGGTATACGTCCCCGCCTATTACTGTCATTATAGGTTATTTGTTCTAAAATGTCCACCCCCTGAGGATCTCCTTGCGCGTTTACACTAAAGGGCAGAAGCGTGAAAGGGGGACGGTGGTAGGTAGGATGTACGATATCGTGGTCGTGGGCGGCGGTTCGGCGGGACTGACGGCGGCGCGGACGGCCGTGGGGCTGGGCGCGCGCGTGGCGCTCGTCGATAAGGAGCGCCTGGGCGGGGAGTGCCTGTGGTCGGGCTGTGTGCCGAGCAAGAGCCTGATCGCCGCCGCACGGGCCGCTCACCAGACGCGCCGCCTGGCGGAGTTCGGGCTGCGCGGCGCCCTGGAGCCGGTCGACCTGGGCGCGGTGATGGACAGCGTGCACGGCGTCATCGCGGCGATTGAGCGGGGCGAGGACGCCGACGCGATGCGCCGCCTGGGCATCGACGTGGCGCTCGGCCAGACCCGTTTCCGCTCACCGCGCGAACTGGAGGTCGACGGCCGTGTCCTGCATGGGCGCGCCTTCATCATCTGCACCGGCTCGCACGCGGCCGTGCCGTCCATGCCGGGCTTGGACACGGTCGACTACCTGACCAATGAAACTCTCTATGACCTGCGCGTCCTACCTGAGCGGCTGCTCGTCGTCGGAGGCGGGCCGGTTGGGGTCGAGTCGGCGCAGGCGTTCCGGCGGCTGGGCGCGCAGGTGACGGTCATCGCCGGGGAGGGGCTGCTGCCACGCGAGGATAGCGAGATACGGACCGCGCTAGAGAAGATATTCGCCCACGAAGGCATCACAGTGCGGCGCGGGACAGCGCGCCGCGTCGCGCGCGACGGCGCTGAGATACGCGTCCACTTCGATGGCGCGAACGGCGCCGCCGAGGCGCGCGGCGGCCACATGCTGTTCGCGCTGGGCCGCCGGCCCAACGTCGAGGGGCTGGGGCTGGAAGCGGTCGGCGTGGCTTATGACCCCCATAGAGGGAGACTCCGTAATTGACGTTTGTGGCTGCATATTCATCCGCGGAACCCGTACGCCGCCAGCCAATGAAGCGCGCTTTGTCGGGTCCGACAAGCCTTCTGGCACCTACATCGCCTCCATTGGCAGGTCCCATTTGCATATTTATGCATTCTACAAACGTCAATTACGGAGTCTCCATAGAGGCGTCACGATCGACCCGTACTTGCGCACCACGGCGCCGCACATCTTCGCCTGTGGCGACGTCACGGGTCCCTACCGTTTCACACACGCGGCGGGGTTCCAGGCCGCCGCCGCCGTGCGTAACGCCCTCTTCCCGCGCCTCAAGAGCAAAGCCAACCTCGCGCCGATGCCGTGGACGACCTTCACCGACCCCGAAGTCGCGCGCGCCGGCCAGACCGAAGAGGAGGCGCGCCGCACCCACGGCGATGTCATCGTGCTGCGCGCGCCCTTCACCCAGGTCGACCGCGCCTATGCCGAGCGGGACACGGAGGGCTTCGTCAAGCTCGTCGTCACGCCAGGGGGCAAGATTCTGGGTGGGCACATCGTGGGGACGCACGCGGGCGAGTACATCCAGGAGGTGACGCTGGCGATGCGCAAAGGGCTGGGTGTACTCGATCTGGCCCAGACGATCCACGTCTACCCCACGCTGTCCATGGCCGTGCAGCAGGCCGCGCTTGGCTACTACGGTCGCACGCCCTTCTATCGGCTCATGCGCGGCCGCTTTGGCCCACTCGTCCGCCGCGCCCTCGGCGCGTGATGAGCGGCGAGCGATACGCTCCCCCTCTCTCACCGGTAGGGAGAGGCCAACTGGACCCTCGGCCGCGGCCGAGGGTCCAGTTGGCCTCATGGGTTGGGGGGCGAGGGCGTCCTAGCGGCTGCCGACCGCCACGCCGCCGAAGGCGGCCTCGCGCAGGGCGTCGGCGACGTCGGTCTGCTCCCAGGGCAGGTCGAGGTCGGGACGTCCGAAGTGGCCGTACGCCGCCGTCTGGCGGTAGATGGGGCGGCGCAGGTTGAAGCGGTGGATGATCGCCGCTGGGCGCAGATCGAAGTGCTCACGGATGAGCCCTTCGATCTGGCTCTCGGCGACACGCTCGGTGCCGAACGTTTCGAAGTGGATGGCCAGCGGGCGCGCCACGCCGATGGCGTAGGCGATCTGCACCTCGAAGCGGTCGGCCAGGCCGGCCGCCACGACGTTCTTGGCCACATGGCGCGCGGCGTACGCGCCCGAGCGGTCGACCTTCGTCGGATCTTTGCCCGAGAAGGCGCCGCCGCCGTGCCGCGCCATGCCGCCGTAGGTGTCGACGATGATCTTGCGGCCGGTTAGACCCGCGTCGCCCATGGGACCGCCCACGACGAAGCGCCCCGTCGGGTTGACGTAGATCTTGGTGTCCGCGTCGATCCAGTGCGCGGGGATGGCCGCGCCGATGATCTCCGCGCGCACATCGCGCGCGATGCGCGCCTGCTCGATCTCCGGCGCGTGCTGCGTGGAGACGACGATAGTAGCGACGCGGGCGGGCGCGCCCTTGTGGTACTCCACCGTGACCTGGCTCTTGCCATCGGGGCGCAGGTAGGGCACCGAGCCGTCCTTGCGCGCCCGCGCCAGCTGGCGCGTCAGGGCGTGGGCCAGCGAGATGGGCAGCGGCATCAGCTCGGGCGTCTCGTTGCAGGCGAAGCCGAAGACCATGCCCTGATCGCCCGCCCCCGTGGCCTCGATCTCGTCGTCCGTGATCTCGCTATGGCCGCGCACCTCGAGCGCGCGGTCGACGCCCACCTTGATGTCGGGCGACTGATTGTGCACCGACGCGAGGACGCCGCAGGTGTCGGCGTCGAAGCCGTACTCGGCCTTGGTGTAGCCGATGCGCCGCAAGGTGCCGCGCACGATCTCGGGAATCTCGACGTAGCCCTCGTTGAGCGTGATCTCGCCCGCCACGAGCACGAGGCCGGTCGTGGTAGCGACCTCGCAGGCCACGCGGCTCATCGGGTCGACCGCGAGCAGCGCGTCGAGCACGGCGTCGCTAATCTGGTCGCAGACCTTATCGGGGTGCCCCTCGGTCACCGATTCACTGGTGAACAGGGTCTTGTCATTGCGTATGAAGTTTGATTCTCCTGCCATATTTCCTCCGATTGCGAACATGCCTGCGACTGTGGTCGCATGGCAGACTAACGCCGACTGCGGTCGGGTGCGGTAGGGGCGTATTGCATACGCCCGGTTCGCAGCCAGGGCGTATGCAATACGCCCCTACCGCACACGGTCCCAACACATCAGTGTCCGTCGTTTGCCATACGACTTCAGTCGCAGGCCCTCAGCTAACTATGTCCCCGACTCCCACGAGCCCAGGTACTTCTCTTGCTCAGGTGTGAGCGTGTCGATGGTGACGCCCATGGAATGTAGCTTGAGGCGCGCGACCTCCTGGTCGATGTCCGCCGGCACGTCGTAGACCTTGCGCTCTAGCTCGGCGTGATGCTGGACCATGTACTCGACCGAGAGCGACTGGTCGGCGAAGCTCATGTCCATCACCGCGGCTGGGTGTCCCTCAGCGGCGCTCAGGTTGACCAGGCGGCCCTCCGCCAGCAGGTAGACGCGGCGCGCCCCGCCGTCGAGGCGATACTCCTGCACGAAGGGGCGCACCGTACGCACGTCCGCGCCGAGCGCGTCGATGTTGATCTCGTCGTTGAAGTGACCCGAGTTGGCGATGATCGCGCCGTCCTTGAAGCGCGCGATGTGCGTCTGATCCACGACGTGGTAGTTGCCGGTGACCGTGACCACGACATCGGCGATGGGGGCGGCTTCCTCCAGCGTCATCACGCGATAGCCATCCATCACGGCCTCGATGGCCCGCGTCGGGTCGATCTCAGTGACGATGACGTTGGCGCCGAGCCCGCGCGCGCGCGAGGCCACGCCACGGCCGCACCAGCCGTAACCGACGACGACGAGGTTGCGGCCGGCCAGCAGGTAGTTGGTGGAGCGCATGATGGCGTCCATGGTGCTCTGGCCGGTGCCGTAGCGGTTGTCGAAGAGGTGCTTGGTGTCGGCCTCGTTGACGGCGATGATCGGGAAGCGCAGTACGCCGTCGCGCTGCATGGCGCGCAGGCGGATCACGCCGGTCGTCGTCTCCTCGGTCCCGCCGATGATGCCGTCGATCAGCTCGGTGCGCTCTTTGTGGATAGCGGAGACGAGATCGCAGCCGTCGTCCATGGTGATGGTGGGCCGCGTGTCGAGCGTGGCGTGGATGTGCCGGTAGTAGGTCCCCTCGTCCTCGCCCTTGATGGCGTAGGTGGGGATGCCATACTCCTGCACGAGCGCGGCGGCCGTCTCATCCTGCGTCGAGAGCGGGTTGGAGGCGCACACCGTCACCTCGGCGCCGCCCTCCTTGAGGGTACGCACGAGGTTGGCGGTCTCGGTCGTTACATGCAGGCAGGCGGCGATGCGCTGGCCTGTCAGCGGCTTCTCGCGGGCGAAGCGCTCGCGGATGAGGCGCAGCACCGGCATCTGGGCCTCGGCCCATTCGATGCGCTGCTTCCCGGCGGCGGCCAGGGCGATGTCCTTGACGTCGTATTCTTGTTTCTGTTCAACAGCAGTCATGTATTGTCTATTGTCCTTCGCTATCATGCGCGCCTTTGGCCCGCGCTTACCAGGCAGTAGCCTGACAGGCCGCGGCCTGTCAGGCTACTGCCTGGTAAGCGTATGGCGGAGCGCTGACACGACAGTATCTAGCGCTCCCTTACGAGTACGAGCATGTCAAATAATGGTTGATGATGGTGAAGCGGCCTCAGTCGCCGTCGCCCCGCTATACGCTGTCAGGCCGCTGCCTGTTAAGCGCGGGCTGTCTAAACGTGGACACCTGCCGCCACGAGAGTGGAGGCTACGATCCCCTATGACCGGCGGGTATACGCCCGGCGATAGAAGACGGGTGGACGCCCTTTCTCGCGTCGTCACGTCGGCAACTAACTGTACTTCAACTAGACTACCGCATGCGGCCCATCAGTGCAATGACAGCGAGAACTAGAGAGCTATTAAAGCGCTTCCGTGATCGCCTTGGGCTGCATGAACAGCTTGACGTAGTCGGGGCCGCCCGCCTTGGAGTCGGTGCCGCTCAGGTTGAAGCCGCCGAAGGGGTGCGTGCCGACGATGGCGCCGGTGCACTTGCGGTTGAAGTATAGGTTGCCGACGTGGAACTCGCGCCGCGCCTGCTCCAACTTCGAGCGGTCGCGCGCGTAGACGGCGCCGGTCAGGCCGTAGGGGGTGTCGTTGGCGATGCGCAGGGCCTCGTCATAGTCCCGCGCGCGCAACACGGTCAGCACCGGGCCGAAGATCTCCTCCTGCGCGATGCGCGCGCCGGGCGGGACGTCGGCGAAGATGGTGGGCTCGATGAAGTAGCCGCCGCTTGGGCTGCCCCCTGCCGCGCCGCCCGCCGCCCGCCGTCCCTCGCCTTTACCGATAGCGATGTACCCCAGGATCTTGTTATAGGCGTCCTCGTCGATGACCGGCCCGTGGGTATTCTCGTAGTCGCGCGCGGGGCCGAGGCGCAACTGTTCCGTGCGCGCCGCCACGTCGGCCAGCACCGCGTCGTAGACGTCGTCGAGCAGGATAGCGCGTGAGCAGGCCGAGCACTTCTGTCCCTGAAAGCCGAAGGCCGAGGTCACGATGCCCGCGGCGGCGGCGGCGAGGTCGGCCGACGAGTCCACGATGATGGCGTCCTTCCCGCCCATCTCGGCGATGACGCGCTTGATCCAGATCTGGCCGGGCCCCATCTCGGCGGCCAGGCGGTTGATGCGCAGGCCCACCTCGCGCGAGCCCGTGAACGAGATGAAGCGTGTCTTGGGGTGTACGACCAACGGCTCGCCGACCTCGGCCGGGTTGCCGGTCAGGAACTGCAGCACGCCAGCGGGGAGGCCAGCCGCCTCAAGGATCTCGACGAGCTGGTAGGCGATGACGGGGGTCTGCTCGGCCGGCTTAAAGATCACAGCGTTGCCGCCGGCCAGGGCGGCCGCGACCATGCCGGTGGGGATGGCCAGGGGAAAGTTCCAGGGCGGGATGACGAGGCCGACACCCAGGGGGATGTAGTCGAGCTCGTTGTCTTCGCCCGGCTGCGGCGTGAGCGGGTGTGGATAGCCGAGTTCCATGATCTGGCGGCCATAGTACTCCAGGAAGTCGATCGCTTCGGCCACATCGGCGTCGGCCTCGGGCCAACTCTTACCCGCTTCGAGGATCTCCCAGGCGGTGAGTGCCGGCTTGCGCCGGCGCATGATGGCGGCGGCCTTGAGCAGCAGACGCGCGCGGTCGGCGTGGGGGACGCGGCTCCAGCGCGCGAAGCCCTCCAGCGCCGCGGCCATGGCCCGCTCGGCGTGCTCTTTCGTGCCGCTGGCGGCGTAGCCAACGACCTCGTCCGGTTGCGATGGGTTGAGCGAGGGGAACGCATTGTCCGTCTCGATGCGCGCGCCGCCGATAATCAGCGGGTAGCGTTGTCCCACCCGGCTCGCTACATCGTCCAGGGCGGCCGCGACCGGGCGGCGGTTGCTCTCCAGGCTGAAGTCGGTCAGCGCTTCGGGAGAATATGAGGGTACCATCTGCCTGTCACCTCCTCGTGACCTATAAGCATGAGTATCTGACCTTAATTGTACCGCAGGGCTACTCTTGCCCCGCTATTTCTCCTGTGTTAGTGCTACGTTTCGTTGCAGGCGGCCACCGCGGACACACAGATTATGGAAGCGTCAGGTAGACTACATCTTTGACTGTTCTGTTATGCCGCCACGCGTGGAGGCTAGCGCGGGCGTCGTAGCGCGAGGCGCGGGGCATGCCCCGTCGCGGGGAGAAGACGGTTATGGCGGCGAGCAAGAATGAGGACGTTCAAGACGTCTTCGAGCCCCTTGTCAAGGAGGGGGAGGCGGAGTTGCAGCGGTCCGCCCTCGACATCAGCATCTCCGGCCTCGTGGCCGGCCTGGATATCGGCTTCGGGCCGCTGGCCGTGGCTGTGGTCGCCGGGCGGCTGCACGCGGCGTTCCATATGAGCCTGGCTACGGCTATATTCCTGGGCGGTTTCCTGTACCCGCTGGGCTTCATCGTCGTCATCCTGGGCAAGTCAGAGCTTTTCACCGAGAACACGCTCACCCCCGTGGCGGGCCTCCTCGCCGGCGAGGGCACGCTCGGCAAGCTCGCCCAGCGCTGGGCGCTGGTCCTGGCGAGCAACGTCGTCGGTACCGTCATATTCGCCCTGTTCATCGCGCACACCACAGTTGTGTTCGACCCTTACAAGGCGGTCTACCGTGAACTGGGCCTCTCGCTCGTCGACCACTCGTTCCTGCAAGCCGCGCTCGCCGGCGTGCTCGGCGGTTGGCTCGTCGCCCTGACGTCCTGGCTCCTCAAGACCGTTCAGGGGGGCGCGGCGCACCTGGTGATCATCTACGTCATCACCTACCTGCTCGTCGGCCTTCAGCTCTACCACTGCATCATCGGGTCGATCGAGGTGCTGCTGGCCATGTTCGCCGGCGCGCCGATCACCTGGTTGAGCTGGCTCACGGCGTTCCTGATCCCGGCGGTCACTGGCAACGCCATCGGCGGCGTCATCTTCGTGACAGGGTTGCGCGGGGTCCAGTCGCGTAGCGGCTCTTGATAATGACTCATCTAATGCCGGGCTTGCCGGCGACGATCTCGACGGCGCGGACCCACGAGTCGCGCTCCACGCCCATGCCTTCGCTGCTGAAGCGGTAGTCGTTCTTGCGGATGAATTCGGTCAGCTCGTCGTGCAGGCGCAGCAGGCATTCGCGCTGCAAGGCGATTAGCCGCGCTAGCGCGGCGGTCTGTCGGGTCGTCGCGATCAGGCGGTCGAGGTGGACCATGCACAGGCCGCCTGCGTCGCCAAAGGCCTGGGACATGCGCTCGTCTTGTATGTGACTGAGCAGGGCTTCCAGGTAAAGCAATTCGTAGCGGTCGCGCTCCTGGCAGGCGGGGCAAGCGCGGTGCGGATCGACGATACGCCCGTCGCCTCTGTCGGGCGTCCCCCTTCCCGCCAGCGCGGCCAGCCGGTCGCGCATGCCGCCCTGCCCCTGCCCCGCGCCGAAAAGGTCGGGGCGTCCGCCCGTCGATGGGCGCGCCAACTCCGCGGCGGCGTCGCGGATCACGTCGCGGTACATCAGAGCCGTGCCAAGGGCGACGCGCAACTCGCGCAGCCGCCAGGAGTGGTCGTTGCAGTAGCCGCGCGCCGCGACGATGGCGTCGCGGAACTCGGGGTCGTTAACGTGCTCGTAGGTGATCGCCTGTAGGTAGCTCGTGACGGCGGTTAGGGTCAGCGCGCAGATCGGGCAGCCGCTCACCGCGCAGGCGTCGAGCAACTCGTAGTAGACGGTATGTTTGTCCGGTTGTACGCCACGGGCCATGCCGCGTCCTCCTTTGTTCCTGCCCTAACTATACGGGACCCGTCGGGGCTGGGCAGCGAATCATCAGTCGCGAGGCGAATCACCAGTCGCGACAGGAGGAGGGGGGATACAGGCAATCAAGAAGCAGGCGTCCTCAGTGCGCTACACTATACACATGAACGACAATACTATGGGCAAAACAGCCGGTTGTATATATCGCTTTGCAATAGAAAGGGGCAGGCGCGGACGAGGCGGCCGCCTATGAGCGGGCGCGGGCGACAGACGGACGCCGCGCCGCGCGGATCGCTACGCTTACCCACCGCGACGAACGCACGGGTCTATGATTGGCTGCGCGGCAGCGCGACGGGTCTGGTCTTTCTTGCGCTTGTCGTGGGCGCGGGCGCCGGCGTAGGCGCCATCATCTTCCGCTACCTGATCCTGGGATTCACGCTTCTCTTTTCGGGGCACAACGATTACAGTGCGACGGGACGCGCCGCGCACCCATTCTTTTCGGGAGCGGCCAACTCGCACGTCGCGTGGCTGGGTCCGTTGTTCGTCGTGCTGGCGCCGGCGGTCGCGGGCCTGATCTATGGTCCGTTGATCGCCCGTTTCGCGCCCGAGGCGCGCGGCCACGGTGTTCCTGAGGTCATGTTCGCGGTGGCCGAGCGCGGCGGCCGCATCAGCCCGGCCGTGGCGATCGTCAAGTCGCTGGCCTCGGCGCTCTGTATCGGCGGCGGTGGATCGGTCGGGCGCGAGGGGCCGATCGTGCAGATCGGTTCCGCGCTTGGCTCAACGCTGGGGCAGGCCGTACGGGTTCCCGACTCGCGTCTGCGCCTGCTCGTAGCCTGTGGCGCGGCCGGCGGCATCTCCGCGACTTTCAATGCCCCGATCGCGGGGGTCTTCTTCGGGCTCGAGCTCATCCTGCGCGACTTCGAGACCGAGGCTTTCGGCGTGGTGGTGCTCTCGTCGATCACGGCCGCCGTGATCGGGCGTGCCGCCTTCGGCGCGCGGGCGTTCCTAACGCTGCCGGCGTTCCACCTCGTGTCCTACTGGGAGTATCTGCTCTACGCCGTCCTAGGAGTGCTCGCGGCCGCCGTGGGCATCGGCTTTGTGCGTGTGCTCTACGGCCTGGAGGACCTTGCCGACCGCGTGTGGCGCGGCCCCGACTGGCTACGGCCGGGGGTTGGGGGACTGCTGTTGGGACTGCTGCTGCTCGCGCTGCCGCAGATGTACGGCGTCGGCTACCCGGTCCTGCAAAACGGCATTCGGGGCGAGTATGTCGTGTGGCTCCTGCTCGTCCTGTTGGCCGCCAAGGCCGTGGCGACCAGCTTGACCATTGCCATCGGCGGGTCCGGCGGCGTGTTCGCGCCGTCACTCTTCATCGGCGCCATGCTTGGGTCGGCCTACGGCCAGGTGCTGCACGGTATCTTCCCAGGGGCGGTGGGGCCGGCCGGGGCCTATGGCCTGGTCGGGATGGGATGGGAGCCGTGTTCGCCGGCGCGGCGCGCGCGCCCATTACCACCGTCATAATCATCTTCGAGTTGACGGGCGACTACACCATTATCCTGCCCCTGATGGCCGCGATCGTCCTCGCCACGGCGATCAGCAAGGGCCTCTCCCGCGACACTATCTACACGCTTAAGCTGCGCCGCCGCGGCATCGACATCATGCGCGGGCGCTCGGCCAACTTGATGGAGATCCTGACCGTCGCCGACGCCATGCGGGCGATCCCCAGCGGTGTGCCCCAGAGTCTCACGCTCAATGAGTTGATCGCGCGCTTCACTGAGGAGGAGCGCGACGCCCTACCGGTCGTGGACGAGGATGGCGCCTTCCGTGGCGCCGTCACCTTACAGGAGGTCGAGCAGGCCGTGCGCGATAACGCGCTGGACGTGGTGGCGGGCGATCTGGCTCGCGCGGCGCCGGCGCTCTACGCCAACCAGAGCCTAGCAGTCTGTCGGAGAGAACGAAGCGATGGTTTGCATGACTGGGATGCCGCTGTCCGGGTGGGGCGTCCTGGCTGCGGCCATGCGTCGATCACATGTGGCCGCCGCCAGGAAGGCGGCGGATA
>JAABUJ010002465.1_pt1 | contig 22861 bp, 28 predicted proteins | sample 5559131 | NCBI WGS metagenome assembly JAABUJ01 (sample SAMN10711875, study PRJNA513366) | rock metagenome | isolation source: Antarctica rocks | place: Antarctica: Victoria Land, Mt New Zealand nord | collected 2016-01-07
TCGGCAACTGCCATTGCCGTTCGCGCTCGATGGTCGATAGGGCCATGGAGCGAGAGGGAACATGGCGGAGGGTTCGGCGTCAAGGGAAGAGCGTGGTGGCGCAGGAGCGCGCCCGCGCCCCGTCTTTAGTACGCCTGTGAAGGGCGGGATATTCGCCTTGATCCCGCTGCCGCATCCGAGCAGCATGGCGACAATCGTCGACGACGCACCAGGCTTGTTCGTCGGTAACGCGAGCGAACGCGATCTCGCGCGCTTGGCTTCGCCCGGATCCCGTTCATGCCGGGGATGGGCCGTCATCGCCCATCTTCTGCGCGCGTTTCGTGCCTGCCCGAACGAGAACCGCTTACCAGTTCTTCAACGCGCTACTGTCCCTCGGGGATTTGATGCCGCAAGAGAGATTCGAACTCCCGACCCCCTCATTACGAAGCGGCGGTTTTTGCTGCGAACGCAACGAGTTATTACGGACGGCAGTGTCAAACCGCGGTGCTCTGGCCAAGGGCTTAGGCGGGTTTTGTCAAACCTCGCTTGCTCATTTCGTGGTGGCGAGCTCCTGAACGCGACGGGTACTGACCCGCCTTCCGCAGCCATCAATCAGCAAAGGCTCTGAGAGACGGCTACTGCAGCGGAAACATCATCATGACTAACATCACCAGCGTGACCCTACCGGCTTTTAAATTGCTAAATCGCACCTCGATAAGCGAGAGAGCGAGTAATAATCCGATCGAACTTTGGGAACGTTCTGGTCGCCTGATACGAAATCATCGCGAAGCTAGCCGAAAGCTCGTGTGGAAAGCGGTGACTATCGGATACGAGGGCGCGGAAGTATACCGAGATGATCCGTCTCGGTTTGGCGAGGTGATCACCCACGCCCGGTCCAGGGGCCGCATATACGATCCCACAATCGCAGATGTTCTTCGCATAGGTATATGCACCAGCACCGATGCCGGCACGGAAGGTCAACGATATAAAAATGCCTGTGCTAACGCACAGATCCTTCAGCCATTTTTCGATCTGCGTGTGCCTGCGGATGAACTGTACGGTCTAATCGTGGCCAGTCGAGGGTTGAAGGGGCTGGACGTTCGATCTCTGGACATGCGTGTGCCAAAGGTCCAATTGGTCATGCCCTGTGAGAAGGCCAACCGCACGCCAGCAGCGAACGAGAACCATGGTCGAGTCCGGCTGTCCATGCCGGCCCTACCCGAGGGCGACGTTGAACCACCTTCGAAGAAGCCCGAGCTCCGCCCCCTTGGAGGCGTAAGACATCCTGAACGACCGACACAAAAAACTGCTTCCGGTGTGAAGAAGCTCAGCTTCAAGTTGGAAGTGAAGCATGGCCCTGAGAAAAGTAAGATCTCCAACATGCAGATCGGTGATTGTCATTTTCTTATCATCGAATGCCAGCAAACGAGCGGCGGGCGTAAATACCTTGAGCTAGTAAGCATCGTTGATGCTTAATGTGAAGACTTACAGCCGAGCACACGCGTGCTCGGCTGCCTTGTAATACACATCACAGCTCAGAAATGTTCAACTATGCCCTCAATCAGCCCTCCTTCACCATCGGCAAGGCTGCCGAAGGCATCACTGCCAAAACCAGCCCTCAAGACCCCTGGTGCCATGGCCAAGCCTCAATGGCAGCGGGTACCGCTGATCACCCAGGCCGCGTTTGAAGAGGCCCACCAGCATAACGACCACCGGCTGCGGGACTATCAGCACCGTGGTCGCCGAGGGTCGGTGCAGCTCGACAGAGCTGAACTGGACCAACTCGACCCGGCCGCTGCCGTGTTCCTGCATGCCGGCAACACCACCGCCCGCATCAACTGGGCAAGAATTGTCTACCGGCATGTCGCGACAATGGTCGGCGCGCTCGATCAGAGCGCGCCCGTCGCCTTCGTCACCCTGATCGAGGAGCGCTTCACCATCACCGAAGCCGCCTCGGCGAGCTTTGATCCCCGCACCCTTCAGCGTTGGACCCGCGCCCTTCTCCCCCACACAAACTTCGTCGGGATGGTCGAAGCAGCCCTTTACACCAACGTCGGCCTGATCCGAGCCGGGATGAAGCGCGCCGTGTCGTGGCATGTCCACCTCATCGTGTGGGACGCCAGCGAGGCGCGCCTGGGCGCGCTGTGCGCGGGCATCAACAGTCGCCATGCGACCCTTCTCCCGGGGGTCTGCGCTGCCCACTACCGCATGCTCGAACCCGGGGAGGTCGAAGGGCAGGCGTGGTACATGAACAAGGCGCCGATCAGCGACCATCGGGTGTGGCCGCGGCGCCGCGAGGCGACCGACTCCGACACCGGCGAGATCACGGTCGAGACAACAGGCCGATTCACCCAGCGCAAGCGCGAGCTGCGGCCCTGCGACCTTGCCCGGATGTCTCGCGTGATGGGCGACCATCACCTTGACCGCCTCGCCTTCGCCGCTGGCGACGGACGAGCGCTTCTCAAAGCCATCATCGACGAAGCTCGCTTGCCACTCCTGCGACTGCAGCGGCGGTAGGTGGGCGAAATATCCGATTTTCGGACTTTTCGACGCCTCGTTCAGCCCGACACCGTCGACCCAACGACCTGAAGACGCGGCCGATGCTGAGGTCCGGCAGCGAAACGGCGCGGATCAGGATCGGGTGAGGGAAGGCCGTCGCGGGTGCCGGACCGCGACGCTCGGGAAGGCCTCAGCCAGCGCCTGTCATGCACTCGCGCGCGGACTTCGTGACGTCGTCGCCGGTCAGGGTCTTGGTACGGCCGCCTGGGCGCACCCCATCCGCTTGGCGACCACAAGGTCGACCTTGGACAGACAGTCCGTGACCGCCTCCTGCACGGCCTCGCCCTTCAGCCCCTGGCCTTGTGCCTGGATCCGACAGGTCTCGCGCTCGCCCTGGATTCGATCGCGGTTGGCCTGCTGTGCCGGGGTCAGGGTGGACGACGCGTCCGGCGCCGGGCCGGTGGACAGCGGTCGGGCGAGGCGGGCCAGGAGCCGACCCAACGTGTCGCGCTCGCCGGCGGAAAGGGCTGCGAAGGAAGCGTGCAGCACGGCTGCGTGCCGATCCGCCCCCTCCTTCAGGAGGGCCTCACCCCGGGTGGTCAGCACATGCGCGAGCACGCGCCCGGGGCCCTGCCGCCGCTCGATCAGTCCGGCACGCAGAAGGCGGGCCGCGAGCGTGCCGAACGCTTGGTCGGAGTTGAACGTCAGTTCGGCGAGGCGGTGCATTGAGGCAGCGGGATTGCGGTCGATCTCGCGCAGCGCGTTCCACTGCACGAGGCTGATGCCGACCTCGCCTAGCGCGCCGTCGAGAGCGCGGTGGTGGCGGTGCTGTACGGTTTTGACGAGCAGGCCGAGCGCTTCGGGCGACGTTGACATATCAATATGTTTAGATAGGTGTCCGGTGAACGTCAAACTGGAGTTCCCCATGCCTGACGATCTGAAACGGGATCGCCTCCTCGCCGACACCGCACCGGTGGCCTTCGCTGACCTCGGCGCCGGTAGGCCCTTCCTGCTTTTGCACGGCGGCGCCGGCCCAGCGTCCATGGTGGGGCTCGCGGCTGCCCTCTCGAAAGCGCATCGGGTCATCGCGCCCATCCATCCCGGCTTCGACGGAGAGCCGCGGCCCGAGTGGTTCCGCACCATCGGCGACCTTGCCACCGCCTATCTGGCCATGATCGAGCGCCTCGCGCTTTCGGATGTCGTGATCGTCGGCAACTCGGCGGGCGGCTGGATCGCGGCGGAGATGGCACTACGACGCTCGCCGCGTATCGGCGGAATAGTGCTCGTCAACGCGGTCGGCATTGACGCGGACCCCCAGGGGAAACCGATCGTCAACCCGATGGCCGTGCCACCCGTTGAGCGCGCCGCACTCGCCTTCCACGATCCCGCCCGGTTCGCCGTGCCGCTGACGCCGGAGGCGATGGAGAAGCTGGCGCGCAATCAGCAGGCGCTGCTCGTCTATGCTGGCGAGCCGTTCATGCATGATCCGGAATTGCGCGGACGGCTGACGGACCTTAACGTGCCCGCGCTCGTCGCCTGGGGCACGAGCGACGGCATCGTCGACCTCGCCTATGGCCATCGCTTCGCCGCCAGCATTCCAAATGCCCGCTTCGAGCCGATCGCCGAGGCCGGGCACTTCCCGCAGATCGAGAAGCTCGATGAAGTGCGCCGGCTGGTGGTGGCGTTCGCCGTAGAACACCTTTCCGGCAAGCCGTAGCGCGTTGTCAGAACGCCCACGACGCCGACGCTTCCTGGCGTAGTCGGTCACCTGAAGGACGGTTGATGACCTGCAGCGAGTGGCAGCTTTCGGCCCACCGTTCCCGAAAGCTGGGTCGATGGCGGCGATGCACCATCGACCCGAACTTGGGTTGTTAGACCAGACCTTCGTGCTTCATCGCCTTCTGCACAGAGGGCAGCGTCATCATCCGCTCGCGAAATGCCGCCAGTGGCGCGGGCGGCTCCACACCGACCTTCTTGGCCCAGAGCAGCATGACGAACAGGTAGCAGTCCGCCACGCTCACGGCGGGGCCAAATAGGTAATCGCCCTTCATGGTGTCGGCGAGGTAGCCCATGCGCTTGACGATCAACTCACTGGCCTTGGCCTTTTCGCTTTCGGCTGCCCCTGCGAAGAACGGCTTGAAGCTCTTATGGATTTCGGTCGAGATGAACGCCAATGCTTCCAGCAGGTGCGTGTGCCCCATCGGCCCCGACGGCGCGAGCTTGCTGTCCTGGTGCGCGATCCAGTCCAGGATGGCGATGTTCTCGCTGAGCGTCTCCCCTGAGTCGAGTGTCAACGCCGGGACATAGCCCTTCGGATTGATCGTCGAGAAATTGACTCCGCCTTCCGTGCGCTTGGCCTTGAGGTCGACCTTCTCGTGTTCGAATGGCAGACCCGCCTCATGCAATGCGATATGGTCGGCTAGGCTGCAGGCGCCCGGTGAATAGTACAGCTTCATGGCTTTCCTCGTGGTTGGCACGTTCCAACGCGCAGCCATCGGATCGGTCGCTTGATCTCGCAGCGACAGGTAACGACGTCAAAAGTGGCTCCTTAGGCCGAAACCAGACGGAACAGGCCTACGCCATCACCACAAGCTTCCGCGCATCGGCCCGTAGCTCGCGCATCCGCCGCCGAAACGCGTCACGGAGGCGGGTCCCGATGTGTGGCTGCGGAACTCCGCCGTGCAGACTTTAGCGCTCGCGCTGGACGAACTCGCCATCAACGCGCGCAAATACGGCGTCCTGTCGCACGACCGCGGACAGCTTGCGGTGGTGACGTGGCGGGAGCGCACCGAGAAAGGCGAGCGGCGCCTCGTGCTCGACTGGATCGAGGCCGGCCTGGAACACGCGCCCGAACGATCAGCATTGACGATTTCGGGCGGAGGCTAAGCAGCAGAGGCTCGTCCTGTCGGACGACCTCGGTTCGTTTTGAGCGGTCCGTTTTGAAAAGTTCGTTTTGATTGATGGATCTCCAGACTCAAAATGGACCGACGGAGCGGTTCGCCAGGGGCATACCCGTATGAGTCGGTTGGATCGTACAAGAAGCGAGAGGTTGCCTAAATCAATGAGCATCTTGCGTCGGATTGGTCAGCCACTTCGCCATGATCGTCCGGGGCACAACATCAAAGCCTATACGTTCATAGAACGAAATGACTTCCGTGTTCGTCTCTCGCACGAGTAGTTGAACCTTTACGACTTTTCGTTGGCGCAACCACGCCTCACCGGCTTCGACCATCTGGCGACCAAAGTCGAGTCCGCGAGAGTCAGGATCCGTGGCGATGTAATAAAGCCAGCCTCGATGCCCATCATGGCCGACCATTACGCTTGCGCTGATCCGGCCTTTGTCGTCTAGGCCCATGAGCACGTCAGAACAGATGCCGGTCTTCGCAAACCGGAAGTCCGCGCCCGGATCATTGTAGCTTGCGACCAAATTGCAAGCACGCCATATCTCGACGATGCGGGCTTCGTCACTGAGTTCGGCACTCTTGATGGTCAGTGGCATCGCTAGGCTCAGGACCCATTAATGGGCTTGCGGTGCGCCCGCGAGGTTGATTCACTGGGGTGCAGGAGGTGCCCGCCATGAACGACCTTTTCTGGTTGTCGAACAAGCAGATGAAACGAATCGAGAGTCACTTTCCACGGTCGCATGGCGTGCCCAGGGTCGACGACCGCAGGGTAATCAGCGGGATCGTCCACGTTCTTCGCAACGGGCTTCGCTGGCGAGACGCACCGGCCGACTACGGCCCGCACAAGACGATCTACAACCGGTTCGTGCGCTGGAGCCGGCTCGGCGTGTTCAACCGCATCTTTGCGGCGCTGGCGGGAAAGGCCGGCGAGCCTGACCGTCTGATGATCGACGCGACCCACTTGAAGGCTCACCGCACCGCCTCCAGCCCGCTCAAAAAGGGGCTGTTCCCCGATGTATCGGGCGCACCAAAGGCGGCCTGAACTCCAAGCTTCACGCCGTCTGCGACGGACAGGGCCGCCCGCTGGTCATGCTCCTGACCGAGGGCCAGACCAGCGACTACAAAGGCGCCGCGCTGATGCTCGACTGCCTGCCGGGCGCCAAGGTCATGCTCGGCGACCGCGGCTACGACGCAGACTGGTTCCGCGACGCCCTGGCCAAGCGCGGCATCGCCGCCTGCATCCCGGCCAAGGCCAACCGCAAGGTCCCCATCCCGCACGACAAGACCCTCTACCGTCAGCGCCACCATATCGAAAACATGTTCGGGCGCCTCAAGGACTGGCGACGTATCCACACTCGATACGACCGATGCGCCCACACCTTCATGGCGGCTATCGTCATCGCCGCCACGGTCATCTTCTGGATTGGTCCTCAATGAGTCCTGAGCCTAGGTCATCCGAACTTCGTGTGTGCAGCAGTACCCCTTGGCGTTCTCCAAGGCCAGCACGCGACCTTCGGAAATTGGTCAGCCGAAGATCTGGGCTGATACCCCGACGCGCTTGCCTGGGAAATCCCATCCAGGCGAATTTCAGACGGACCCACTGCCCGCCGGCCGCCCGATTCGACGCCGGCCGGCGGAATGGCTTAGATGGGTGGAGAGCGGCCCTACCGTCCGATGACGACCATGTCCGCCGATCGACCCCACTCAGCCGATATCATCTTCAGACAAACCAGAGGCGGGCGTACAGGCGAGCACCAGCGCGGTATGGTGATTGACCCATCCTGATCCCGTGCAGGGTAGAGCGCCGCCTTACGCAGCCGCGTCCAACGCCCGCAGGTCGGTGAGCAGATCGGGACCGACCGGCGTCCAGCCGAGATGGCGGCGATTCCACGCGCTGGAGGCGGGCAAGTCGACCTGCGCGAACCGGGCCATCCAGCCAAGCGTGTCCTCGGCAGCGTCCGGCGCCACCGACCGCACGGGAAGGCTTAGGCGCGCAGCCAGCACCTCCGCGATCGCGCGCACCGAGATGCCCTCCTCGGCGACAGCATGGTAGCGAGCGCCCGATTGATGGCGGTCGAGAGCAAGGCGGTAGAGCAGGGCGACGTCGGTCACGTGCGCGGCCGGCCAGCGATTGGCGCCGTCGCCGACACAGGCCGCAACGCCCTTGTCGCGGTAGATGGCGATCAAGGGCGTGATGAGCCCCTGCTTTGCGGTGTCGTGCACCTGGGGCAGGCGAACGACCGCCACGCTGACGCCCTTGGCGGCCAGTTCCTCGCCGACCCGTTCCGAGACGATGCGGGGGTTGAAGTTGTCGCGGTCGATGACGTCCTCGGTCGCGAGCGCACCGGGCGTGGGACTGCCCATCCCGGTGCCGGACGTGATGATGAACGGGCGATCGGACCCTGCAAGCTCGGCGCCCATCGCTTCCAGCACGCGGCGTTCCTTCTCCATCCTGGCCGTGAAGTCCGTGAAGGTGTGGTCGAACGCCGTATGGATCACGGCGTCCGCGAGCGCCACGCCGGCCGCTAAGCTAGGGGGGTCTTCCAGCGTTCCTGCCGGACGTCGAAACCACTGATCAACTCCGTCGTCCGTAGTGGTGCCGCCAATGTCCGACTTGGGTCCAGGCTGCGTGAAAAGGCCTGTATACTGCTAAGCTGACGCTTGTTTGGGAGGTCGGCATGAAGCGATTCGTTGAGGGCGAGGACCGCCGGCAAGCGACGCTGCTTCCCGATTGCCGGGACGACTACGTGACCCAGGACAACCCGGTTCGCGTCGTGGAGGTGTATGTCGAAGAGCTCGACCTCTCGGTCCTCGGCTTTGCGGGTGTCGTGCCGGAGATGACCGGCCGCCCGGCGTACCATCCGGCGACCCTGCTCAAGATCTACCTCTATGGTTATCTCAACCGCATCCAGTCGAGCCGGCGGCTTGAACGGGAGACCCAACGCAATATCGAGTTGATGTGGCTGACCGGGCGGCTGATGCCGGATTTCAAGACGATCGCCGACTTCCGCAAGGATAACGGGCCGGCGATCCGCGCAGCCTGCGCACAGTTCGTCGTCCTGTGCCGTCGGCTCAATTTGTTCACCCAGGTCGCGGACCTGACGAATGTAGTCCTTCTTCGTGTGCTCGCCGAACTGGCGAATTGTCATGTCCTCGATCATGCGGCGGCGCAGCGGGGAAACGGCTTCGGTGCTCATCGTGGGCTCCTGTCCGAGACGGGGTGGACCCCACGATCTTCGGACAGGCCCCATCGCCCCGTAACTCAGCCTCGCGCCCTCCGGACGCCCTACCGCGAGAGCGGTTTAGTCCTCTGCCCGGCTCGGGTCGGGAGCAGGCACGTTGTTCCCGCAAACGGCCGAGGGAATGCCTCGGAGCCACGTGGCTATGTCGGATCCGGGTGGAGAGCGGACCGGCCGGTTCAGAACAGGCTCACTGATGAAGCAGACGCAAGGCTGCCCGGATTGAGCCTGCCTCCAGAGAGTAAGACCTGCGGAGGTCTGCTCTGAGCGCCCTGCTGGATTTCAGGACCGCTTCATGCCTACATAGGCCGACCGCACGATTCCGATGCAGTCCGCGAGCCTCCGCCGACGCCCGCCTCCGCCGGAGATGCGCTGAGCTGGAGGCGTCCACAACCGTCCAGGCAGGACGTGATGCCACGTCCTGAGAACCGCGGGCCGGACCGTGCTGAAGCGAAGCTCCTGCCGGACCTCGACGACACCGTAGTGCTCCGGGCATCTTACACGCACCAGAGCTTCGCGCTCCATTCCCATCCGACATACGTCCTAGCTCTCGTGACGCAGGGCGCCCTGCGGTTTCGATGCGGGAACGAGGTGTTCGTCGCACCGTCGGGTTCGGCCTGCCTGATCAACCCGGGCGAAGTGCAGACCGGCGAGGCCGCCTCCGACCTCGGCTGGTCCTATTGCAGCGCCTACGTGCCCGTGAGCGTGTTCGGCATGGTCGAGGCGCGGCCGGATCAGGCGTGTGCACCTTTGTTCGGGCCCCGCGTCGTGAGCGACGGAGCGGTCACCGCGGCGCTCAGCATGTTTTTCTCCGACGTCCACACAGCGCCTGATCTGGCCCGAACCGAACAGCGGCTCGCCTGCCTGTCGCGCGTCGTCGAGCGCTGCGGCACTGGCGTCGCCCCAGAGGCGGGCGAGGTCAGTCCAAGGCTCGTCCATCGCGCCAGGGACTTCATGGCCGAGAACTTCGGCGGAGCGCTCAAGCTAAACGACGTGGCGCAGGCGTGCGAGGTCACGGGCTTTCACCTGACGCGCGCCTTCAAGAGGCACACCGGCCTCGCTCTGCACGCTTGGCTGGTGCAGCATCGGATCGAACGCGCCCGCGCGAGGTTGCTCGGCGGTGAACCAGTCGCCGAGACGGCGCTCGCCTGCGGCTTTAGCGACCAAGCGCACATGACGCGGTGGTTCCGCCGCGTCCTGGGGCTGACGCCGGGCGACGTTCGCGCGATGTCAAGAACGTTCAAGACCGGCACGCCCCGGTCCCGCTAAGCGGTAATCCGGCAGAGGAGCGGCTTTGCGCTCCCAATCGATGTGGACACGTCGGATGGACATCGCGCGCTTTCCCAGACATCCGTTGACGTTCGGTCCGAGCCCGATCGAACGGCTCCCACGGCTCTCCGCGTTCCTCGGCGACAGGGTCGAGATCTGGGCGAAGCGCGACGACTGCAACTCGGGCATCGCATTCGGCGGCAACAAGACGCGCAAGCTCGAATACCTCGTTCCCGACGCCCTCGCCCAGGGCTGCGACACTCTCGTTTCGATTGGCGGCGTCCAGTCGAACCACACGCGCCAGGTCGCCGCCGTCGCCGCGAAGGTCGGCCTGAAGTGCCACCTCGTCCAGGGCAGCTGGGTCGACTGGCCGGACACGGTCTACGACCGCGTGGGCAACATCCAGCTGTCGCGTCTAACCGGCGCGTCGCTCCACTTCTCTGACGAGGCGTTTGGCATCGACCTCAAGGACAGCTGGCAGAGCGCGCTGGACGAGGTCCGGCGTGCCGGCGGGAAGCCCTACGCCATCCCGGCAGGGGCTTCCGATCATCTCCTGGGCGGCTTGGGCTACGTGCGGTTCGCAGAGGAACTGCGGGCGCAGGAGCGCGAACTCGGCTTCGGCTTCGACTACATCGTCGTGGGCTCCGGGACTGGCGGCACGCAGGCCGGCATGGTCGTCGGCTTAAAGGAGGACGGTCGCGCGGCGCGGGTGATCGGCATCGACGTCATCGCGCAGCCCAAGGCCGTCCGGAACGCGGTCACTAGGATCGCCGAGCGGACGGCCGACCTCGTCGGCCTCGGGCAGGCCATCACGGCCGCGGATATCACAATCAATCCCGACTACGCCGGTCCGGTCTACGGCGTGCCGTCGAAGGAAACCGTGGAGGCGATCCGGCTCGCCGCGCGCCTGGAAGGCTTCATCACGGACCCCGTCTACGAGGGCAAGTGCGTGCAGGCGCTGATTGACCTCGTTAGGAAGGACGCCTTCGAGGCCGGAGCGCGGGTGCTTCTCGTGCACCTCGGCGGCACGCCCGCACTCAACGCGTACTCCTACCTCTTCAAGGACGGCTGAGAATGTCCGCAGCGGGCCGCTGTTGGGATGTCGTCATCCTATCCGGCGCATGCTGAAACTCGTCAAATCGGAGTGGCACGCCACGTAGCCGAGGCCGTCCGTTCTCCTGCGGACTTGCAGTCGTTACCGATTGCTCGGGCGCCGGGCAGGAAACACGTTCTGGCTGACGATCCAGACCGCCACGTCGATCGCCGACCTACCGGGGGCATTCAAAGCAGGGGCGGCTCTGACCGGCGAACGGCTGCTTCGGAGCAGGCCACGACCGGCGTCCAGCGTCCTGTTTGGGTCGACAGCGGAAGGCTCGGGCAGCGCTGTCTTGACGGGCCTAAACAGCGGCCTGCTACCCCTTGGTGATGCGCGTCAGCCCGCCACCAATTCCTATCGACCTCAACCGCGCCGGCCTCGACCACCTCCGGCGCGTTGCCACCCCAGCCCTGCTTCTCGCACCGAACGACTTCATCGCGGAGATCGCGGCCCGGCTCGCTGCTGTAGGCATCCAAGACGCCGTCGCCCGACACGACAGCGGCCCGATTTGCGATTTCATCCTGTCGCTCGTCTCGCTGCAGGGCATCTCCGACTCGGTGGCCTTTGCGTTCGATGCCCGCCATGGTGGGATCAGGTTGGCCGAGGTCGACGCGGACCTGCGCACTGATCCCAGTTGCCCTCGCCTCGGATCGTTCTGGCGGTTTCGAGGCTGCGGCTACCGTAAGGGCTCAGGCATCTGCGCCGAGCCGGACCACCAGCCCCGGTGCCCGCTGCCGCGTCATCCGCTGCGCAAGGGCCAACTCAACGTGGCCGCATTCGGCCTTGGCTTGTTCGTGCGCGACGTATGCGGCGGTGACATCGTTTCGTGGCTGGATGCCAGCCTCGCTCACGCCGATCCTGGGGCCGGCACCCCCGACCGTGCAGCCGCGCTCGGGATGGCCGTCATAGCTCCGCTGAGCGCGATCGAGGGCACGGGGCCGAAGCTGTGGTCGATGATCCTGGGAGAGGTGCTGCTTGTCGGCGACCCGGCCCGGGAGCGGTGGGTGACGGCCGGGGCTGGGATGATCGCGGTCGACTCCCTCGTGCACAATTTTCTGCACCGGACCGGCACGCTGCTCCGCCGCGGCGCCGAGCACCCCTATGGACCGGGCTGCTACGGCCCGGGCGGCTGCGCCGATATTCTGCGGCGCTTCGCAGAGACGGTCGATGCGCGACAGTTCAATCCGGCCTTCCCGGCCACGTTCCCGCGCTTCGTCCAACACGCCGTTTGGCGGTTCTGCGCCGAGGGTGGCGAGAACATCTGCAACGGGCGGCGCGTCGATGATCTCCACCGGTGCGGGCAGCGGCACTGCCCCGCCTTCGCCCGCTGCGATCGGGTCAGCTTGCGAGGCGGAGTTTCGGGCTGAACGGGTATCGTCAGTCGCCGGGCCGCAACCACTCTGGCCCACCGCTGAACCAGACCCGGCTTGACATGCAACTATTAGATGCATTATGAGTTGCATCGGTTGTGGCGAGCGCGAAGCGCAATGCACCACGGGCAGACCCGCTGGTGCCGGCCGCCGCAACCACCCTCACCACCTTCGGGGCGCTTCGGCGCCCTTCTGCATTTAGGAGCAGCACATGGACGCCAGCACAGCCGCCGAACCCGCCGCCGCAGCGCCATCCGCAGTAGTCTTGCTAGGTATTGACCAAGAGGGCAAACCGCATGCTGCTCGGTTCGTGATGGCAGAAACCGAACGCGTAGCCAAAGCCGCCGAGCTGATGGGAATGCACATTCTCACTGTCACCAACTCGGAAAGTATCGACCTCGTCGAGCGCCTGCCAGCCGGAAGGATATTTGAGAAGTCTTCGAAAGCATTCTGCCCGTTTGTAGCGAAATCCACATATGAGCGGTTAGCAGCACTTGGCGGCATACCGCTGCCCCCGCTCGCCGCGAAGGCCGAGCGGGGGCCCAAGCCCGAGAAGGCGCCGAAGCCGGCCAAGGGCGAAAAGGCGGCGTCGGCCGACAAGGGCGCAAAGCCGGGCGCCGGGGACGCGAAGCTGGCGGCCTCGAACCTGTCGCCCTCGGCCGATGTCGAGGCGAGCGGGGTGCCGACCGATTGGCCCATCATCCGCGAAGGCAGCCTCGTGCTGGCGACGACGGGCGGGGTGGCGGACGGCTGGTTCGAGAGCGTCGTAGTCGAGGCCAAGCCCGACGACCTGTTGGTTTTGCGGTGGCGCGATTTCTCCGACGAGGCCCTGTTCCTGCGGCGCCGCGATCAACTGGCCCTGCTGCCGGCCGGCACGCCGCTCACTGCAAAAGCCTGACCCGACCCGCCGAGACGCTCCACTGACTGAACCTGAAAACACGCCAGATCACGAGGCAAACCGATGCAAGAACAAATCATGAACGATAGCCGGCATGGTGTCGAGAAGCCCGGCGTCGACGGGCCTGACACGGCACGCATTTGCGCCCTGAATGACGCCTTCCGCCACTCATTCATCGGCGGCCGAGTGGTGGTTACGGCCGGAGTGGGCGGGCTGGCGGACCGGGTGCGAGGTGCCGTGATCGCGGGTGTGCGGGCCTTCGACGGCTTCGATCCGGGCGATGATCCCTACGGCGAGCACGACCTCGGCGCCCTCACGGTCGAGGGCGAACGGATCTGCTGGAAGATCGACACCTACGACCGGTCGCTGCGCCTGCACTCGCCCGACGCGGCCGACCCGGCCGTGACGGTCAGGGTCCTGACCATCATGCTGGCCTCGGAGTCCTGAAATGGCCGGCCGCAAGCTCAACGGCGCTGACGTGCCGACCTCGGGGCCCTGGCTGGTCCGGGGCGAGGCCGGCGCCGGCGCATCGACACGTGACGCCATGCTCGGGGTCGAGCCCGCGACGGAGGACGGGTCAGGCGGCTGGCCCTACCTCATTCGCCAGGACCGAACGTTCGCGCCCGGCGACTGCCCCCTGCACCTCGCGACCGGCATCCAGCGCCTTGCCGACGCCAAGCTGATGGCCGCAGCGCCCGACCTCGCCGCGGCGCTGCTCAGCCTGCTGACCTCGCCCGGTTTCAGGGCGCGGGACCTCGATCCCGGCACCCTGGCGGCGCAAACCGCGGCCTGGGACCTGCTGGTCAAGGTCGCCCCGCACCTCGAGATTTGAGCAGGTGCGCGGGTTCCACGGTGACAGGACCGGCGCGACCCGGCTCCCGTCAGCGTGGCGCTACGCTGCGCTTCGGCCGCCCGCTCCTCAGCGGGGCCGGCCGGGGCGCACCCGCTTCGGGTTCGGCAAAAAGAGCGGCAACCGGCACAGACAACGCTTTGGCCAGTGCCTCCAGGGTCGTGACGGTGACGTTCTCCGAGCCGCGTTCGACCCGGCCGACATAGGCCCGGTCGATCCCCGACGCGAGGCCCAGCCGCTCTTGCGACAGGCCCTGCTCGACCCGCAGCCGCCGCATGTTCCAGCCGATCATCTGGCGCGCATCCATCGCCGAGCAGAGCAGGATGCGCGGCTTGACAGTCGACGGACCAACAGTCCCTAATTTCTGCAACCGCGGTGGATTGGGCGGTCGGACGCCGACACCAATTCAACCTGCACGATGGAGAGTGACGTGAACGGCTACCTGACAGCGATGAAAAGCTACGCCACGTTCCGCGGGCGCGCCTCCCGCGCGGAGTTCTGGCAGTACACGGTCTCGGTGAGCGTGATCGTCTTCGTGGCGCTCGTGATCGACTCGGCCTTCATCAGTGGGCCGAACAGCAAGGAGCTGCCTTTTGCCGGGCTGGTCGTACTGGCGCACGTGCTGCCGAGCATGGCCGTCGCGGTGCGCCGCCTCCACGATGTCGACCGCAGCGGCTGGTTCCTGCTCATCAACATCGTCCCGCTCGTCGGATTTGTGCTGCTGCTCGTTTGGGCCTGCGAGGCCGGCACGCGCGGCGCGAATCAGTACGGACCCAGTCCGATCGCGGATCTCGGGCCGCTCGATGGACGAGCCGCGGCCGGCAGCACGGCCGCTATGGCGGCACCTACACCCGCCAGCCGCGATGTTGTCGGGGAGCTCGAACGCCTCGCCACCCTGCACAGCGCGGGCCGCCTGTCGGATGCCGAGTTCGCCAGCCTCAAGGCTCGCGCGCTGAATGCCGGAGGGGCCGCATGACCCGCGCACGCGATCGTCGGCGCGCCTGCCTGCCGCTGCTCACGGGCCTTGTCCTAGCGCTGACCGGCCACGGCGCGGCAGCTCAGTCCGGCGGGGTCGAGTGCCCCGCAGCCCTGCGGACGCCGGGTGCCCGGAGTGTGGCGGCCGAGGTCCTGGCCGACCTGCGCGTCCACAAGGACAACACCGACCCTGACACCGCCTTTCGCACTTTCCAGCGCAATTTCGGCAACGCCGCCCTCATGAACCTGCCGGGCACGGAGTACGCGGACAACAAGGCTGTCTTCGACAGGATCGACCGCGCGACGGTCGCGGCCTGCTTCCCGCCGCTCGCCGCCCTTCTGACCAACATCGAGCAGAAGCCGCAGCGACAGGCGCAGCAACGCGAGCAGGCCGCAGCCGAACAGCAAGCGGCCGAACAGCGGGCCGTGCGGGCGCGACAGCAGGCCGACGCCGAAGCGGCAAGGCAGGCCGCTGCGGCCGTGGAAGCGGAGCAACAACGAGCCGACGAGGCCAACCGCGCCCTTCGGGCCGAGGAACAGGTCCTCGATGATCGGCAGCGTCGGCAACTTCTGGCCGACGAGGCCGAGCGGGCGCAGCGGGAGAAGGAGAGACTGCAGCAGGGAGAACAGCGGGCGGCTGAGGCGGCGGCGGAGAAAGCGCGCCAGGCGGAGCAGCAGCGGCAGGCGGCCGAAGCCGCCCGTAAGATGCAGGCCGAGGCGGTGCAAAAACAGCAGGCCGAGGAAGCGGAGCACGACCGGACCGAGCGGGCTTGGTTTGCCGAGGCTTCGAAGCCCCGCAACGTGCTGGTGAACGCCTACCGCAACTACATCGCGGTCCGGAATTGCGCGGCGAGCCGCGACGGCTACGCGGTCGTCTACGTCGTGCCCGAGCGGCTGGAGCAGGCGCGGGCCGAGATTAGGGCCATCGAGGCGAACGCGCTGCGGCAGGACCCGTCGATCGACAAGGATGCAGCGTGGCAGGAAGCCAACGGCCCTGATCGTCTGCCCGACCCCGACGCAACCCCGACCGACCAGATGTTGAAGGCGATCGGACAGGCGGCGGTCGAAGGCCACACCTACAACGACCAAGGTCAGACCTACTGCGCAACGGCCGCCTACATCGTCGACCAACTCGCCAAGGCGGCTGATCCGGCCAGCGGAGTCGTCAGGAAGGACTTCTGACGCTCGTCGGCATCGGTGCCCGTTTGGACGAATGGGCTGTCGATGTCGGCGCCGTGGTAGAGCCTTCTCACGAGCGCGTCGCGAGCGATAGGGCGCCGGGCCGGACCAGGAGGACCACGACGCTCAAGGCGGGGGCTGATTCCTCAAGAGTGGCCAGCCTTCGCCTTCGATGCGCTCTCCGAGAGCCGTGGGCCGAGCTCGACCGGGTCGTTCAGCCAACGGCCTCTGACGTAACCGCGCGAAACCGTCAGCGCCCGGTCGAGGGCCAGGACGGCGAAGTCGTGCAGGAGCGCGCGTAGGGCGGCACGCAGGTCACCATCGAACTCCGCAATGACCCCATCGATCTCGGCGTCGCTCGGCTCGGCTGATTCGCTCATCGTTGCCATCCTGTGCAGACAGAACATAACGCGAACGAGTATGCAGTCGAGTCAAGCCGAGATCGGCGTCTTGACCGGCCCTAATGGGGCGCCTCCACCCCAAGCCGCTCCAGTTCCGCCGTAAGCCATCACCCTTGATCGCTGGGAGGCCGTGATGCCCGGTGCAAGCATAAAGCGGGATGGCGCAGCGCCGGCCGGCGAGCCGCGCCCGCAGACCCCGCGGTTCGGTCGCGGAAAGGTGCGGGGTGCCGATCGCAACTGCGTCGAGCGGGTCCCGCGTGGCCAGGGTCACCGTCGAGAGCCGGCCTCGCGCTTCGTCGACCACGTCGCGCGAGCGGCACCACGCCCGGCGAAGGCTGCTTTCCTCTCGCCGGGATCGTCGCCTTGGTGTGTGTCGTGCAGACGGCGACAGTCGTACGGAGTTTTGCGGGTGAGGGCGCGGAGCTCGCGCCACTCGAGAAGAACTTCGCCGGCATCGGCGTGGGCTCTCTCCTGGCGGGGTTGTTTGGTGCCTTTCCGGTCAACGCAAGCCCGCCGCGGACGGCGGCTTTGGTGGAAGCGGGCGCTCGTTCGCAACTCGCTTCGCTGACGGCTGCCGGCTGCACCGTCGCTTTGGTGGTTTGGAGCGGCCCATTGTTCCGCCTGATCCCGCAGGCGGCGCTCGGCGGCGTGCTGATCGCCATCGCAATCCGTGTCTTCCGCCTGCGCGAGATGGTGCGGATTCTGCGCCATGGAGGATCCGAGATCCTCCTCGTGCTGGCCAGTGCTGCGTTGGTCATTGCCTTGCCGATCGAGGTAGGCATGGTGTGCAGTATTGCGCTGTCGCTGCTGCAGAGCGGCTATGCTGTGGCTCGACCGCTTTGTGTTGCGCTGGCGCGGGCGCCGGGAACGACGATTTGGTGGCCGCCGACCCATCAAGAGCGCGGCGAACATGAGCCTGGCGTGTTGGTCTTTGCTCCTGCGGCGGCGCTCAACTTCACGAACGCGGTGCACATCTGCCAGCAACTCGACAAGGCGGTTGCGTCAGCGCCCGAACCGGTTCGCCTGATTATCATCGAAGCAAGCGGCATGGTCGGGATCGACTACACCGGCTCGCAGATCCTCCAAGGAACGATCAAGGCCTTCCAGGCTAAAGGGAACACTGTGGCCTTTGCCCGTCTTTCGGCGGAGCGGGCTCAGAAGCAGGCGGAGCAGACCGGTTTGCTGGCCTGCCTGAATGCGGCCCGGGTTTTCAAGTCGGCGGAAGACGCCGTCCAGGCGTGGAAAAAAGATATGGACTCAAAGGCCGTAGGGTTGGGGTATTGTCACGTTAAGTCAGGATAGACGCTTTTTAGGCCATTTTGGCTTCGTAGTCGCAGCGTTAACGCATTGAATTTGCTCGCCAGAGCCCACGACGCTCCAGTGCTCTCGACAAGTAAAAACCGTTAACGTGACAACGCCCATCACCGCGGGCGAGGGCCAAGGCTTCGAACATCCGGGGAACACGCTGGTAGAGGACGGAGCGGACGTCGCAGCAGGCCTCGTGGCCCAGGGCGCAACCGAGCCAGCTCTTTCCGACGCCTGTCGGGCCACTGATCAAGACATTCTGGTGCCGGTCGATCCAGTCTCCGGCGACAAGCCTGGCCAGGAGCGGGCGATCGAGGCCGCGCGTCGTGCGAAGGTCGATATCCTCAACGCAGGCGTCCTGGCGCAGGGACGCGAACTTGAGGCGGGCTGCCACGCGAGGCAACGCAAGCGCGCCGCCCTCGACCTGTGGCTCGCCGCGCTGCGCGGCCCTCCCCGGCATCGATGCCGCGATCGTGCCCGACCCGACCGACAATCCGCTCGATCGTCTCGAGGTCTCGGTCCGTCCCGAGAGCGGTTTTACGGCAGCGAGCCTCTGCGCGGCGCCGGCGGCCGGCGATCCGCCCGTCATCGTGCGCGACCACGAGATCGAGCGCGGCCATTTCTACCTCGACCCGTGCAACCTGCATCCCGGCGAGGCCGAGATGGTCGCGAGCCGGCTCGCGGACACGCTTCGGTCGTCGAACAGCGCCCGCGCGGCCGAAGCCGGTCAAGGACGCGGCTTCGAATCGCTTCTCAGCTGGCCAGATTGAACGCTCTCGCCGAGGTGATTCAGCCTGCTGAAACGCCGCTGGCTGACAGCCGCGCCGCGCGCGGCGCGTCTCCCTCGACGTTATGCGTAACGCTTAAGGCGTTCTGCCCAAGCCTCAACGACTTCGGCAGCTGGTAGGCAGGCGACCGGTTCATGTTGCCGACCTTAGCCTTGTTCGAAGGCGAAGCTGCGCGGCTGTCTCTAGGCGGCTTTTGCGGCCCGATTGGCCTCAAGCCGGCGGTCGACCAGCGCCACGATTTGATCGAGGACCGGATGGCTCATGCCCTTCTCCCTGGCGACGAGTTGCACGAGCTTATCGGCGCGCTCGATGTTCTTTACCCCACTCGTCAAAGCGCGGGCCGCCGAGGCTGGCCGGGTCAGGCCTTCGGCCGCAGCGGCGTATTTTTCGAAGGGCACCAGTTCCTCGCGCGACGCGCCGAGCTTCACGCAGACGTCCACCACGAAGTCGTAGACGGAGCGCGACACGTCGAGGTCGCTGTGAACCGCCTCCTTGGCAGTCCGCATGCCGTCTTGGGTGATGCAGCGATAGTTGCCGGCGATCAGCATCGCCCATTTGGCAAGCGGGACGAAGAGGGAATCATGGACCCGAAGCTTCACCGGTAGTTCCACCTTGCGGTCGCCCAGGTCGAAACGAGCCGCATCGATGTCGCGCTCCAGGGCACGCAGCATGGTGTTGCTCTCATCGTTGGTGAAGCGCGCAACCTTGAAGTTCGTCGGCAGGGTGACCTGGAGCACGTTGACCTTCTCCTCGGGAGGTCGGATTGCCTGAGGGTCGGGGCTGCACAGGGTAAGCGTTCCCGGGTCGAAACTGTCCCAAACGGAGGGGTCGGTGTAGGCCGGCTCGAGCGTCTGGGGGTCGAGGCCGGGGATGCGCTTCATGTACGGCAGCGGCGGCATGTTCATGATCGACATGCAGGGCACGCGCGATCGCGCCACTCGATCGAGCAATTCGCGGACGCCGGGCGAGCCGTATTGCGGCTCCTGCATCGCGAGGCCGATCAGGTCGAAACTAGCAGGGTTTACCTCGGCTGGCCCGACTGCCGAGACTTTGCCCGGCAGCTTCCGAGAGTCGATCTCCACGGGTGCCTCGAGGCCGCGGACAGGCAGGCGAACGCGGAAGCCCTCTGAATTTATGAGATCGGCCTCAGCCGGTAGACAGACGAGCGTGACCGCATGGCCCCCGAACATGATCTTGGAGGCGAGCAGCGAGCCGTATGATGCCCCCATGATCAGAATCTCGTAGTGTGGCATATGATCCTCCCTGCAGACCTTGATCGGACCGATAGTCGTCGGAGGCCATCTTTGTCCCGCCCGCGAACGATAGGGTCAGGCGCCGGTCTTGTCACGGCCCGGCTATCGATCGTAAACGCAGCCTCAGGCTTATCCGGGCCGGCGTCATCACGGCCAACCGCGCCCCGATCCGACGAGATATTCAGCGAACATAAGCTCGTCGGTTATAATGGTTGCCTTCTGCCATGAGCCGCTATGAGCATCATGCGCCCGAAGAACGGGCGCGATAAGGATCGCGTAGCAGGCCGGCACGATCGCAGCCCAGGAAAGGCCCGCCCTTCGAGATTTGTATCGGCCGCCACCGGCCGTCGGGCCCGCGGGCACGAAGGTCAAACTGAGGTGGCTCTGGAATTCTGGACAGGTCGGCTGAGTGGATCTCCTGCCTGACGGCGGCCAAGGTGGCTGCGGATCGGGAGAGACGATGAGCAAGCGAACGCGCCGAAACCACGCGCCGGCCTTCAAGGCCAAGGTGGCCTTGAAGGCCGTGAAGGGAGAGAAGACGCTGTCCGAGTTAGCGCAGCAGTTCGATGTGCACCCGAACCGTATTTACCCCGGGGGTGCTTGGAAGGCCCAGCTCGTGGATGGCGCCGCCGAGGTCTTCGGTTCGGAGGCGAAGGCAGGCCCTCATTTTCCGACATTGGGGCTGCGCGTGGCCGACAGCTGCACCGCCTCAAGGACACGCTCGCTATCGCGGCGCTGTACCGCTGCCTGGTGCGGGCGGTCCGGAAGCCGGAATTGCATCGCGGGTTTAGCTCGCGTCCATACCTACCCCGCTTAAGCTCACCAGCATGGAAAGGAGTTCCGGGAACGATGATCTCGTCCGCGGGCCTCAGGTCTGGTATCGGCGATAAGTTAGGCGAGCAGCGATAGATAGGAAACCGGCAATGTCTCGGTCTGAAATCCGAGGGGCTTGACCCCGGTCGCGCCTGACTTCCATCTCGTGCTATGCCGAGCGTCAGGCATGAGGGACATTGGATGAAGGCCTACACCTGCCAGATTGGCAACGAAGTCGATGGAGAGATCGTGAAGCCCGCGTACTCCGAAAGGCTCTACGCCGACAGCCTCATTGAAGCCATAGACCGAGCCAAGGCTATCGTGAACACCCGCGCCGTCCACGAGCATGAGGACACCGTCCGCCTCATAGATGACGAAGCCGAACTGAACGTCGCTTGGACCCGGCCGATTGAGGACGTCCGCAAGGCTTGAGGGGCCGAAGGGGGAAAAGTGGCCCGCCGACTTCAAGTCAGTATCGGCACCAGTTAGATCGAGGAAGGCTCCCCGTCAGACGACGGGAATGACCGACCGCCGTCTGGCGCGGCTCGGCTAAAGAGCACGGCGCCCGAGCGCCGGGCGGAGATCGATACCGGTAAAGCTTTCTACCAGGAAGCTCGTTAGCCGCGGCGCCGAGCTACATGCCACATGACGTAGCCGCGCCGGCACTCTGTGCTCAGGCGAGGCTGGTCCTCTCCGAGGAAGGAACCACCCATGATGCTGAAACGAACCGCCCTATGCGCCGCGATAGTGCTGACGATGTCGACCCCGCTGATGGCGGCAAAGGTGCCGACCGAGAAGGAGAAGCTGCGGGCCGAAGCCGAACACGTCTGCTACGACGATGCGCAGAAGCTATGCCCCGACGCGGTCCCCGACGAAGCCAAGGTGACGGCCTGCATGAAGGCCAAAAATGCCAGTCTCAGCCCTGCCTGCCGCAAGGTGTTCGACCGCGGCATGGGCATGTGAAGTCTAAGCCATTATAGCGTTCCAGACCAGGGTCGACGGGTCTTCGACCCGCCGCGAGAACATTCGGATCGCGGTGCGCCACTTTCGCGTCGAGGCGACGGTTTCGAGGTCCAGGCAGGGCCGGTCGCGCAGCTCGTGGCGCCGACAACGGTCAGCGCGGCGCGCCCCGGTCGCAGGTCGAGGTCACGAACGTCAGCCACCGTCGCACACCCGAGATTTCGTAGCTTCGCCGCCGAGGCCGCCCCGATCCCCCAAACCTCCTCCAGCGGCGTTCGCGCGAGCCACCGCGCCCGTTCAGCCCTGTTGCTCAGGTCGCAGACGCCACGAAGTTCAAGATGCCGCTTCGCGAGGTGGTTCGCCCAGCTTCGCCAGGGTCTTTGTCGGCCCGATGCCAACGCAGGTCGGTAGCCCGGTCCAGCGGAGGACGGTGGCACGGAGGTCGCGCCCGAGTTCCTCGCGCTGCGCCGGGGCGACGTCGGTGAGGTCGAGGAAGCTCTCGTCGATCGAGTAGATCTCGATGTGCGAGCTAAAGCCGCGATAGACCGCGTTCGCCCGCGCCGACATGTCACCGTAGAGGGCGTAGTTCGACGAGAAAACCCGGACTCCCTCGCGGCGGCACAGGTCGCGGATCATGAACCAGGGCTCGCCCATCCCGATCCTGAGCGCCTTCGCTTCAGCGGTGCGGGCGATCGCACAGCCATCGTTGTTCGACAGAACGATCACCGGCACCGCCCGCTTCATAAACGTCGATCTTACTTGGACGCTTCGCCGCGAACGACGAGGATGGGTGGAGAGCGGACAAGCCGGTTTCGGACCGAGGAAGTTGGACAGCGGACGCTGCGCGCCGCTCGACAGCCTCCTCGTTGCGACGCCAGACCGACCTGGCACGTCAGTTCGTTATGGGTTCACCTATAACGAACTCACTGGCGTCGGGCGCACTGGTCAGTGCCAAGGAGGAGGCTACCGCGTGACTCGTAATTACCCACCTCTTGCGTTGCGCGTGGATCTCTGAATCCATGCCGTTATGGGACGGATCGACCTCGAGCGCCTGAGCAAGGAAGAACTGATCGAGTTGGTGCTG
>JAABUJ010002153.1_pt1 | contig 22838 bp, 19 predicted proteins | sample 5559131 | NCBI WGS metagenome assembly JAABUJ01 (sample SAMN10711875, study PRJNA513366) | rock metagenome | isolation source: Antarctica rocks | place: Antarctica: Victoria Land, Mt New Zealand nord | collected 2016-01-07
TGATGCTGGGCTCGTGCCCATACCGGGCGTTGACCTGGGCCGTGGCCTCGCGCCGACCGCCAACCGGGAAGCGCTGGGCGTCCGAGGAGGAGGTCGTCCCATCGCCCCAGTGTGCGGCAAACGGCAGGCCGTGGTGGTAGTTGACGAGCTCCGTCAGGGCCTGCGCATAGGTCTCGTCGCGCAGGGACCAATCCGAGACCCACGAGAGGCGCGCGAAGGTCAGGCCGGGGCAGGCGTTGGCCATCTTGCTCAGGCCGAGGTTGGTCGCGTTGGCCAGGATGGCGGCGAACAGGGCGGCCTTGTCTCTGGGCAGGGCGCCGGTGTGCAGGTGCGTGAAATGCCGGCTAAAATCGGTCAGGCCGTCAACGGCGACGAGCAGATCGGTGATCTTGACCCAGGGCATCCGCGTGTAGGCGCGCTCGGCCAGGTCCTCGGCCGCGTCGGGGACGGCTTTGGGCAGCGGCGTGATCGTCAGTTTGCCCGTGCGCAAGCGTACGTCCGGCAACTCATCAGCGGCCATCAGGGCGGCGACCGTCGTGAGCTGTTCGTGAAGCTCTTGCCGACGTTGGGCCAGGTAGGTGGTCACGTCGGTCGGGATCGTGAGCGGCAACGACCCCGCCTCCTTTAACTCCCGCCAGGCGTCGTCCGGTAGCAGGTAGTCCTCGAACGCTTTGAACTGTCGGCTGCCCGCGACCCACACATCGCCCGAGCGCAGGCCGTTGCGCAATTCGTGCAGCGCGCACAACTCGTAATAGTGCCGGTCGATGCCGGTCTCGGCGAAAACACGGGTGGCCCAGCGGGGCTTGATGAAGGCCGTCGGCGCGTCCCGCGGGACCTTCCGGGTGTCCGCCGCGTTCATCTCCTTGAGCACCTGCAGGGCGCGCAGCAGCGGCCGACTGGGCGGGGCTCCTCGGAACTCCAGTGCGTCCAGCAGCGCCGGCGCGTAGCGACGTACCTGCCCGTAGAAAGCGTCCAGATGGTCCAGGTAGCCGAAGTCGGCCGGCCGCGCGAGGTGCGCGGCCTCGACGACCGTCTGGACGAAGGATTCCCACGGGAGGACAGCCTGGATGGCCTGGTAGGGGTCTCCGTCGTCGGCGCGCGCCGCGATCACGGCTGTGCCCACGGCGGCGTAGAGCCGGACCTTTTCGTTGATGGCCTTGCCGCTCGCATGGAACTGGGCCGCGTGCGCCTGCTCACTGCGGTGCAGATACCCCGTCATCAAGCGGTCGTGCATTGCGAGGATCTGGTCGGTCAGGGTGGCGGCCGTCTCGATCAGGAACGCGACCAGCGTGGCATGGCGGTGGGTTGGCTCGAAGCGCGCCAGGAAAGCGGGCGAGTAGCGCCCGCCCTCCCGCGCCAATTGCAGCAAGCGGTTCTGATGGACCTGCCGCGCCAGCGTGTGGTCCAGTCCGAGGGCGCGGATGGACGTCAGGCGCTCGATGAGCGCGAGGATCGTCGGCGGCGACGGCTTGCCCGGCGGCTGCCGGAGCCAGACCAGCGGCGTCTGCCGCCGCCCCGGCGCGACCGCGAGCAGCGCAGCGAGGCGCGCGTGATCCGCCGGGGTAAGCCCGGCTGTCAGGCGTTGGTACACCTGACGCTGTGCCCGGCGATGCGTGTCCCACGCCAGTCGCTCGACCAGATAGAGGGCGGCCGCGACGATCTTGCGCGCGCGCATCTCCTCGACGAGCGCAGTGACAAGCGCCACGCCGCTGTCGGCGCCGAGGGCCGTCGGCAAGAGCCACGCTGCCATCTCGCGGTAGACGCCCGCCCCGAAGGGGCGGAATCCGAAGGCGCGCTGGATCTCGCCGAGGTGCTCGCGGCGCGTTGTCTCTCGTTCCAGGGCGTAGGCGCGCATCGCCGACGGGTCCAGGTCCAGTTGCGCGGCGATGTAGGAGAGGATTGGCTACGGGACCTGGTCGTTGGCACGCAAGGGGCGGCCCGGAAACCTCAGATAACAGAGTTGAACGGCGAAGCCAAGGCGGTTATGTGGACGTCTGCGCCGCTCGACGACGGCCAGATCCTCCGGCGACAGGGTATAGTAGCGCGCCAACTCACGCTCGCCGATCGCGCGAGGGATCTCGGTGCACTGCGCGCGTTGGGAAGGGGAGAGCACCTCGCGGGTGGGCATGGGCAACATCCTCCATCTGCCCGTGTTGCGGCGTGATCAATCGCGACGCGGGCTCGTCAGCGGCGAGTTATCGCGCAGCGCGGGATACGGGCGCTCCCCGCCGCGCGGCCATCGCGCGGCGGACCGTCTCTCACTGGAACGCGGCGCTGTGCGCGCGACCCCACGCTTCGAAGGTTCGCGCCGGACGACCGGTGACCCGCTCCACCGTGTCGGTGCGCTCCACCGTGTCGGTGCGCTGCGCCGTGCGGCCATCCCCACCGCCGCCAGCAACTCGACGCTCGTCAAGTAGCATCACCAAAACCGCCCAAGAACCACGCCACATGATCATTGACACCGCTCTCACTGCTTATGCGCTCTTCTTCCGTGACGTGAAGATATTGACAGACCGTAAAGCGGTTTTTGTGAGCGTACGCCCCACCGGATTTTCCATCACCATCATATCCAGCGATTGCTGTGAGCTCTTAACGGCGGCAAAACTGTAGTGGAGCATGTCTGTTGCATACTCCTTGAGCGCCTGAGACAGCGTTTTCTCTTGACAGGCCACCGCTATCAGCTTCTGGCAGAGCACTTGGGCATCTTTGAGGGCGGTATTACCGCCGATCCCGCGTGTCGGCGGCATGCTGTGAATAGCGTCGCCGATCAAGGTGATGTGCGAGCTCTCCCACGGCGCAACGGGAGTGGCGATGCGCAAAGGGGTCGCGATGACCGTGCTTTGCTCGGTCAAGCTGACCAGGTGTCGCAGCGTGGGATGCCAGCCATCGATCATGGTCTGAGCAATCTGGAGCAGCTCACCTCCCGGCCGTTGTTGCAGATCTCCCTGCACCGGATAGTTTTTCTGCTTGGTGAGGAAAGCCCAGAAATAGTAGTCGTTGGCATTCTCGAACAGCGCGCTCGCCTCGTCCATCAACGCTTCCTCATTGGCGCCAATCATGCCCTGGGTTCGCTCCCCGGCCTTGCCACTGAGGTCATGAACAGCAGAGAAAAAGCCGCGCCCTTTGGGGCCAAGCACAATGGTTGCCCAGTCGAGTTGGTTGGCGACGAGCAGTGCGCGGACGGACGGGGTCAGAGGCACTTTGCCCATGATGGCCACGGTGCCGGTCTCAACACGGCGTGCCTGGGGCAGAAATTGTTGGCGGACGCACGACGTGCCTCCATCGGCTGCCACCAGCAGATCGCCCGTCGCGCTTGTGCCATCCGCAAAGAAAGCGGTCACGGACCCATCACGATTTTCTTGATAGTGAGCGTAGGCTTTGTTGAAGTGAACGATCTCATCCAGTTCCGCCAGCAGCACCTGGCGCAGGGTCATGCGGCTGACCGAGCGAGATGACTCAAGCGGATCATCCTGTTTGGTGGTATCCACTGGAAATGCCATCAGGCGCTTGAGCTGCGCGTCGCTCATCAGCAGACCTTTGCCAGCACTCCCGGTGGTCTTGAGGTAGGCCTCGAACAGATGAGGGGGCAGACAGTCGTGCAGCGCGCGGTTGCCCATCGCCTCGATATGGATGCGATAGCCTTGCAAACGCTCGTTGCGGGTGCGGTCGCGCTCGTAGACAGCGACGCTGATCCCCGCTTTTTTGAGCCCCTGAGCCAGACAAAGGCCGCCAAGACCGCCGCCGATAATCAGCACATGAAAAGAATGCTGAGACATGTGTGAACTCCTTTCCGTTCCGTGTATTTTTTACTCTCGAACATCGTGTCGTGCTCGCGTGTGCGGGGCTGCGCGTTGCGTGGGTCAATGATCATGCGGCGTGGTTCTTGGGCCGTTTTGTGATGCGATGTGACGAGCACATGTCGACCGTGTCGAGAAGAACAGTAAGGTCTACGTGCACGAATGACTGTTGATGAGCGGCTCTATGCAGTAGGGTAGCCAGGACGCTGGCGAGCGCCACGCTATGGAAATGACCGTCGGTCCTCTCCCGTACAGTGTGTTGTCCAGTGGTATGCCCACGATAGAGGCGTGCCCGTGCGGGATGATACAAGACGCGGCGAGCAGACCTCCGCTTGGCGGGGGATGGCGCCGGTCGTTTTCCAGGTTCGGGCGCTATCCCCCGGTCGTTTCTCGGGCAAGGCGGCGATGTCGCCGCAGTCACTCGTCAATAGGCGCACCCTTTCCCCCTGCGCTCGCTGGACTCGGCTCCTCGCCCGCCTCAATGCGCGCGACGACGCGCTCACGCAGATGCCGCGTCCAGTCCACCTCGGCCTGCCACTGGCCCGCCTGGTGCTCCATCAACTCCACCGCACCGCCGACAAGGTCCGGGCTGGTCTCGTATCCGGCCGCCACGGTCGACAGGAGGTCGCGCGCCTCCGTCTGGTGATGGAGGACGGCCGTCTCACCATAGGTGATGTAGTGATTGAGCAGGTGCAGCCGCTCCCGGGGCGCCAGCAACGCCAGATGAGGGACCTTCAGGTGGAATAGCCGCTGATACTCCCCCGGGTTCGAGCTAATATCCATCATCAGCCGGTGGAAGTTGATGCGCCCCATCGGCGTGATCCGATACGCGCGCGAGGGGCGGCGGCCACGCGCGGCGATCTCCGCCTCGTCGCCTGCGACGGCTGCGATGCAGTCGTCCCGCTCCAAGCGCGCCAAGACCGGGTAGAGGGTGCCTGGGCTGACCTTGGCCCACGGGCCGATGATATCGTTGGTGATCTTGGCGATCAGATAGCCATGCGAGGGGCCGTACATCAACAACGAGAGGATAATCAACTCATACATGCGCTACCATCAACCTTCCCACAGTATACGTCGCTCGGCACTCTTTGCGATAGGTCTATTAGATATATCTCATAGGGCTATTTTAGCACGGTGAAAAGCGATTGTCAAGTAGGATTGTGCCAAAATGACCCTCTCTTACTCGCTTTGAGAGATGCGGAGGGGCGATCGCGGCGCGATGGGATACCGGAGAGTAGACAGATGGTTGCTTTCACCGGCCTTTGTCAGGGCGTCCAGTGACGCGACAAAGCTCGCCGACGCCACTATAAGGAGTATTATGGGGGAGAGCACCGGGCCGATGGGCGTCCACTGACGCGCAAAGAGGGCGTCGGCGATGCGGTAGCTGGCGACCACAAAGTGCGCGTTATCGGGGAGTGAGGGCCGATGCGAACGATGGACCTCGTGGCCGACTTCCTCGCCGCCCAGCGCGGCCGTCGCGCCGTCAATACCATCGCGGCCTATCGGAGCGACCTGCACCGTTTCGCCCGGACAGTATCCGGTTCCGTCGAGGAGATCACCGCCGACGACCTGGAAACATATCTCGCCGCCATCCCGGACGTCACCAAGACGACGCTGGCGCGGCACCAGGCGTCCCTTCGCGCGCTCTTCGCCTGGGCGTACCGCTTGGAGCGCCTCGCGACGAATCCGATGGTCCGCTTGGAAGGTATTCGGGGCGAGGAGCATCTTCCCCGTCCGCTCGACGCGCCGGACATCGCGCGCATCCTCGCCGCGATTCCAGCGACCAAGCTGCGCGATCGGCTGCTATTCACGCTGTTGCGCGACACCGGCATCCGTGTCGGCGAGGCTCTCTCCGCCCGCTGGGAGGACGTGTCACTCGATGACGGCGACGAGCAGGTCCGCGTCCTCGGCAAAGGGGGCCGGGAACGAACGGTGCTGCTCCACGCCGCGCCGGACACGGTGCGCCTGTTGCAACGGTACAAGAAGGGAACGGCACGCTCAGGCTATCTCTTCCAAGGCGATCCGCAGCGTGGCGGAGGTGGCGCCCCGTTGGATTACTCGTCGGTCCGCTATGCGTGGAGCCGCTACTGCGCTCACGCCACCGTGACGGCGACCATCCATCAACTACGGCATGCCTTCGTTACGGAGCTTGTCCGCGGTGGGATGCGGCTGACCACCGTGCAACGTTTGGCTGGCCACCGCCGCTTAGAAACCACACGGGCGTACGCTGAGGTGAGCGACGATGAGGTCAAGCGCGAACTGTCTGACTTCCGGCGCCGGCACCGACGATCACTCCGCGCGACCGCGACATAGCTGCGTCAGGACAGCGCTCGCTGGTCTTAGCGTACAATTTTCCCGGATTGATCTAGTGACCCCTTATTGCTTCCTTTGCACTAAGCGCTCCCATTCTACCATTTTACATGAGCAGCTGGTAGTGGTTGGCACCGGCCAACTCCTCGTAACCGGCTAGCTTATCGGAGGGACGAGCTGCCCGCGCTCCAGCCGCGCGAGGCGGTCGCCGAGGGGGGCCAGTACGTCGAGCGAGGCGGCCAGGAACCAGGGCTCGAAGGTGTCGCGCTCACACACCACCATCGTTATCTACGGGGTAGCGCGGGCGATTGCATCCTCACAGGGCCTTGTACATGAGCGTGGTCGCATCGAGACGGTCTTCGATCGGGTCGCGGCAGAATCCGGGGATGACGCCCGCTGTCTCGTAGCCCAACGACGCATAGAGGCGCTCGGCCGTGTCGCCCGTGCGCGTGTCCAAGGTGAGCAGACTGCGCTCCCGTTGGCTCGCGGCGCGCTCGAGTTCGACCATCAGCATGTGCGCGATGCCGCGGCGACGGGCAGCGGGATGGACCAGCAGCTTGCGGACCTCCGCCCGGTGGCGTTGGTTCGGCATGGTGTCGTCGTCCAGTTGCACAGTTCCCATGATCCGTCCGCCCTCGCGCGCGACCAGCAGCACGCGCGTCCCATCGCGCACCGCCGGCAGCACGGTGTCGCGCCAGAAGGCCTCGCCGTCGTCGGCAGTAAACGGCAGCACAAAGCCGATGCTCGCCCCAGCGTGGACACAGGCGTGCAGCAGCGCGCCAAGGTCGCTTACATGGCCGGCAATGTCGTCGGCGGTGAACATCGAGATGGTGGTTTGTACGTCTCTGGTCATGCGGCCTCACACGATAAAGAGAATATATCTGGCCGCGCACTGATCAGGGGTCGCGAACGCGCTGGGGCCACAGAGCTGGTAGCGCAGACAGTCGCCGGGCCGCAGTTCGTAGGTGTGCCCGTCGACGCTGACGTCCAATAGCCCCTCGATCAGGAGCAGATGGTGTTCCAAACCCGACCGTGGCGGACGGTCATAGGTGATGCGCGTGCCTGGGCCGAGTGCGCACTCAAGGGCCTCGGCAGCCAACGTCTGGGCGGGTGGGGACACCGAACGCCGCTGGAACCCGCTGGTTGGATCGGTCCAGACCGCTTGCGCGCCGCGGCGGATCAGAGGGGCAAAGTCATCCTCAACCATGTGCATCAGCCGCGACATGGTCAGGCCATAGGCCGCGCAGAGCTTGCCCAGCGCGCTCGCCGTCGGGCTCACCTCCGCGTTCTCAAGCCGGGATAGGGTGGCGCGGCTCACGGTGCTGCGCCGTGCAAGCTCGTCCAACGACCAACCGCGCTCAGCGCGTAGACCCTTGAGGCGCTGGGCAATCAGCCGATCAATGGAGGGATTATCTGAACGAGCACTTTCCATACATGAGATTTTATCTCACATTAGGGATTTTGTCAAGGCCGCCGTGCCCTCTTATCCTCGTCGCGGCCCTCAGCAAGGAGTTGATTGACATAATCCATGACCGGCTGTTTGTCGTAGCTCATGTAGAGGCCGCCAGCGACGCGCACGGGGTCGCCAAAGAAGTAGCGCTCATAGTGGGCTTGGCGCGCGCTGAACGCGCTCGATGTGACGTCCCAGGCCAGCCGGAACAGCTGGATGCGGTCGCGCGCGTTGTGCTTGGCGCTCTGCATGTAGCGGTCGAGGTAGGGGCCAATGGGGCTGTCGAGGTCGCGCTCGGTGGGGATGGCCATCAGGCCGCTGGCGGCGAGGGTCTGGATGATCTCGACCATGCGCGGGTAGAGCTTGGGGTAGGTCAGGCGCACCACGTCGAGCGGGCCGCGCGCCGGGGTCATCAACCCGTACTCATTCGGCGCGCCGTCGACCTCGCTGGCGCGCAGCAGCGCCTTCATCATCTCGTAGGTGGTGATGAGTTCGGCCACTTTCTCCTGCACATGCCCGAACCCGCCGATCTGGATGCTGTCCACCAGTGAGCAGGCGACGCCCAGCAGCAACTCCGTCTTGGCGATGTCCTTGGCCGCGACCTGGTGCATCATGTGCACGACCGCGCCGGTCTTGCCGTAGACGTTGTTGCACAAATCGTTGTCGCCGTACAGGAACACACGCTCCCACGGCACCAGCACGTCGTCGAACACCACGATGGCGTCGAGTTCTTCGAAGCGGCTGCCCAGCGGGTGGTCGTAGCGGGCGCGCCCGCTGTCGAAGGGCTCGCGGCAGAGTAACTTGAGACCGGGTGTCGCGCAGGGGATGCTGAAGGCGTAGGCGTAGCGCGTGGTGTCGCTCTGCTCCTTCAGGACCGTGCTGGGGAAGACGGTGAGCTCGTCGGCGAGCGGAGCCAGTGTAGCCAGCATGCGGCAGCCCCTGATGATGAATCCGCCGTCGGTTTCTTTCACCACGCCAGCCGCGAGGTAGGGGTCGGCCTGCCCGCTGGCTCCGACCGAGCGGTTGGCCTGCGGGTTGATCAGCGTGTGCGTGAGCGTCAGGTCGTGCTCGCGGATGTGTTCGTAGTAGCGGCGCACGTTGTCCGCGAACTCAGGACGGTTGGCGGCGAAGTAGGGGCTGGCCGCGTTGAGGGCCATGTAACTGCTGTTCATGTAGTCGGGGGCGCGGCCCATCATGCCGCCGGTGTAGCGCGCCCACTGGTATTCCATCGCGCTGCGCCGCCGCAGGTCCTCGGCCGTTGTGGGCTGCAGGAAGCTCATGCCGACGCGCTCGCCGCTCGTGGGCGACACGTAGGTCATGATGTCGCGCAGCGCGGGCTCGTGTTGCATGTCATAGAGATGCGCCAGTGAACGAGCGCCGTGGCGTGTGGCTGGGTGCGTCGTCACATCTTTGACACGCTCGCCGTCGATCCAGATCTCCCCTTGCGTCTCGCGGATGCGCCGCAGGTATTCGTCGCCGGTTATAGCTCCCATATGGCTTTCCTCCAATCAAGCCTGCGACTGACAGGCAGCGGCATGACGTCGCATGGCAAACCACGCCGACTGCGGTCGGTTCAGGCGTTTGTAGGGGCGTATTGCATACGCCCTTATTCGTGACCATAGTGTACGCGCTATGCCTGCGCCTGATACCGGGCGTATGCAATACGCCCCTACGAAAACCTCCTGGCGCCACGGCGCCATTCGCTGCCATGCGACCGCAGTCGCAGGCATATCAGGCAGATGTTAAGGCGCTTCTACGTCACATGCTCCGGTCGGTCGCGCAGCACCGGGTCGCGCACAGGCATGACGCCATTGCCGTCGATGGAATCAACCCGCATGGCCTCGTCAAACCAACTAGGCGGCGCGTAGGCGCCCCAGAAGGTGGCGCGGCGCGGGTCGTCCACCTCCCAGCGGATCGGCGCGGCGTCGGGGTCGGCCGTCAGGTAGTCGTTGGCGTAGAGCTCGACGCGGTTTCCGTCGGGGTCACGCACGTACAGAAACAGCGCGTTGGAGAGGCCGTGCCGCCCCGGCCCGCGCTCGATGCACTGGTAGTAGCCGGCCGCGGCCAGGACGTCGCAGGCGCGCAGCACGGCCAGGGCGTCGGGGAGCCAGAACCCGACGTGGTGCAGGCGCGGCCCGACGCCGTTCATCAGGGCGAGGTCATGCACGGTCTGCTTGCGCGCGAGCCACGCCGCCCACAACTCCTCGCCGGTGGCCGTCTCCTTGACCGTATACTCGCTGCAACGGAAGCCGAGCGCCTGCTGGTACCACGCCGTCGCTTGCGTCACGTCGGGGACCTGGCAGTTGAAGTGGTCAAGCCGCATAATCTGCACGGGCTTGTGGCGATGATACTCCTGCAACATGCGCGGGACCGCCGCCATCTCGTGGTAGAACTCCAGCGGCAACCCGCTGGGGTCTTGCAGGCGCAGCGCGCGGCCCTGCCCTTCCTCCTCGCCCTCGACCCAGCGGTGTGGTAGGCCTTCCCGCTGGGCTAGCAGCGCCAGCCGCTCCAGGTCATCGGGCGTGGCGACGCGGAAGGCGATATGGGTAGCCCCGCCGTGCGACGAGCGCGGTCCCTGGCGCAGCACGAGGCTGTGGTGCTCGCGCTCCTCCAGGCCGCGCACGTAGAGACGCTCACCAACACGTTCAGTCTCGACCAGCCCGAGCAGATCGACGTAGAATGCGCGCGCGCGATCGAGGTCGCTCACGATATATTCGGCGTGCGCGGCCCTCAGCACGTCGATGTCGGGCCGTGATGGGTTGCGGACAACTGCCATAGTTGCTCCCTAACGCCTGCGACTGCGGTCGCATGGCAGACTACGGGCACTGCTGTGCCAGGAGGGTTTTCGTAGGGGCGTATGGCTATACGCCCGCCTTGCCAACGCGGGCGTATAGCCATACGCCCCTACGATCGCACCAACCGACCGCAGTTGGCACGGTTTGCCATCGAGGTCCCCACCGCAGTGGGGAGGCAGTCGCAGGCCCTAAACACCAAACTTGGTAATCCGATGCTCCCCCAGCGCGACGTAGATGGTGCGCGTCTCGCTGTAGAAGTGGAAGCTGTGCTCACCGCCCTCGCGGCCGATACCGCTGTCCTTAGCGCCGCCGAACGGTGTGCGCAGGTCGCGCACGTTTTGCGAATTGACCCAGACCATGCCGCTCTTGATGCTGGAGGCGACGCGGTGGCCGCGCTTGATGTCGTTCGTCCACACATAGGCGGCCAGCCCGTAGCGCACGTCGTTGGCGATACGCACCGCTTCGGCCTCATCGGTGAACGGGATCACCGTCAGGACGGGTCCGAAAATCTCTTCTTGCGCGATGCGCATGTCGTTGCGGCCATCCAGGAAGAGGGTTGGCTCGACGTAGTTGCCGGGTCCGGGGATACTATTGCCGCCTACAGCGAGGCGCGCGCCCTCCTGCCGGCCAATCTCCAGATAGCTGAGCACACGCTCCTTGTGCGTGGGATGGATCAGCGGGCCTACCTCGGTGGCGAGGTCGAAGGGGTCGCCCACGCGGATGCGCTTGACACGTTCCGTGAGGCGCGCCGTGAAGTTGTCGTAGATGGAGGCGTGCAGGATCAGGCGGCTGCTGGCGGTGCAACGCTCGCCGTTGAGCGAGTAGACGCCGAAGACCGCCGCGTCGAGCGCGCGGTCGAGGTCGGCGTCGGGGAAGACGACGATGGGCGACTTGCCGCCGAGTTCCATCGACGTGCGCTTGAGCGTGGCGGCGGCGTTGCGCATGATCTCCTGGCCCGTGCTGGTTTCGCCGGTGAACGAGATCAATTGCACGCCGGGATGGGCCACGAGCGCGGCCCCGGCTGTCTCGCCGATGCCCTGCACGATGTTGAACACGCCCTGGGGCAGCTCGGCCTCCTGCATGACGCGGCCCAGGAAGTTGGCGCTGAGCGGCGACCACTCGGCCGGCTTGAGCACGCAGGTGTCGCCGGCGGCCAGGCACGGCGCGATCTTCCACGTTTCGAGCATGAACGGCACGTTCCACGGCGTGATCAGCCCGGCCACGCCGATGGGGTAGCGCGTGGTGTAGTTGAGGAACTCGCCCTCGACGGGGTAGATGGCCTCGTGCAGGCGCCGCGCCTCCTCGGCAAAAAAGTAGAAGTTCTCGGCCGCGCGCGGGATCAACGCCGTGCTCGTCTGCTTGAGCGGGACGCCGCTGTCCAGCGTTTCCAGCCGCGCGAGTTCATCGGCGTAGGTCATGATGAGGTCGCCGACGCGGCGTAGGTAGACGCCGCGCTCGCGTGCGGTCATGCGTGGCCACGGCCCTTCGTCGAAGGCGCGCCGCGCGGCGCGCACGGCTTGGTCGATGTCCTCGGCCGTCCCGGCGGCCACGGTCGTGATCGGCCTATTGGTGGCGGGGTTGAGCGTGTCGAATCGCTCGCCGTCGCCCGGTGTGTACGTCCCGTCGATGAAGTGCTCGACGGGCGCGACCTGTATGTCGGGCTTGATAGGTGTCTGTGCGGTCATAACTTCCTCTCAGTGAGTGATGAGTGTTTAGTGTCTAGTTGACCGGCGAAACTAAACACTCATCACTCGTCACTCACCACTAATCACTGGATTCTCCAGCGCCCCCACCCCGTCGATCACGATGCGCATGGTATCGCCGGGGTAGATGTGCGAGATGCCTTTGGGCGTGCCGGTCAGGATCATGTCGCCGGGGTTGAGCGTAGCGAACGCGCTGATGTACTCAATAATCGCCGGGATGTCGAAGATGAGGTCGCGCGTATTGCCCTCCTGGCGCGCCTCGCCGTTGACGTAAGTGCGCACGCCCAGGGTATGCGGGTCGGCGACCTCGTCCTCGACGACCCAGGGTCCGATAGGCCCGAAGGTGTCGAAGCCCTTGGCCTTGACCGGCGGCCGGTACATATTGGTCACGAAGTCGCGCACCGTCACGTCGTTGACGATGGTGTAGCCGCCCACGTAGTCCAGCGCGCGCGCCGCCTTGATATGGCGCCCCTGGCGGCCGATTATGACGCCGAGTTCGGCCTCATAGTGCATATAGTCGACGCCGGGCGGGGCGACGACCGGCTGCTCGTGCCCGATGAGCGTGTTGCGCGCCTTGATAAACAGGACGGGGGTGGTGGGAATCTCCAGCCCCAACTCCTCGGAGTGGTCGTGGTAGTTGAGGGCGAGGCCGTAGATCGTGCCCGGCACGAGCGGCGGCAGCCACGTTACCTCGTCCGTGCCGAAGTCACGGCCGTCCTCCGCGACGAGGCGGCCGTCCTCGAAGCGTCCGGCCAGTGTCTCGCCGTTGACTTGGAATCTTACGCGTTTCATAAAACCTCTACCATTAATGCGCCTAATGCGCCCCGGCCGTTTCGGGAATGGCCTGGTCCGCATGATTAGTCCTGAGTAGGCTATAGCGTTCCATGACCGCGCGCAGTTTCTCGGCGTTGGCGTCGCTGACGGGCGTCAGCGGCAGGCGCAGTTCGGGCGAGATGAGGCCCATCAGGCCGAGCGCGGCCTTGACCGGCGCCGGGTTGGTCTCGATGAACAAGACCTCATTGATCTCCAGCAGGTCGTAGTGCAGGTCGCGCGCGTCGTCCCAACGCCCATCTTCACAGAGGTTGTAGAGGTCGGCCACCTGGCGCGGCAGTATGTTGCCGGTGGCGCTGACGTGCCCGGCTCCGCCGAGCGCCAGCATCGGATAGCACAGCGTCTCGATGCCGCTGTAGACGCCGAAGTCGCGTCCGCATTCGTGCAAGTCCAGACTGACCTGCGCGAAATTCGGGTTGGCCTCTTTGACGCCGAAGATGTTGGGGCAGTCGCGGCGCAGGCGCGCCATCGTGGCCGGCTCCAGGTTGACGGCGCTGCGGCCAGGGATGTTGTAGAGCATGATCGGCAGGTCGGGCACGTCGTCGGCGACGGAGTGGAAGTGCTCGTAGAGGCCCTGCTGCGATGGGCGGCAGTAGTAGGGCACGATCACGAGCGCCGCCGCGACGCCGACCTCGCGGGCGAAGCGTGTCAGCCGCAGCGTCTCAGCGTGGTTGACCGAGCCGGTCCCGGCCAGGACGGGCACGCGCCCGCGCGCGGCGCGCACCGCCGTCTCGATCACCAGTTGGCGCTCCTCGAAGGTGAGCGAGGTCGGCTCGCCGGTCGTGCCGGTGACGCCGACGCCGTGACTACCGTGCTCGATCTGGAACTCGACCAGCCGCTCCAGGGCGGCCACGTCGACCGCGCCATCGCGGAAGGGCGTCACGAGCGGCGGTATTGATCCACGCAGCATATATGTCTATCCCTCCATGCGCTATCAGTCGGTCTGCGGTAGATCCACCCGCATCTCTACGTGTATCGTACGCCTTTCAGCGCGTATTGTCATCGTACCGCTGGGAGGAGAGTCATACGGCCTGACGAGGAGCGTATCATGGTGCGAATGGCGCAAGATATCAGTGTAGCGCCGGTACACTCCCGCTCACCGGTGGGCGACCTATATTTGACTAAGTTTGATAAACTAAGTCAAGGAGGATCTTATGGATACGGTGGTCAACGTTCACGCTGCTAAGACACATCTGTCTCAATTGTTGGAGCGCGCGCACGGCGGCGAGGAGATTATCATCGCGAAGGCCGGTAAACCCTATGCGCGCTTGGTTCCGCTTGAGCCTGCCAAGAAGCGGCCTCTTGGCTTTGTTAACGCGCCCATTAGTGAGGCTTTCTTCGAGCCCCTGCCAGACGACGAGTTGGCCGCATGGCGTTGAGCGTTTTGCTCGATACGCATGTGATCCTCTGGGCCTTCGCTAGTCCGGATAGGCTCTCGCCATCGGTGCGCGCGCTGCTCGAAGACCCTCAGACGGACGTGCTCGTCAGTGCCGCGAGCGCTTGGGAGATTGCCACCAAGTACCGGCTGGGCAAGCTCCCAGGCGCGGAGAGGATCGTCACGGGATATGCCGCGCACCTGATCACCCTGCGTGCGCGTGAGTTGCCGGTGGTGTCGGCGCATGCCCTCACCGCGGGGTTGTTTGCCGTGGAACACCGCGATCCTTTTGACCGGATGCTCGCGGCTCAGGCGATCGCGGAGAGCCTACCGCTCGTCACGGCCGATCCTGTGATGGCTGTGTTCTCAGGGCTTGTGACTCGCTGGTAAGAGAGTTGTTAAAATACGTACGGCAAGTCGTGGGCGCCCGCGTAGACGCCGTCACCGGCCGTGAGCTCACGGTAGGTCCCGGCGTAGTAGATGAGCGGGCGTTCATCGCTATCGGCGCGCGTCAGGGCATCGACGCGGCCGAACACGACGATGTGGTCGCCCGCGGCGACGACGCGATCGACTGTGCAGACGAGTGAGGCCATGCTTCCGGGCAGCGTCGGCGTGTCCGCGATGTCGGCGAATGCGACGTCGATATCAGGAGATTTGCGGCCGGCGAAGTGGCTCGACAGGCGTTTTTGACGCTCACTCAGGATGTTGATGGCGAAGCGCCCGGCCGCGGTGATGAGCCCGCGCATATGGGCGCGGTTGTCGACGCAGACGAGTACAAGCAGCGGGTCGAGCGAGACCGACGTGACGGAGTTGGCGGTCATGCCATGGATCTCGCCATCGACACGCGCCGTGATGACGGTGACGCCCGTCGCGAACAGGCCCATAGTGCGGCGGAACTCGCCCCGATCGACATCCATATCGTTATCGCCTCCCATGGGGACGGCGCCAACGGCGCCCGATCGTTCCATTCTCGCTACCGCAAGTATACTGTGTGCCGCGCGGCTCTATACCCTTATTGGGCAGGATAATGGAGGCGGCGTGGCCTGTGTCAACGCGGGCAGACGAAGACGAGCGGGCAGCGCGCGCATTCCGCGTCGTCGTGCGGGGCCGAAGGGTACTCGTCTCGGGTCAACCGATCGAGCGCCTGACGCAAGCGCGGCCCGTGTTTCGCCAGGACGCGCACGGGGTCGGGAACCGCGCGCGTCTCACCGCTGTCGAGGTAGCGGATGAGCACTTGGGGAGGCGCGTCGGGGGCCAGGGAGCGGGCGGCGGCGGCGTACAGGGCGACGCCGGCGGAGGCCGCGTCGTCGCTGCGTCGCGTCGCCCGCTCCAGGACGAGGGTTGGCGCGCCGTCGACCGTTTCCACGGCGTCGAGCGTCACGTCCACCGGATGCCCGTCCAGACTGATCGTGTGCTGCTGGGCGTAGCGCGCGTGATCTTCGGCGTCGGGGCGCGCCAGTTCGTGGTAGGCGCGCTGTATTGCCCGCTTGGCGGCGGCCCTGTACCACTCCCCGAGCGCCCCGTCGGCGGGCCAGCTTTCGTTCCACTTCTGGGCGAACTCTCGCTCCGCGTCGGCTACGGAGGCGGGCCAGGCGGCGCCGCCTCGGGCCGCGCGCAGGCGCGCGATACCCTCGCGCAGCAAGCGCGCGAACAGGCGATAGCCGTTGGCGGCGTCGTCGCCGCGCAGGCCGGCGCGACGATAGTCATACAGGGAGGGACAGCGCATCATCGCCTGTAGATCGCTCGCGGTCGTCACGGCGACGCGAGGCGCGAGGCATGAGGCGTGAGGCGTGGGTAGCGCCGCCCGCGGGTCGTTCGCGGTCGTCACGGCGGCGGGGGGCGCGACGGCGGGCCATACTATCTCTCGCATGCCGCTGCCACGCAGCGTAGCTAACAATTCCGATGGCGCGGCGTTGCGGCCACCGTAGCGCGCGGCGCGGCTGAGCACCAGGCGATCCCTGGCGCGGCTCACCGCGACGAAGAATAGGTTGTGTTCCTCCGCGGCGTCCGCCGCCGGATCACGCTCCAGTTCGGACGGTAACGCGACGGTTACCCCGCCACGCGCGCGCGGCGGGAAGCGCCCTTTGGCTAGGTTGGGTACATAGACGACGGGGAACTCCAGCCCTTTGCTGCCGTGGACCGTGAGGACGTTGACCGCGCCGTGCACGGGCGCGGCCGTCTGGGCCACCGCCGTTTCACCCTCGGCTAGCAGGCGGCGTACGTAGCGCAAGAAGGCCTGTGTCGCGTTGTCGCCCGGCGCCGCCAGGGGCCGCGCCATGAAACCGCGCGCGAGGATGATCAGTTGGAAGATCGCGGAGGCCGCCTGGCGCGCCGCCGGGGATTCGTCGTGGAGCAGGCGGCGCAGGTACGGCGCCTCACCGAATAGGTAGTGCAGCAGCACGGCGGCCGGGTCGGGGTAATAGCGCGCCGCTTCGACGTGCGCGTGCAGGCGGCCCATTCGTTTCCGTTCCTCGTCCGTTAGGTTCGCCGCGTCCAGGATGGCCGCGTCCGCGAGCGCGGCGGGGAACGGCGTGTCGCGCGCGCGCGCGGCCTCCACGAGCGCCATGACGCGGCCATCCTGGTCGAGGCAGTACTCGGGCCACGTCGCTAGGCGCAGCAACGCCGACCCGTCGAGGCCGCGGCAAAACTCCAGCAGCGCCAATAGGTCCTTGACCTCGGGGCGCAAGAAGAGCGCTCCGAGGTACGACGTGGGTAGCTCCGCGGTCTCGAGCGCCGCCGCCACGTCGGCGGCCTGACGATGAGTGCGGCAGAGCACGGCGTGCTCTTCGGGGCGCCGTCCCTCCGCGATCGAGCGTGCGATGTCGGCGGCGAGGCCCGCCCGCTCCGCCGCCTCGTCGGGCGCCACGGCCAAGACTATATCCTCGTTCGACGCGTGCGGGCGCCGCGCCGTCCAGGGCGGAACCGCGCCCGTGATCCCTTGCGCGACGTTGGTGATGGCGTCGACGAGCACGGGCGTGGCGCGGTAGTTCACCTCTAGCGAGAGGCGCACGGCGCCGGGGAAATCCTCCTCGAAGCGAGCGATGTTGCGTGGCTCGGCGCCGCGGAAACGGTAGATCGACTGGCGCGCGTCCCCGACTACCCACAGCGCGGCGTCCGCGACGAGTTCGCGCAGCAGCACCGCGCTGGCGCGGTTGACGTCTTGATACTCGTCGACGAGCACATGCCGCAACCCGGCCTTCACCGTCGCGGCGACGGCCGCGTCCGACTGTAAGAGCGCGACGGTGCGGGCGATGAGGCCCCCGTAGTCGACGAGGCCGCGCGCGGCCAGCAGGTCATCGTAGGCGGCGAGCAGGCGCAACGTCTCGTCGAGGGCACCCGGCTCGGCTTCCCCGGTGTCGCCGTCAGGGACATGCGCCGCGATGCCGGCAGGGGTCAGCAGGTGGTCGCGCATGCGGCTGGCCGCCTCCAGGAGCGCGGGCAGGTAAAGGGTGGGCCGCGCGAGGTGGGCATAGCGCTCCAGCCGCAGGGCGGGCAGCGCTCCCTCCAGCATGATCGCGGCGTCGACGTCGTCCACGACGCGGAACCCGTCGGGCAGGCCGGCCTGCGGGGCGAAGCGGCGTAGCACGTCAAGGGCGTAGCCGTGGAAGGTGCTGATCGTCACGCCGGCCGTTTCGGGGTCGGCCAGGCGCAGGCGTTGGCGCAACTCATCGGCGGCGCGGTTAGAGAAGGTCAGGACGAGGATCTCGGACGCCGCGGCGCCCTGGTCGATCAGATTTAGCGTCCGCGCGACGAGCGTGCGTGTCTTGCCCGTGCCCGGCCCCGCGTCCACCAGCGCGCGTGGCGCATCGATCAGGGCGGCCCGACGCTGGCTCTTGTCGAGGACGCCCTCACCCCCCAACACTTTCCCTGACGTGGGGGGAGGGAGCGCCGTGCCGCCGAGGACCGCGCCGATGAGGCCGTTGAGCGCGCAGGTAGGGGTGACGCCGTAGTGGTCGGCGAGGGCGCGCGCTTCCTGGCCGGCCAGGAAGCGCGCGCGCAGGCCCGCGGCAGGCGCCAGCAACTCGGCGGCGAAGACGTTGGCCTCAACCTCGCGGGCCTGGCGCGGGTTGTAGCCCCACACGCGTCCTTCGCCAAGGGGGAGATCGACGGGCAGCGTGGCGTCGTCGATGTCCTCTGGCTCGCAGGCGCATCCGCCTGGGTGGCAGACGCGGTGGCCGAGCTCGTGCGCGACGGCGAAGGCGCGCTCCGGCGCGGAGAGCGTGCGGTCCACCAGCACGAGGCCGTAGTCCTCGCGCCAGGCCGCGCGCGCGCCGCGCAACAAGGGGTGGTCCGGCGCCAACTCGTCGAGCTCGATGTCCCAATGACGCAGCAAGCGGTCGAGCACATCGCGGGCCGACGTGTCGACCTCGCGTGGGCCCAAAAGCGCCCGCGTCGCGCGCGCCTTTTGCCGGATATCGTGCCAGGTGTCCATTAATTCTCTTCTATCACATCAGTCCCCGCGCCCTTGTCTTGTGCTTGTCTCCGCGTCGAGCCAGCGCGCCTTCTGCGCAGGTGTCGTCAAATTGCTCTGTGAGATCGCCTCGTCAAAGGAGATGCGCCGCGCGGGCGTGTGACCTTTAGGCGCGTGGTAGGCGACTCCGCGCGCGGGCGTGAGCGGCGGGCCGGCGAGGTAGGAGCGCACGGCCTCCGCCGAGGAGCCGAGCGTCGCGGCGAGGCGCGCCAGGAACGGCGCGGCGACCGTGTCCGGCGCGACGTGGCGCTCCTCTAGTAGGGCCAGCACGTCCACGCCGATGTCCAGCCTTCTGGCCAACGCGCGCGGGTTCAGCCCTGCGTAGGCGCGGGCGCGGGCGAGCAGGCTTGTGACCGCGCTGCCGGCGCCGGGCAGCAGCGCCGCGTGGGCGTCGGCGCGCAGCCGCTCGCGCAGCGCCGCAGGCGCCGCCACGAGTTTGCCAGTTATCCTCTGCTCCTCGCCGGCCGCGGACTCGAACGCCAGCACGCTCAGTTCGCGGGCGTAGCGCGGGTATTGGTCGAGATAGCGCGGTAGCGCGCCGGCCTCGCCCTGCGTCAACTCCTCGACAAAGGCCAGGGCCACCGACTCAAAGTCGCGCGCCGTGTCCGTCTCAGTGCTCATAACTACTCTCCTCATCGTAGAAGCGGCCGAGGTGATCGCGTATCCTGGCCAGCCGGTTGTAGACCGTTTTCTCCGTGCAGCCCATGCGGGCGGCGATTTGTTTTTGCGTCAACTCGCCCTCGGCCACGAGCCGCGCGATGTCGCGCAGCGGCGGGTCGAGCGCGGCCAGCGCTTTTTCGAATACCAGACGGCCCAGCAGGTGCTCCTGAGCTTTCTCAGCGTCATCGTCGCGCACGCGGCCGCCGTCGAACTCGCCCTCGGCGCCACCGAGATCGGCGAACGAAGCGTAAGACCGTTTCTTGGCCAGATAGGTGCGGCAGGCCGAGATGGTGACCGCGTTCAGCGCTCCGACGAAGTTGCGTTCCCAGAACGGGGCGTCCTCCACGACATAGCGCCACATCGCCGCGATGGCGTCGCGCACGGCGTCCTCGCGGTCCTGCGGCCGTGATAGCAAGGTGCGGCGCACGATGCCCTCGACGATGGGGTAGGCGCGGTCGATCAATGCCTCAGCCGCGCGCTCCACATCGTCGGAAGCGCCGCGCTCCCGACAGCGCTTGAGCACATAGACAAGCGCCTCGGACGGCACGCCGCCATCCTCGTCCTCGGCCAGTAGCCGTGGCCAGAAGGCGGGACTGTCGAGGTCGGGCAGCGTGGCGATGGCTATCGCGATGCGGCGGTTGGCCGCCTCGATAGCTTCGTGCGCCTCGCGCGAGGCGCGCCCACCCGCCGGTTCCATGGAGGCTCGCGCGTCCTGTTCCCGCTCATCCATCGTCATCGCTTACACATGATCGAGCGCGGTCCACGCGCCATACACCAAAACGGTCCTCCTTCGTCTAGCCGCCATCACCACTCCTTTGTCCTCGTGACACTACCCTACTCGCGGCCCACTCGGCCAAACCGGAAAGCAATCTTCTTGCCTAATGAAAGACCATTACCGCGGTTGGCGCAAGGAGATAGGAGGTATTGGATGGCATGTGCCGCTGCCACTGGGCTTACCGATGTAGCGTGTGTGGCCGCGAGTAGTCCTATGAGAGGCTCACCGTAGGGCTTGAATTGAGTAAGAGAGGATAGACAAGTATGGTAGCGGCGCTGGCGGCTTTCGATGTCGATGAGGAGTACGTTATTTCTGTTCCAGAACCCTATGGGTATCCGTTCGGTCCCGATGATCCCTATGCGGCGGGGCATGCGCTGCTCGACGCGTATCTGGAAGGCCCCTTCACGGTCGACTTCTGGTGGGACCCGATCTCACCGCGCGACTCGGCGGCTGGCCGCGCCATCATGACGGCTGCCCCGCGCACGCGGATCGCGGTCGCGCACGCCGCATTGGAGCGCCTGGCGTGGCTGGCCGCCGAGGAGTGGCGGACGTGGCACGGGCGCCGCTCGCACCGGCAGGCGCTGGAGGGGCTGGCGCGCGCGCTCTTCGCGCGTTCGTTGCCCTTCATGCGGGCCGACCTCGCGCATATCCTGCGCGTCGTAACGTCGACCGACGACCCGCGCTGGCAGCCCTGGCGCGGTGTCCTCAACGCCGTGGAGCGTTATCTTGCCGCGCATGAGTTGTCGCCGGAACTGCGGCCCTTGCTGGAGCGCCAGCGCGAGATCCTGACGGGGCACTACCTGCAGGCGGCCTACCGTCCGTTGACGCTGCGCATCGACGAACTGCTGGGCGAGGGCGAGCCGGGCTTGCCCGAGGTGGGCGAACCGTGGGCCGAGTCGCTGCTCGCCGCCCTGGCCACGATGGACGAGGCGCGCTACACCGCGTGGCGCGCCCTGCTGGCGCACATCCCCGCGACCAACGGGGTCAAGCCGTCGCGGGCGTGGCTGGACGTGGCGCGGGCGCGTCTGGCGGCGGTGGGGCACGACGACTTCGAGCGGGTTGTGCGCGATGTTTTCGCCGTGGGCGCGCGCTACGTCCCCGCCCTGCTCTCCGACCGCAACGCCATGACGCTCAAAGGTCTCGTCTGGTACTGCGGCCTGTGCGACGACGAGGAACTCACCCGCGCCGTGGCCCGGCTGGCCGTGTCGCTGTATGCGCTCGTGCCGGGCGTGGGGCCGCGCTCCAGCCTCGCGGCCGGCGCCTGTCTCCAGGTGTTGAGCGCGATGGCGGGAGCCACGCCCCTGATGTGCCTGGCCGGCGTCTACGAGCAGGCGTCGTCGCGCGCCGTGCGCGATAGTGTCCGTAGGTTGCTCGATCGCGCGTCCACCCGGATAGGGCTATGCGGGGACGAGGCGCCGTGGATCGCGCCGGTCTTGCCGACGGGGCCGCCCTTGCTACGCGTATCCTGATAGCTAACCCATGGCTAAACCATCGGGCGTCACAATACGGAGAAAAGTTCATTTGACAGTAGGCCACCGCGTTTGCTACTCTTTGGGGGCGTGTAGTTCCCCCCAACATCCTGGAGCCGTGGTGTAGTGGCCTAACATGCCTGCCTGTCACGCAGGAGATCGCGGGTTCGAATCCCGTCGGTTCCGCAAGTGGTATACATGACACCATCATGTGTACCCGCAGTGGATGTAGGGTTTAGGCGGGGACTGTGTGCGAGATACACCTGTGAGGGAAGCACCGTGAAAAGCGGTTCAAGCTCCCCTTGCAGGTGTATTTCTTTAATGGTGTCACAGTCTGTACCGACCAGAACGCTTTCTATGAGCTTACGAGCTATCGCTACCTTGTCCTCCGTCGTCGTCGCTGGATGGACCCATAGCTGTTGCAGGTTTTCAAGCACGCCAGCGGCGGTATCAAGGTCAACGTCGGCTGGTACCGTTAATCGGGCAAGCTTGTCTGTTAGCTCTACCTTTTCCCTTTCATACTCCTCCTGGGTCATGATTTCATCTATCGTCAGCCTGCGTATTTTCGCCAGCCGTCGAGTGATGCGTTCCCGCTCCGCTTCTATCGCGTCACGGTCAATATCAACGCTGGCAATCTCCAAGGCGCGTTCCTTCCAATCGGGAGCCAAGCGCAGTTGCCCAATAATCTCCCCAAGCTGCGCATCGACTAGACCCGCGCGTGCCGCCTTCTTCACGCATGAGCATTCGGTCTGACGATCAAGGGCTGTGCAACGGTAATATGCCCCTCTTGGCTGTGACTGGACACGTAGAGCGTCATAGCAGTGAGCGCATTTAGCCAAACCCGCAAGGATGTAGGGTTGCTTCTGTTGGGCTGGAATAGCAGCGCGACGAGTGCGGCTTTTGCGTATGTTCTGCACCTTATCGTATAGCTCTTGGCTGATGATTGGCTCGTGCTTCCCGTGGGAAAGTTGTGCCGGTTCTGATCGTTTCACACCCTCACCACGATATTCAATCCATCCCGCATAGAAGGGATTGGTCAGCAATGCGGTCACGGTATCCTTGCTCCACGGACGCGAAGGTACCACCCCACTAAACCGTGGAAGAGGATGCCCTATGGCACGGACGGGTCGCGTGCGGCATGCTGAAGCTAGGCGTGTCTTGCTCACACGACCAGGAGCGCAGGCGACATGGACCCGTCCACC
>JAABUJ010002468.1_pt1 | contig 22833 bp, 26 predicted proteins | sample 5559131 | NCBI WGS metagenome assembly JAABUJ01 (sample SAMN10711875, study PRJNA513366) | rock metagenome | isolation source: Antarctica rocks | place: Antarctica: Victoria Land, Mt New Zealand nord | collected 2016-01-07
CGCCCCTTCTGCACTGGCAGGCCCGGAGGGCGGGGCTAGGAATGAGGCCCAAATGAACTATCCTCAGCCCCGAAGGGGCTTTGTCCGGCGAAGCCGGGAGTAGCCCGGCCCTTCAGGGCCGGGAGCAAGCGACCTGGTATTCAGGGCCGGGAGCAAGCGACTAGCACACCTGGTATTCAGGCGTCGCCATGAGGAGCGGGATGACGCCGCGCAGGCGCCCCTCCAGGCCGGCATAGGTGAAGCTGCGGAGCCGGTTGTAGCCGCGCCCGCCCATTCCTTGCCCATTAAGTCTTTTCCCCTGCCGGTAGGGCGCGCGGGCGGGGGCCGGGGGCGGCGCGACGAACGGGCCGGGAGTGAAGTCCGCGTTCCGCACGGTCGGCGCGGGCGCATCGGCGCCGTTGACGTAATCAACCAGCGCCTGCCGCGTCGCGGGCGTCAGCGGGAGGGGGCCGAGCGTTTCGGCCAGGAAGTCCACCCAGCCCTCGGGCGTCAGACCATTCTGCCGCACATAGTCCGTCAGCCGGGCCGTCTGGCCGCCGAACAGCGCCCGCGAGAGCGAGACCGCGTTGGCGTAGCTGACGCGCGACATCAGCGTGGACGTGTTGATCCAGGCCGTGCCGCCGTCCCAGCCCTTGACGGTCGGCGGCGCGAACAGGTCCTGGCCCATCGAGCGCATCGCGGCGGGCAGGCCGGTGAGGAGGGCGATCCGCCGGCCTGCCGCAAGCTGCGGGGTCACGGCAGGCGTCGTCAGAGCCGGGGCGGGCTGACCCGGTGCGGCGGTCGCCGCCCGCGTGGCCGCCATGTCGTTGGCAGGCGTGACATCGGCCAGGGCCAGCTCGACGGCCTTGTCCAGCCCCAGCATCTTGACCGTGCCGATGACGTATTGCGCGGGCGATTTGATGATCGCAAAGCGGGCCTTGTCCGAGTAGAACGCCCGTGACCGGAAGATCTGGCTCAGGACGGCGCGAACGTCGTAGCCGCCGGCGAAGTATGTCTTGACCAGCGCGTTCAGCACCTCCGGCTCCGGGTTCGGGTAGGCGAAATACGTCCAAAGCTGCGTGCAGAGCCGCTGGGCCGTGGCGGGGTGGGCGACCAGGATGTCCACGATGTCGTCGCCGTTCCAATTGCCGGTCTTGCCCAGGAACGTCTTCGGGTCGTTATCGTGCTGGCGGGCGTTGAAGACGAATTGCCCGCCGCGCAGGTTCCAGCCCGAAAAGGCGCGGGCGGCGGCCTTGACGTCGTCCTCGGTGTAGTGGCCGATGCCGCAGGTGAACAGCTCCATCAGCTCGCGGGCGTAGTTCTCGTTCGGATGCGCCTTGTAGTTCTGGTTGCCGTTGAGGTAGCGCAGCATTTCGGGGTCGCGCGAGACGGCCAGGGTGAGCGTCCGGAAGTTCCCCAGCGCGTTCTGCCGAAACAACTGGTTCTGGTTGTAAAGCATCTCGCCTTGCGCGGCGCCGTCCTTGCTGGTAAAATGGCCGTGCCAGAACAGGGTCATCTTCTCGACCAGCGGGCGGGGCGAGGCGACCATGCGGTGAACCCACCACATCTTGACCGCCTGCGTCGGGATGCCGCCGTTCTTCGGGGTGGGCAGCAGGCCGGCCAGCCGGTTCAGGAGGGCATTGTCGTCCAGCGTCTCCGGCGTCCGCTCCGGGTGCAGCAGGGCATCCGTCGTGGCGGACAGGCCGGCCTGGGCGGCGGCGCGGATCGTGGCCGGGTCTGCGCCGAAGCCGGCGCGGCGCAGCAAATGAGCGGTGTCTTTGTAGCTTTGGTCAATCATCAGGGCGTCCTAGGGGAGTAGTCGGGACAATCAATCGTCTGACGCAGGGCCGGGGGTAAAGTTCAGAATGTCCACTTTTATCGGAGTTGTCGCGCCAGAGCCAAGAGCGTCTGTATTCCCTATAAATTAGGCCTGTCGTGTGAACTGGGCCTATGATGACCTTTCAACGCCTCGCGGCCAACCCCTGTGCCTTCGCCAGCCTGAGCGGTAACCCCGCGCAGACTTCGAGGCGCTCCACCAGGGCTTCGCCGCTTACGCCACAAACCGGCAGCAGTCGCTGGCCCGCAAGTGGGTGCTGGAATGGTCGTCACTGCCCTGCTGGGTTCGGCCCTCTACCTCGGCGATAGTCTAACCCCGGCGATGGATGCCGCCCAAGCGCGCGGCGAAATGCCTCCCTCCGACCGCCTGCACCACCAGTACGAGCAGGTTTCCTCCCCCGTGCAGTTCCCCTTGCTGCTCCTGCTGGCTCTGTTTGGGGCACTTTGGGACACGCCATAGATGAATGGCTAGGCCGTTGATAGATCACGTCTCGCTACTGATCGGCGGTAGGCTTGGGGCCGATGGCGATCCGGTGTGTCCACATTGGTGAGCGTTTGAAGGCAGTATAACCGGAAGCTGATGCTCTTCATACTCCCACTCCCGTCGAAATTTGGTCCGTAAGGCTCGGTTTTCCAGCCATGCGGCATCAACTTCCATGACTTCACGAACGGGTGGGATGGAGAGGCGGAACACGCCAATCTCAGCCAGACGCCCATGCAGCGCGGCCATCACGAACTTGCGCCACTTGTAAAACCTTTCTTTGGCCTCATCAATGGTGTCAGTTTCGAAATGAAGCTCGATGGTAACTGGAATAACAAAGCGCGCCATCTAATCCTTGTCCTTTTTCTCGTCAGCCCCAAGCAGTTTCGCACCGTTCAATCCCAGCACTGCCCCAAACAGGGTGCCAATAATGCCTGCGAGAGCCGTAATAGCGTTCTTCCGTAGCTCAGGGTCTTTGTCGAAAAGGGCGATATAGCCGCAGGCGCCGGTGACAAGCAGGGCTATGATGATGGTGACGCCCAGCACAATCATTACCAGTCTCTGCCGGAATTGCTCCTTGCTCGTCGCCATCTCCCGTTTGTGAGCCGCCTCCAGAGGGTCTTCGGGCGGTTTGTAGGAGAAGCCGACATGTTCCAAAATCTGGCCGGGTAACTCAGCCGGAACTCGGAAAAAACCGGGCGGGGATGGAGTTGCCGACGGTAGGTTTTGATCGTTTTGATCCGCATCCATGCTCTGCGCCTCTCGTTATGGCAGCACGACTTCCTGAACTGTTTTGTTCTGCTCGTCAATCAGATTGATCTTTTTGCCGGCCTCACGCGCGTCACTCAGATAGGCGTAGCTGGCGACCGCGCGCCGGATGATCTCCGACTTGGGGATTTCTTTGGATTCCGCAAGATCAGTCAGCACCTTGTCGAACTTGGGGCCGAGGTCCATTGTAAAACGTCGCATTGTCTGTCTCCTTTCGGCATCATATCTACTGCATTATTACTGCAATATACCACAGATGGTTCCAAACCGTGGTCGGACGATTGAAATCGGCACGCCCCTTGCGTTTTCCCGCCCGCCCGGTTATAATAACTTCCGTATCACCCGTGTTACACGCCGCGCCCTTCCCCGGCGCGCGACCCATCGGCCTTGTGTTCGGCTTGTCGTGTCTTGGAGGAGAAACGATCATGTCTCAGGTGTCATCGAAGGTTGCGCGCGCCGGTCTGGCGGGCGTCGTCGGTCTCGCGGTCGTCGCCCTGGCGGCGCAGATGGCTGGTCATCATCGGGCGGTTTCCGCCTCCCAGGGGACCGCGCGGGACGGCGCGGTGTTGCAGAGCGGGTTCGGGCATCTGCATCTGGCGCCCGCCGTGACGTATGCCAATCTGACTATATTTCCCGTTTACGGCGACGCGCCCGCGCCCGCCCGGCCCGTTCCGGCAGAGTATGTGACGCTGGCGGAGGGCATGGACAAGGGCGGCGTGACGGCGCGCGAATCGGACAACGGCAGCGTGCCCAGCGACGGGGCCGCGCCCGCCGCGCCGGCAGGAGTGACGGTCCCAGATGAGTCTGTGACCAATGCCGAGCAGGGCCAGGAGCACCGGGACGCGAATCTTCTCATGGTGACGAACACCGCGCCCCAGCCGACGTATGTGCCGGACGGGCAGGTCGTGCCGGGCGGCGGCCAGGACCGGGGCGCGGCCTCAGACACGATTGTCCCGGCCCGCAGCGCACAGGTGGGTGTCGCCGCCTTCTGCGTGGAGCGGCGCCGGTCGCAGGGATCGTCGGCGGACTTCCGCAAGAACGTCGCCATCGCTATCCCCTCGGTCCGCTACGCCATGCAGGTGGTCGGGGAGCAGCAGCCGGTCTGGAATGCGGTCCGCACCGCCACGCAGCGCTTCGGGGCGGCGACGCCGACGGAGACTTATGCCGCTCTGATCCAGAACCGTGCTGCCCAACAATCGGTTTTGCCCTACACCGACGCCTTGACCGTCCCGATCCAGGCGGCGACGCCGGGGCGTGTCGTGGGCGTGGTCGCGGTCATCAACGGGCGCATCGTCTGCACCGATCTATACAAGAACCCGACGCTCTTCAACCAGATGTGGCCCGCGCTGCTCCGCTCCTATGCCTTGCAGGCGGCCATGAGTCATGCCACGGGCAAGCCCACGGCGGCGGACGCGGGGGAGGCCGGGCGCTGGCTGGCGTCACTGGACAGCGCGCCGGGGACGGCCTCACGCGAGGCGGACCTGACCCACGTGGCCCGCGTTTCCGCCCCGGCGGGGGCCGGCATCCGAACGGCGGCGATGACCGAAACCGGCGGACGGCACATGGCCCTGCTGCACGAGGCGTTCTGGACGCCCGCCGCCCTGCTGACGAATTGAGCGCAAACGCCGTATCGAACTCTATGCCGAGCGCCGCTTCCATCCGTCAGACTTGTACCGTGATCGAGGCGGCGCTTTCGTTTGTCGGGGCCGGCATCGCGGGAACGCTGTGGTGGGCGGACCGGACGCGCCAGGATGTGCCGTGCAGTGCGGACGGCGGCTGCGAGATCGTCGCCGGCAGCGCCTGGTCTCATGTGGACCTGATCGTCTGGCACCACGTCCCCGTTGCCCTGCTGGGGCTGCTCGGCTACCTGGCGTTGTTGACGCTCGCCATGCTGCGGCTTGGCTCGGAGAGCGACATTTGGGATCGCCGCCTGCACCGCCTGGTCTGGCTTCTGACGGCGGGCGGGGCGGCGTATTCCTGGTATCTGCAATGGATCGCCCACGCCAAGATCGGGGCGTTCTGCATCTGGTGTCGCTCGTCGGCGATTGTGATGACCGTTTTGTTTCTGACAGCGGCCTGGGAATGGCGGGCGGCGCGGCGGCGGAGTCAAAGGGGACAGGGAATGCATGGGTAGGATGGGAACAAAGAAGGTCGTGCTCCTTGGCGTCTGGCTCGCCCTGCTGGCGGGTTTAGTCGTCGGGATCAATGTTATGGGCAGCCGGCAGGGCGGCGGAGGGCAGGGCGGAACGACCCCCTCGCAGCCCGTCCCCAAGCTGGACACGGACAAGCTGGCCGCGCAGTGGCCGCAGATCGTGGCCCATGCCGCCGCGCCGCCGCGCGGCGATGTGAATGCGCGCTACACCATCGCCGAGTTCGGCGACTTCCAGTGTCCCCAATGCGGCAAAGCGCGGCCTTTACTGGAAACGCTGCTCAAGCAGTACCCCACCCAGGTCAACCTGATCTTCCTGCACCGGCCGTTCCCAAATCTGCATCAGTGGGCGATCCCGGCGGGTCAGGCGTCTGAGATCGCCGCCGCTCAGGGCAAGTTCTGGCCGATCTATGACGTTCTGTACGCCCATCAGGACAACCTCGAAACCGGCTTTTACGGCGACTATGCGGTGCAGGCGGGGCTGAACAAGGCGCAGTTCCAGAAGGCGTTTGACGCCGGGCAGGGACTGGATCAGGTCCAAGCGTCCTCCAAGCTTGCAGACGACTTGGGCATCCAACTGACGCCCACGCTGCTGATACGCGACAATGTCGCCAAGACGCTGACGATCTACGCCGGGATGGACACCCAAAAGAATGCCGAGCAGCACATCCCGTACCCCGGCGCGGACAGCCTTGTCGCCCGGCCGCCGTGGGTCAAATAGCGCCTCTCACGGCCCCGGCACTTCCTCCGTCAGCACGATGAACTGTTCCAGCGCGTTCGCACCGAAAGCCGTCGTCATCGCGATGTCCACGGCGTCTCGCCCCCGCGTCATCAGGACGCGCCCGATGCGCGGCTCGTTGTGGCGGGCGTCGAACGTGTGCCAGCGGCCCCCCAGATACACCTCGAACCAGGCGTTAAAGTCCATCGGCGCGGGGTCGAACGGAACGCCGATGTCGCCGAGGTAGCCATTGCAGTAGCGGGCCGGGATGTTGAGGCAGCGGCAGAACGTCACGGCTAGGTGCGTGAAGTCGCGGCAGACGCCGCGCCGCTCCAGGAAAACGTCTACCGCCGTCTTGGACGGGCGCGCGTACCTGTACCCGAACTCCACATGGCCGTTGACCCAGTCGCAGATCGCGTCCACTCGCGCCCAGCCCGGCGGTGTCTGCCCGAACAACTCCCAGGCGATGGACAGCATCTCGGCCACCTCGCAGTACCGGCTCGCCAGCAGGAACGGCAGGCACTCGTCCGGCAGCTCCTCGATCCGGTGCTGCGTCGTGTCCGGCGGCGTCTGACGGTCCGGCAGCCCGTTGTCTTCAACCAGGGTATCGTTCCGCAGCCGAAGCTTTCCTGCCGGTGCGACCAGCCGGTGACAGCGGTTGCCGAACCCATCAATGAACTCAGTCATCGGCAGGTCCGGCTCTGTCCGAGGGCAGTCCGGCCCTCGCAGCCGGTGCGCCTCCGACGGGTGGGTGTTGAGCATCAGCAGCATGGGCGTCGGCGCGGGGAAATCAAACACGATGTCATAGCCGATACGGATCAACATAAACGGGTCCCAAAGGGTAACATGAGGGGGAGTGGCAGCGTTGCCCGCACAAGCGCGTACCCCAAGTGTACCCCAACGGGCCGGGGATAAACGTCAAGGAGCAAGCAAGCGCCATGCCGAAGGACCTGACTTTCGACCGCTACTACCATTATGACGAGATCACGCGGCTGCTGCACGAGTTCGCCGCCGAGCGTCCGGACTTGGTGAAAGTCCACAGCATCGGTCAGTCCTACGAGGGCCGCGACCTCTGGCTGGCGACGGTGACGCGCCTGGCAACCGGCCCCGCCGACGAAAAGCCCGCCTTCTGGGTGGATGCCAATATCCACGCCACCGAGTTGTCTCCCTCAAGCGCCGCGCTCTATTTGCTGCACAAACTGGCGAGCGAAGACGGAACAAATGCCGATGTGACCCGCGCCCTGGACACCCGCGCGTTCTACATCGTCCCGCGCGTCAACCCCGACGGCGCGGAACTGGCCCTGCAAACCCCGCCGCGCTGGCTGCGCTCGTCCGCCCGGCCTTACCCATTCGACGAGGAACCCATCGAGGGCCTGCGCCGCGAAGACGTAGACGGCAACGGCAAGCTGCTGACGATGCGTATCCCCGACCCAAACGGCGCCTGGAAGGCGCACCCGGACGACGCGCGCCTGCTCGTTCGCCGCGATCCGACCGAGACCGGGGGCGCTTACTACCGGCAGCTTCCCGAAGGCCGCCTCTCCAACTTCGACGGCGTTCAGATTCAATTGCAACGCAATAAAGAGGGCCTGGACCTGAACCGCAACTTCCCGTCCGAATGGCGGCCCGAAGGCGACCAGGGCGGCGCGGGCGAGTTCCCGACCTCCGAACCCGAGGTCCGCGCCCTCGTCGAGTTCATCGTCAAGCACCCCAACATCTGCGGGGCGGTCACGTTTCATACCCTGAGCGGCGTGATTCTGCGGCCTTACGGCGTCAAGGCCGATTCGGAGATGATCCCCGAAGACCTGTGGACGTTCCAAAAGATCGGCGACAAGGGCACCAAACTGACCGGCTACCCAAACGTCTCCGTGTTCCACGACTTCAAGTACCATCCCAAAGAAGTCATCACGGGCGTCTTCGACGACTGGATGTACGACCACCTGGGCGTCTACGCCTGGACGACCGAACTCTGGTCCCCGCAGCGTCAGGCCGGCATCACGGACTACAAGTTCATCGAGTGGTTCCGCGAGCACCCGGTCGAGGACGACCTGAAGCTGATCCGCTGGAACGACGAGAAGCTGGACGGCCAGGGCTTCGTCCCCTGGACTCCGTTTGAGCACCCCGACCTCGGCCCCGTCGAGATCGGCGACTGGGACTACGCCTACTGCTTCCGCAACCCGCCCCCGCACCTGCTGGAAGCCGAGATCGCCCCCCACTCCGACTGGCTGGTCTGGCAGGCGCTCATCACGCCCAAGCTCGAACTCCTTTCCGCCGAGGCGAAGGCTTTGGGCGAGGGCGTCTACCGCGTCCGCCTGGTCGTCCAGAACACCGGCTGGCTGCCCACCTATGTTTCCAAGCGCGCCCTGGAGCGCAAAAGCGTCCGCCCCGTCCTCGCCGAGATCACCCTGCCTGACGGCGCGACGCTCCATGTGGGCCGTGCCCGCGAAGAACTAGGCCAGCTCGAAGGCCGCTGTTACAAAGCCGCCTCCGGCTTCAGCCCCGTCGCCGACCCCACCGACGATCGCGCCCACTTCGACTGGATCGTCTACGCCCCCCAGGGCGGCACGGTCAAGCTGCTCGCCCGGCATCAAAGAGCGGGCGTCGTGCGAGCGGAGGTGGAGTTGAAGTGACGTATGCTACCCGGCGGTCACCAGCCGCCGTCACGGGTTGAAACCCGAGGCTGAGAAAAGCCCAGCGTCCAGGGGACGCGAGAAACTGCCCCGCAATAGATTATCCGGGGGATGCTAAAGCGTCCGGCTCTGTCTCTTCCGTCACCTCGACGGCGGGCACTTCCTAGCCTCGGGTTTCAACCCGTGGCGACTGCTAGATGAGAACAGAAGAAATGAGCGTACAAGAAATAGAATCCGCCATCGCCAATCTTCCGCATGAGGAGTTCTGGAAACTGATGGAGAGGCTAGACCAACTTCAAGAGGAGCGATGGGATCAGCAGATCGTGCGCGACCTGGCATCGGGCCGATTTGATGCCCTGATAGAACAGGCTAAACAGGAACTTGCGACGGGGCGGGGTACGCCTCTATGACTGTCAAGACTCCAACAACGACTGAACCGGATTATGGGAAGCGTCTCGATGCTGACATGAACTGGGCATTGCGGGAGGGCGGCATGTTCTTTCAGGGCGAAAGCGAGGTGCAGAAGTCGCTGCGCCGCATCACGGGCCGCCTCAACGATCTGGGCATAGACTACGCCTTGGTCGGCGGCATGGCGCTGTTCCTCCACGGGTTCCGACGCTTCACGGAGGACGTGGATATTCTGGTGACGCGCGAGGGCCTGCAACGGCTGCACGAGGCGCTGGAAGGCAGCGGCTACCGGCCTCCGTTTGCCGGTAGCAAGAACCTACGCGATACCGAGAACGGCGTTCGCATCGAGTTTCTTGTCGCCGGCGAGTATCCCGGCGACGGCAAGCCAAAGCCGGTGGCGTTTCCTGAGCCGGGCAGTGTCGCAGCGGAGCAGAATAAGATACAAACTCTTAATCTGGAAGCGCTGATTGAGCTGAAACTAGCGTCCGGTATGTCGGGGGGAATTGAACGTCTCAAAGACATAACGGATGTGGTGGAAGTCATCAAAATGCTCAGGCTGCCGGAAACGATTGCAGACCGACTTAATCCGTATGTCGGCGGGCGTTACCGGGAGCTGTGGCAAGAAATTGAAGCCTCACGAAAGCAGAGAGAGGCGGATGGATTAGAGCCGCAAGGATAAACATAAATGGCACAGAGCGAAGTGGATACGGAACTGGAAACGCTGATCCGGGCGCGCTACCCGATCATCTATGTCGTCTCCTGGGAGGAGAAGCGCGTCGAGGAGGCCCTGCGGGCCATCACCAAAGCGCGCAACAAGAAGATGTACCAATGGACCGTCACGCAGGGCATGGTGCTGAACCCGCTCAATCGGGACGAAGGCACGCGCGATCCGCTGGCGGCCCTGGATTTCGTGATGGAGTCGCGCGACCAGGCTGTCTTCTTGCTCAAGGACTTTCACCCGTTCCTGAGTGACACGTCCCTGGTCCGGCGATTGCGCGACCTGACGTATGCGCTCAAGACGTCCTACAAGACGCTGGTGCTGCTCTCGCCCGTGCTGAAGCTTCCGGCGGATCTGGAAAAAGAGATCACCGTCGTGGATTATGCGCTGCCGTCCCTGGAAGATTTGGGGCGGCTGCTGGACAGCATTATCGAGTCGGTCCGGGCCAACCCGCAGGTGCAGACGCAGATGACGACCGAGGAGCGCGAGCAGGTGCTCCAGGCCGCGCTGGGGCTGACGGCGACCGAGGCGGAAAACGTCTTCGCCAAGTCCCTGGTCGAACGTCGCAAGTTCGACACGGACGTCATCCTGTCCGAAAAAGAGCAGATCATCCGCAAGTCGGCCATTTTGGAATACTACCGCACATCCGAAGCCTTCGCCGATGTCGGCGGGCTGGATTTGCTGAAAGACTGGATGGACAAGCGCACCGTCGCCTTCACCGAAAAGGCGCGCGACTATGGCCTGCCCGCCCCCAAAGGTATCCTAATTCTGGGCGTCCAAGGGTGCGGAAAAAGTTTAAGCTCGAAAGCCATCGCATCGCTCTGGAAGCTGCCGCTGCTCCGCATGGACGTGGGCAAGATCTTCGGCGGCATCGTTGGGCAGAGCGAGGAAAACATCCGCAAGGCGATCCGGGTGGCCGAGAGCACCGCGCCGAACATCGTCTGGATAGATGAGCTGGAGAAAGGCTTTTCGGGGACGCAGTCGTCGGGCATCAGCGACGGCGGGACGACGGCGCGCGTCTTCGGCACCTTCATCGCCTGGCTCCAGGACAAGACCGCGCCCTGTTTCGTGGTCGCCACGGCCAACGATGTGTCCGCCCTGCCCCCGGAACTGCTCCGCAAAGGGCGCTTCGACGAGATCTTCTTCGTGGACCTACCGGACGAGCCGGAGCGGGAAGAGATTTTTCGCATCCACCTCAAGAAGCGGCGGCGCGACCCGGCGAAGTTCGATCTGAGGGCATTGGCGCGGGCGACGAACGGCTATTCGGGGGCGGAGATCGAGCAGGCCGTCATTTCGGCGATGTATGACGCCTTCAACCAGGACCGCGACATCACGACCGAGGACATCCTGACCGTCGCCAAGCAGTCCATCCCGCTGTCGGAGACCATGAAGGAGAAGATTGACCTCCTGCGCTTCTGGGCCGAAACCCGCGCCCGCCCCGCCTCGTCCGCGCCGCCGGTCGAGACGCACGAGGCGGGCTTGCAGGAGGACGATGACCGGATCGTCCCCACGGAAACGGCATGAGCGATCCGGCGCGTCTCGTGGAAGCCTTCCTGCTAAACATGTCTGCCGAGCGCGGCCTGTCGGCGAACACGCTGGCCGCTTATCGGTATGACCTAGCGCAGTTCCTGGCCTACTTAGAGGCGCAGGAAGTGGTCGCGGTGGCGGCCATCACGCCCGGCCACATCTACGGCTTCCTCGCTGGTTTGCGACGGGCGGGTTTACGCCCGGCCAGCATCACGCGCAAGGCGGTCTCGCTGAAGCTGTGGATGCAGTTTTTGTGCCGGGACGGGCACCGTGCCGACGACCCGGCGCAGGCGGTCGAAACGGGCCACCTCGCGCAGCGGCTGCCGACAACGCTTTCGTTGCCCGAAATCGAGCGACTGCTGATTGCGCCCCCGACGGACACGCCCGTCGGTCTGCGGGACCGGGCGATGCTGGAAACCATGTACGGCTGCGGCCTGCGCGTCTCAGAGCTGGTGTCGCTGAAGTCGGAAGACGTAGACCTGCGCGCCCGGCTGGTCCGTCCCTTCGGCAAGGGGAGCAAGGAGCGGCAGGTGCCGCTCGGCGATGGCGTCCACGACACGCTGGCCGCTTACCTGTCGCGTGGCCGCCCCCGGCTGCTGGCGCACAAGCCGCCGACGCCATTCCTGTTCGTGACCCGCCAGGGCGGCCCAATGACCCGGCACCATTTCCTCGTGCTGGTCAAGTCCTACGCCCGGCAGGCCGGCATCGCCCGCACCATCTCGCCCCATGTCCTACGCCACTCGTTCGCCACCCACCTGCTTTCCGGCGGGGCGGACCTGCGCGCCATCCAGGAGATGCTCGGCCATGCCAGCGTCCAGACCACCCAGCGCTACACCCGCGTGGACGTGGCGCGGCTGCGCGCGGTTTACGACCGGACGCACCCGCGCGCATGAATCAGGGTAAGATGGAGACATCATGGAAGAACTGGAAGCACAAGTTCGGGACGAGTTATCGGCCATCACAGTCTTTCTCGAAGAACGGCTAGGGCGTCGGTCGCGCTGGAACGGCGAGGTGGAGCTTTCAGATGAGGCGGCCGCGTTTGGCAAGGCACGGTGGAGCGGCGGCATCATTATTAACCGGGCCTTGGCGAGAAGCGAGTTACGTTGGCGGACGGAGATTCACGAACTGCTTCACACATTCTCACCGGGTCTGGTGATTAGCGACTATTTGAGCCTGCCGGGTTGGGAAGAGGGTGTTGTCGAGCAGTTGCAGCGCCTGCTGCGTCCCAGTATACTTGCCCGGCTGGCTGTGAGCGTACCGGAAGATGTCTTCGCTCCTGTGGAGGCAGGACACGAATACAACCGTTACATTACTGCTTTAGAAAAGCTGCGGGTGGTTTTGAATACACCCTATGAGGCGTTCTATCAGGAGTTGTTGGCCACTCCGTTGAAAGATCGTCCAAACGCTACCATCCAGCAAGGACGGCGATTGCCGGCTGACCAGTTTCGCGGCTTTCAGCGAGAGTTTGCGCTCGCGTTTTCGATTTTGAGAGGGGATTGATACCATGTCAAGCTTGGAAGCCGCTAGGGAGCAGCTTTGGTCAGACATCCGCCAATTGAAGCGCAGGAAAAGCCTTCCCGCCATCCGTGAAGCGCGTCAGATGCTCCGCGACTGGATGAAGCAGCACCCGGACGATCATTCCAGCCAGGACGCGGGCGAAGAGTTGTGGATGATGGAAGAAGCGCTAGAGATTCTGGAAGCCGAGAAGGTCGCCGCACCCGTCGCCGCCTGAGATCGTCCCCATGCGCCGCGTCATTATCATCGTCCTGGACGGCTGTGGGGTGGGGGCCATGTCGGATGCCGCCGCGTATGGCTTGACCGACCCCGAAAGTGCGACGCTGCCGCATGTGGCGGAGGCGGTCGGGGGCCTGCGGCTGCCAACGCTGGAACGGCTGGGGCTGGGCCATGTCGCGGCCATTCGCGGCGTCGCGCCCGTCACGCCAATCGGCGGCTGGGGGCGCATGGCGGAGGCGTCGGCGGGCAAGGATAGCGTGATGGGGCACTGGGAATTGATGGGGGTCGTGACGGAGACGCCGTTCCCGACCTACCCACAGGGGTTTCCAGGTGAGGTCATCGCGGAGTTCGAGGCGCGCATCGGGCGCGGGACGCTGGGGAACGTGGCGGCGTCGGGCACGGAGATCATCCGGCGCTTCGGGCAGGAGCATCGGGCGACGGGGAAGCCGATTGTTTACACCTCGGCGGACAGCGTGTTTCAGATCGCGGCGCATGAGGAAGTCGTACCCCTAAAGGAACTCTACGGGATGTGCGAGGCGGCGCGCGAACTACTGGCGGCTCCCAACAACGTCCAGCGCGTGATCGCACGTCCCTTTGTCGGCGACTCGCCGGAGACCTTCCGGCGGACGGAGCACCGGCGCGACTACCCTTTGACGCCGCCGACGCCGAACTTCCTGACGGCGCTCGGAGAAGCGAGGAAGACGGCGCAGGCCATCGGCGTCGTCGCCGATCTGTTCCCGCGCTCATATTTCGCCCTCGCCGAGCGGACGCAAAGCAACCCGGCCCATCTGGCGGCGATCTCCGAGGCAATTCAGACGGGGCAGGAGGACTTGGTCTTCGCGAACTGCGAGGACTTCGACATGCTGTACGGGCATCGAAACGACCCGGCAGGCTTTGCACGGGCGCTGGAAGCGTTTGACGCGGCCCTGGCGGGGATGGTCGGGGCATTGCGGCCCGAAGACTTGCTGATCCTCACGGCGGACCACGGCAATGACCCGACGACGGCCTCGACGGACCACTCCCGCGAATATGTGCCGCTGCTAGGCTACGGGCCATCGGGCGGGGTTCAGGGCGATTTGGGGACGCGGACGACGTTTGCCGATGTCGCGGCGACGGCGGCGCTCTGGTTAGGGGTTCCATGGAACGGCCCAGGAATGGCAATCGTCCCGGTCAAGTGACCGGGGCGATTTGTTTGGCAGAGTAGGTTGGCGTTGTTGCATAAATAGTTTTTCACTTCTTAGCCTAGCGATCACTCAATTGCCTGGCTTAGATGGGATAATGGCATCTATGCAACAACGCCGATCCAAACTATTAATTTCGAGCCCGTGCTGCCCGTCAAAAATATTTTAGAATATGCAATAAAATAGTTGCATATTCTAAAAAACCTGGGTATAATACTTCTGATAGGCAACCGATTGGCTGTATATCAAGAAAATCACTTCATCCAGCAGGAGAGAACAATGACCAAGCAAGATTACAGACTCAGCATGAGCGCACCGGTGTCGGCATCCGACGCCTACGACAAAATCGCCCGCGTCTCGGAGTGGTGGGTGAAGGACTTCCAAGGCAGCGCCAGAAATTCAGGCGACACGTTCACTGTCCGCTTTGGCGGGCCATTCGTTGACTTCAAGATCACGGAAGCCGTTCCAGGCAGCAAAGTGGTCTGGCACGTCACCAACTGCTTTCTCCCCTGGCTCAAGGACAAGACCGAGTGGAACGACACGGATGTCGTCTTCGAGGTCTCTGCCGGCCAGAGCGAGACGACTGTGACAATGACCCACGAAGGACTAGTCCCGGAAGTCGAGTGCTTCGAGTCCTGCGTCCAGGGTTGGAACCAATATTTCGGCCAGAGCTTCCGGCAGTTCCTGAATGATGGCTGCGGCATGCCGCAATAACACTAAACTACGCTAGGAGACCGTCAAGGTAGAACTGGTGACAACTCCAGTTGATAAATCAACTGGCTTCTACGGACTTACACCGACGGTGTGTTGCCCCACACCAACTCACTCTTCAGCAAGAGCGATGCTCTTGTGGATTGCGACTCTTATGACAACGAAGTGAGACGGTGTGAACGGAGTGAGACGGTGTGACTGGTGGCCCAACGTGTTCCCAAAGCAAAAATAGGTGTCTCAGCAGGCGAACCTGCAAAAGCCTATTCTCAGCACGGGCGGAACATTCGTGGCTCCCGTTTCCTGTTTTATACTTTCCGTTGTATCTGTATGCTTCGATTATACCCGAAAGACAAATATCGTGCCATAGGAATGGCACGGCACTATTCATCTCCCCCATAAATGGGGAAGACTTCCGCGCTTTTCGTTAAGTTGGTTTGAGCCTGTTTCACATCTAAAAAGGCTGTGGAACGGACCGATCTATACTACCTTGACGGTCTACTAGTAGACTAACCTAGTAGAATAGACAGGTTGATTTTAGCCTGCTTCGCTTCTGAAAAGGGCCGATGAATAGACCCATCTGTTCTACCAAGTCAGACCACTAGCGTAGTTGAGGAAAGAACAATGATCCAAGACAGCATAGAGCGCCAGATCACCATTCGGGCACCAAAAGAGCGGGTATATAGCGCAATCACCGACCCGGAACAAATCGTCTCCTGGTTTCCTGACGCGATTAACGGGACACTTGAAGTGGGGGCTACGCCGACAATCGATTTTGGAAAGGACACCGTATACCAAATCCATGTGGTCGCGGCAAATCCGCACGATTATTTTGCCTACCGCTGGGTTCCTGGAAATGCCGACGGCACCAACGGTTTCACGGGTGATGTGCTCGCAGTCCCAAATACGTTGGTTGAGTTCCGCCTGGTGGATGACCCAAAAGGTACGGCGCTCACGTTAAGGGAAAGCGGTTTTTCAATCCTGCCTAGGGTAGTCTCAGAGAAGAAGTTCAAAGAGAATTCCGGCGGCTGGGATTATATGCTGGATCGCCTGGAAAAGTTGTTCTCACAAGAATGACGGCATTAGCAGAGGTATTTAAAGCACTGGGAGACCCGATCCGTCTGGAAATCGTCCAACGACTATCCAGAGGCGAGTCCGTTACGATCGGAGATGTTTCCGGCGACCTAGGCGTCACGCGTCAAGGCGCACGAAAACATCTCCAAGTATTGGTCGATGCGAATATGGTCAAGCTCGAACCGAAGGGCCGAGATGTCTATGTTCGCCTCGAAACCAACTCCCTGGGCGACGCCAAGGAGTTTATTGCCGAAGTCGAGAAGCGGTGGGATTCCAGACTCGAAGCACTGCGTCAGTTTGTGGAAAACAATCCCTGAATTGGGTTGAGGGCCAGGTTAATAACCGGAGGGCGTTGTTGCATAGATGCCATTATCCCATCTAAGCCAGGCAATTGAGTGATCGCTAGGCTAAGAAGTGAAAAACTATTTATGCAACAACGCCGTGCAGGTTTACTTTGCGCCGATGTCGCCTTTTTCGGAAGACGGCTCGGCGAGAATGATCCGTCCGGTGGGCTGCTGGACGGTGCCTTTGCGCTCGAACTTGCCCCAGCCGACGAGGGAGCCGCGGACGGCGAAGACGAGCGACTTGACGATGACGTAGTACATGAGCTGGCGGTAGACGAAGCGCTGCAAGAGCAGCCAGACCAGCAGCTTCTTGTCCTCGCGGTCCAGGCGGAAGGCCAGCCACGCGCCGAGCATCTCGATGGCCGAGAACAAGGCCCAGTAGCCGAGCAGCATGGAGGCGTTCTGGTGGCCCGTGTTCGGCGCGATGAAGTGGCTGTAGATCAGCGACCAGACAATGGTCAGGTCCACAATCGGCGCGATGGCCTGGAAGCCGATCTGGTAGACCCAGAGGGACGGCATCGCGACCGTGCCAAACGCGCCGAAACGCGGGTTCAGCAGGGCGGACCGGTGCTTCCACAGGCACTGCAAGGTGCCGAAGGCCCAGCGGAAGCGTTGCTTGGCGAGGTCGCGCAGCGTGTCCGGCGCTTCGGTGTAGGCCAGGGCGGCGTTGTCGGTGACGATCCGGTAGCCCAGCTTGCGGATTTTGAAGGTCAGGTCGGTGTCTTCGGCCAGCGTCTGCGACGAGTACAGGCCGGCCAGAATCACGGCGTCCTTGCGCCATGCCCCGACCGCGCCGGGGACCACCGTGATGCAGTTCAGGAGGTCGAACGCGCGCCGGTCGAAGTTCTGGGAGGTGATGTACTCGACGGCCTGCCAGATCGTCAGCGGATTGTTCCGGTTGCCGACCTTGACGTTGCCCGACACCGCGCCGATGGCGGGGTCGGCGAAGTGGCGCACCAGTTTGTGAATGGTGTTCGGGTCGAACACCGTGTCGGCATCCAGAGCAACGACAATCTCGCCCCGGCACTGCTTGATCCCCTGGTTCAGGGCGGATGCCTTGCCGCCGTTGGGCTTTCGGATGACCGTGACGCGCGGGTCCGCGCCGTAGGCCGCCGAGACGACTTGGGCCGTGTCGTCTTTGGAGCCGTCGTCCACGACCAGAATGTCCAGGTCGGGATAGTCCGAGGACAGCAGGGTCGCGATGGTCTTGTTGATGACCTTCGCCTCATTGTAGGCGGCGATGACGACGCTGACGGCGGGCGCATAGGCCGTGTCGAAGACCCGCGTCCGCTCGCGCCGCGCCTGGATGGTCGCCAGGACGCCCATGAAGACCATCCGGCTGACGCCCAGCCCGATCGCCAGCAGGAACAGGACGGTAAAGCCCGTTCCGACCCAGTAGCTGAGGTCGAAGATCGCGCGGTCTAAGGTCACGCCCCAGGAGTTCACGGCGGGGAACAAGACTGACTTCGGCTTGCCGACGAGGGCCGAGACGGGGACGAACTTGTAGCCCCTGGCCTGCAAGCCTTCGATGATGCGCGGCAAGGCCTTGACCGTTTCGGCCCGCGTGTCGCCGCCGGCGTCGTGGAGCAGTACCGCATTGCCGTTGTTCGCGTTCGCGAGGACGTTCTTGGCGATCTCGTCGGCGGTGATTCCTACCTTCCAGTCATTCGGGTCGATCTTGCAGCCGATGAACAGGTAGCCAAGCTGATCGCCCTGATAGATCGGGTCGAAGTCTTCCTCGGTCGCCGGCTCCGAGTCCGCGTCATTGGGCGAGCGCCAGAGCGTCGTCATGTGGCCGGTGACGGCCTCGATGATCCGCTGGGTGGCGTCCAGTTCCAATTTCGTGCGCAAGGGCCGGATCTTGTTTATTTCCGGGTGCGTGTAGGAATGGTCGCCGATCTCCATGCCCTCATTCCACTCGCGGGAGAGCAGGCCGGGATGGGCCTCGACGTTCTGGCCGACCACGAAGAAGGTCGCCGGGACGTGGTAGCGGTGCAGGATGTCCAGAATCTGCGGCGTCCAGCGCGGGTCCGGGCCATCATCGAAGGTCAGGGCGATGTAGCCTCTGGCCTTCTTGCCCTGGGCGTTGGTCAGGCCGTTCGGCAGCGTGTTCGCGCCGCTGGCCTGGTCCACCAGGCCCGTCCGACGGATGACCCACTGCGAGGGGTACTTGGTGAACCGCTCCCCCGTAACCAGGTTCCGTCCATTCACCGTGATCGTCCGGGCGCCGTCCGTGGGCGGCTGGACGACGTCCAAGACGTCGCCTTCCCCGATAAAGGTCGTGCCGAATTCCTTGCCATACGTCACCTGCGAAAGCCGCTGCGGGTCGAAAGCCGCCAGCGACGCGGCCTGCCCTTTGCCGAAGAAACTCCACAGGCTGGGGTCTTCCTTGCCGAGTTCCCAGACGGCCGCGCCCAGCGTGTGGTAGGGCAGGGCGGCGCGCATCTGGTTCCAGTTCGTGGTCGCGTCCTGGAGCCAGACCGTGTGCGAAACCTCTTTGATGACTGCCCCGCCGGACTCGTCGCTGTAGGTAAAGTAGGGGCTGAGGCTAACGGGGTCAATGTGGATGATGCCGTCCTCGCCGAAGCGGTTCTGCTGGGCGACCTGGGCGGCCTGCTGGAACGACATGTCCGACGCCTGCGTCGTGCCGTCCACCCAGTCGTAGCCGTAAGCGCCCAGGCCCAGCACCACTTTGCTCGCCGGGACCTGCGCCAGCACGCCCGACAGCTCCGACTGGAACCAGTCCTGGCCCGAGATCGGGCCGGCGGGGTTCCCGTCGGCGTGCTGATCGTAGAGCATCGGGATCACGAAGTCGTTGACCCGCGCCAGCGTCGGCAGGTCGTAAGCGGCGCTGTCCGTCTGCACGTCCTGAGTCACGAGAAGGCCGAGCGGGTGGAACGTGGCCGCAAGCTGCGCCGCAAAGCGCGTCATGCCCGCCCGGTCGGCGTCCTGGTCCGTCTCAAAGTCAAGGTTGACGCCCTGATAATGCCCCTTGACGATGTAATCTTTGAGCTGGGCAATGACGGCGGCGCGCTTGGCCGGGTCCGCCAGCAGGCTGCGAAGCCAATCGGTGCGGAACTTGTCGCCGTCGTAGTTTTGGATCACCGGCAGGATGGCGACGCCGTGGCTTCGGGCCTGAGCCAGCGCGATGTCGTCGTTGCTTTGGGCATAGTTTTCGGCATTGGCCGCCGTCTTGGCGGTGAACTGGGCGATGGACTTGATGCCCCCGCCCCCCGGCGACAGCAGGAGCCAGACCGGCAGCAGGTGCGTCGTCTGCCCGATGTGCTGGGTCAGCGAGTCCACGGCGGCCTTGTCGTTGCCCTCGAAAAAGGCGGCGCGGACCGGGCCGGCGACATGACCGGGGGCAACGGCAGCGGCGGGGATTGCCTGCGGGCGGCTTTCCCGGTTAATGGCTTCGGTCAGGCTCCGCTTGGCCTGCTGCACCGGCTGATTACGGTTCAAGACGAAGTGCAGCTTGGCGCGCGTCTTCGGGTCCGTTATGGAACGCGCCGCCGGTCCCAGCGTCTTGGGACGCGCTTCCGGCAGGGCGGGCGCCAAGCCCAGCCGCGAGGCGGCTAGGGAGATGGAGGGCAGCTTGGGGCTGAAGAGGATGCTGACGGCGAACACGAGGCCCGCCAGCAGGCCGATGATGCCCACGACAATGAAGAAGTACGAGACGATGCCCCAGCGCCGGTTCGTCTCATCAAAAAAAATGGGTCTCTGCCCTGGCTCGTTCACGTTAGGTTTCGCTCCGTTGATGTCTGCGGCTTCCGCGCCGCCCTGCTTCTTATCGCTAACTGCTATAAGAGCGTCGAGGCAAGCGGAAAAGTTCCCCCCGGCGGCTTTGATTTGTGAAAAAGAGTGCAAACTAGTTGACTTGCGGGGCGCGATGTGTTATACTCACTCCCGGAAAAACTTTAGGGAAACTTTGAGAACCGCCCGCGCTGAAGGGGGCTGCGATGGCCGACGAAGACACGCCGAAACGGGTTGACGAGGACGAAGAAACGCCGCACATCGCGGTGCCTTCGCATGACCCGCTGCCCCCGCCGCCGGAAATCCACTTCACTCGCCCCGCGCTGGATCGCCGTTCCATCAGCCGGCAACCGACCTCGACCGGCGGAAAAACCGGTGTGCAAACTGAGGGGCCAGCCGGCCATGGGGCTGGTCTAGCCGCTGGGTTCAGTTTCGTCGCGAGCATCCTGGCCGGCCTGCTGGCCGGCACCTGGCTGGATGCCCACTTCAACCACAGTCCTACTCCCTGGTGGACGATGGGGATGGCGCTGGCCGGGACGGGCGTCGGCTTCACGAATATGTTCAAACTGCTGTCGCGTGGGAGCCGACGCAAACCGTAATGAGCTTGGCTGCATGATCACGACACGTTTATCCAGGCCTGTTTCAGCGGAGAATGCCCCCTTGAAAGCGTCGGCGTCCCTGCCCGGCTTTCGCCGCCTAGCGGGAGCCGCCTGCACTGTAGGGGCGCTGCCCATCGCCCTGCTGCTGCTGACCGGGCGTATCTGGCCCGCCGTCAGCGTCGCCGTGGGCGTAGGGATCAGTCTGGGGGTTTGCGGCCTGCTGTTTTTGTTCGTCGAGCGCGTCATGCCGATACTCTTCGGCATGGTGCGCGGCGGGGCCGGTGCGGCTGCCGCGCAGGGATCGCAAGTCCAGTTCCTGTTGCTGCTGGGGGCAAAGCTGGCTTTTATCGCGCTGGTCGGCGCTGCTTTCCTCACTCTGCGCCACATCAACCCGATCGCCGTCATTATCGGCTTCGTGCTGGGCCAAAGCGCTATTGTCCTGTCCGCCATCCGCTTCCGCAACACGAAATAACACGACAACATTATGGAACTTCTGCCCTGGACGACGTATGCTTTTTTCATCTTTCTGACGTCATTGATCACGCTGCTTGTCTGCGCCTGGGCCGCCGCCCCGCGCGCCCGAGTGCCGGGCCGCCTTCAGGCCGGGATGGAGCTGATGCTGGATGGCCTTCGGACGATCTTTTTGGGCGCGATGGGGCCGGGGGGTGAGCGTCACCTGCCGCTGGTCTTCGGCCTGTTCTTCTACATTCTTTTTTGCAACATGCTGGAGCTGATTCCCGGATTCCGCGCGGCCACCGCCAACCCGAGCACAACCATCGGGCTGGGGATTATTGTCTTCTTCTACACGCAGTACGTCGGCATCACGTCGAAGGGGTTGAAAGAATATCTGAAGCATTTCGTCGGCCCGCTTTTGGTACTGGCCCCTTTGTTCATCGTCATTGAAATCCTGGGCGAGTTCATCAAGCCGTTCTCACTGGGGATGCGCTTGTTCGGCAACATCTATGCTGAGGACGTGATGAACGATCTGGCCGCCGGTGCCATCCACATCGGGCCGCTTAACTTCCCCTTGCAGATCATCGTCTATCCGCTGCAAATTTTCACCGGCGTCATCCAGGCTTTCATTTTCGCCATGCTGACCTGCGCCTACATCGGCATCATGGCGGAGACGCATCATAGCGAAGAAGGCGACTTCGTCGTGCCGGACGCGCCCGATCACAATGTCAAAGAAAACACCCGTGCCCACGCACCCGTGGTACACTAAGGAGAGAAACAAATGGCTGGAACGTATTTTGGTCTGCTCGCGCTGGGCGTTGCCCTGATGCTGCCGCTGGCGGCGGTCGGTGTCGGTATTGGAGAAGGCATGGTCTTCGCCGCCGCCATCCAGGGCGTTGCGCGTCAGCCCGAAGCCGAGGGGCGCATCCGCAACCTGATGTTCGTGACCTTCGCCCTGGTCGAGACCCTGTTCATCTTCACGCTGGTCTTCTTCTTCGCCCTGCGCGGGCTTCTGCCGTCCACCGAGCAGGTGCAGGCGATGATGAGCGCCCACTGATTCCATCGGGGGTGACGTAGATTATGAACCTTGTGCAACAACTCGGCATCACGCCGACCCTGCTGCTCACGCAGGTCGTGGGATTTCTGATTTTGATGGCCCTGCTGTGGCGCTTCGCGTTCGGCAGGATCTTCGGGGTCATAGACGAGCGACGAGACAACATCAAGGCGGAGTATGACCAGCTTGAGGCCAACCGCGCCCAAATGGATGAGCTGCGGCGGCAGTACGAGCAGCGTCTGGCCGGCATCGAGGCCGAGGCGCGCACGAAGATTCAAGCGGCGGTGCAGGAAGCGCAGGCGCTGCGCGATAACCTTGTCGCCGACGCGCGCCAGCAGGCGGAGACGATTATCGCGCAGGGCCGAAACGAGAGCGAGCGCGAGCGGCAGGCGGCGTTCCTGGCGATGCGTCGGCAGATCGTGTCCATCGCCATGACGGCGGCCGGAAAGGTCGTCGGCGAGAATCTCAGCGATGCCCGGCAGACCAAGATGGTGGACGACTTCATTGGCAGCGTCGGGATGGGGGCCGTCAGCGAGAGCGGGCGCGGCGTGTCCGGCAACACCATCGCCAATGGGTCCGGCGGCAACGGGTCGGCGAAAGGCGCGGCGTCCTATTGAAAGACATCCGAGTCGCCCGGCGCTATGCCGCCGCCCTGTTCGGCGTTGCCAACCGGGACGAGATTCTGGACGCGGTGGCGCAGGACTTGACTCTCGTGGGCCGCT
>JAABUJ010002469.1_pt1 | contig 22832 bp, 20 predicted proteins | sample 5559131 | NCBI WGS metagenome assembly JAABUJ01 (sample SAMN10711875, study PRJNA513366) | rock metagenome | isolation source: Antarctica rocks | place: Antarctica: Victoria Land, Mt New Zealand nord | collected 2016-01-07
GACTATGCTGTATCGCTCGACGCACTGCCGCTGTCGTGCGGGCGCTCCCGTGAAGAATCTGTCCCATAGTGCCTCCTTCTGACGCTCAGAAAAGTATGCACCATCTAACCCCGGGACCAAACACCTACCCGCTATGGGCGACAGGATGCTGTCGAGTGGCTGGCGATTCTTGAACAATTCGACCTTCGTGGATTCGTGGGGTATTGCCGTCCGGTTGGTTGCTGTCCAGTGAGCTTGGCTACGACGGGCGCCTTGGGGTTACAGCGGAAAGCCAGCCTGCCGAGGTTTTGCTGACGCCTACAGGCTGCAGTTCTCCGGCGACTGCCCCTTCAAGGTATTTCGTAGGCAGCAATCAATCGACTTGATACCGCATACGTCAAAGCCGCTCTAATGCCATCACAAGTCGCACCCTAGAGTGAGATCAACAAGTCGATGAGGATCCGCGCAACGTCATGCCGGTGCGGGTTCCTTTCGGGTTTGTGGAATTGGGCTCCCTGACGGAAGCTGATTCCGCAATGACATTAATACAAGCCTGATGAGCCCGCGAGCCAAGAAGGCCTACAACCCTGAAAGAAGCGGGCTTCTGGAAGCCATTGCAGGACTGAGCGGGGAGCGTCTTCGGCAAATGTGGTTTGGACGATGGTGGACTAGGCGATCGCAAACTTTGCGAAACGATCGTGACTTGTAACGGTCTGGCCGGGAGAAGGGGCTAGCAAATGGACTCAGATTGTGAATCCTATACCCGAGAGGTGTCGTTTGTAACCGAGATGTTCCGAGGCAAATGGACGCTTCAGATCCTGTGTGCGATGCGGAACGAACCAGTTCGTCTTAGCCAACTCACCCGCTTGTTTCCAGGCGCTTCAAAGAAGGCGCTTCGTGCGGGTCTCAGACATCTGGAGTTGGCGCAGATCATCGTCAGGCGCGACCTGAGCGATACTCTCCTACATGTCGAGTACGACTTCGCAGATGAGATGAGACAGCCCATCGGCAGCCTTCTCGATCACCTGGCTCAGTGGGGCGAACTGATCCGGGGCAAAGAGCAGAGCCTTTCTAACTAGTCGGCGTGCGTACTGCCCTGCGCTATCGAGTTCTATTGCAGATCGCTCCAGCTCCTTCGCTATCAGTTTCTCCTCTGGGAGAACCATCTGATACTCGGCGGCAAGAACTTTATTGGGCAGATTGCTGAGAGCATAATGAGCTTCGGCAGTGCCCTTTTCTGCGCAGAGATCAACCCTACTGGGGGATTCTCTCCCTCCTTCAGCCAATGCTCTCGGGCGTAGTTCAGGTAGAGGTGCATCTGTCCCGCATCGGCGTAGCTGAATCTGCCAACCTTGAGGTCGATGACAATCAAGCAGCGAAGACGACGGTGGAAGAAGAGCAGATCGCATGGCTGCTTTGTTCTTGGAGAGTGCCAGACGCTCATGGAACTGGCTCGCGATCTGGCGATCCAGTTGACGAACAGACCAGCCGGAACGAAGAGCTTCCTTTTCGTAAAAAGTCCGAGCCTCCGAGCTCTTGACCGAAAGCAGCCGAACGTAGGCCGACCCGGGCAGAGGGAACCGGGAGGCGACCTCCGAAAGGCTAAGGGATTTTTCAGACGGTGTCTGAAAAATCTTCTGCGCCGGCCATTCTAAATAGAATCGCCTCATCTGACTCAGATTGACGGCCCCGAACCCGCGCCCAAACTGGGCGGGTCAGGTCCTCAGCGAGTTGTTTGATGAGTGCCTCGCCATACTCGGCTCGCTCCTCTCCGCCTTGCTCGAAATCCACAATCCGATGCCCGATCTCCCAATAGCTGGCAGTCATCAGGGCGTTGACGCTGCGCGCCGAGGTGGCTCGTGCGGCCTGCAGGAGTGTGACAATCTGACTACGGACTTCGCCGTACTGGAGGGTATTCATGCTGTACAAGGTTAGCTCTCTCGGGAGACAAAATGCTTGTGAGCTGCCCCGCCACAGTTCAGCTCACGGCCCTAAATTTGGTGTCAAATTGGTGTCAAAGCACGCCGATCGGGCCGGTTTAGCCGGTTCAGCCGTCTGCTAACCACTGCGCGTCAATAACTTACGTTTTTGCCAGTTCCATGGCATGGAAGAGGTCATCGGTTCGATCCCGATCAGGTCCACCCAATAACCCTTTCCACATCAATGGTAGGAAAGCGAGCTACCTCCCTTCGGGGACGCTTGGTGTCATTGGGTGTCAAATTCGAAAACACCTTCTGAGACACAGCTCCAACAGCAGGCCGACGCGCTGCGACGCGGGTGTCTGCTGAGATTTCTTGACGACTTTCTTTTGCGTTTTTCCTCTCAACTCAAGGTGAATTGAGTCAACAGTTGACTGCACGCTTTCGGGGATCGACTGCATGTAGACATCGGTTGCGGTTCGCGAATGACGCATGAGGCCCTGAACGTCCTTGACCGTCCCCTTCTTCTGCGCCAGTGTTGCTATCCTCCGGCGGATCACCTGAAACGTCAGCTTTGGAAGTTCCAAGTCGATTGGGCGGCCACCTGATAAGGCGCTTCACCGATTGCGCCTAAACGGAAGACGTCCTCAAGCGACAGCACCAGGGCCGAACGCGACAGAGATCGTAGAAACCGCGGCGAGACCAGATTCCAGAATTCATCGTGACGTTCCGATCTGTCCCATACGTCGCAGCATCCCGTTCCAGCTTCTCAATTCCGCCCCGCCTTCTCACAGCACCTACAATCGGCCCCGGCCTGGATAAAACACAGACCCCAACAACGATGTCAGTGAGCGGCGTCCGCCGATGGTTGCGCGACGGTGGTCTTCTGGGAAGTAGCAGGCTGGAAGGCGTCAGAACCTCCCTTCTTCGACAACTCCTCCATGCTGACGTACACACCGTTGGTCCAGCCAAAACCGATGACATTGGACTTATAACCGGCGGCAACTTTCACGTTGTCCGAACCGCTGACCACGTTGTACTTTTCGCGAATCGTCCCATCATGGTGATAGTTGGTTTCGACAGTGCTCATAAACTGATGCGCGTTGCGGATCGCGTCTCTCTCGAATCCATAGCGGGCCAGGCCAGACGTCGCGAACCAGTTGGTGGGTGCCCACCCAAAGGGTAGGTCCCACTGTGTTCCCGACGCGTAATCACTCATCGCCATTCCGCCGTCATGCTCGAAAAGACCAATGTGCTTCTCAATTGCCGCCGCTTGCGCAGACGTAGCCGCACCGGACCACAATGGGTAAAAAGTCGAAATGTAGTCATAGGTAGACGCTTGCGCCGTCACAAAGTTGTAGTCCTGATACAAACCTGCATCGGCATGCCAAAGATAGCGATCGATGGCTGACTTCCGCGCTGCTGCAATCTGCTTCCAGTGCGCGGCATCGGCAGTGCGGCCCAGGTCCTGAGCAAAGGAAGCAAGGTCCTCCTCATATTTGTAGAGCAGGCTGTTCAGACACACCGGGGCATATTGCTCCGTGGATCCGCTGAACGGACCGAAGCGGAAGCTAGTGTCAAAACCGGATTCGCGCATCGCTCGATCGCCATGAAAGTAGCTCGCAGTGAGCCGGTATCCATCGGCATAGGCCGCAGCGCAGACCTTTGACGCCGACAGATCGCAGCTTGTCCGTGCCAGCACGGACTGTTCCTTCAAATCAGGATATTCGGGCGCTTTCACCAGGTAGTCCGTCTTCACCTCAGGGTGTCTCACGAGCCAGCGGACCACGTCGGGGTAGTAGGTGCTGTCATCCGCCATCTCAGGGACCGGCCCGTCGCCAATGTCGTCATAGCGCGCCAGTCCCGTATCGCCTGCAAGATGCGGCGCACGAGTCCACAAGCTGTGGTCACGCTCCGCGTAGCGATATGCCCGAGCAAGCCATACCTTGTCATGCGTGCGGCTGTAGACCTCGTTGATCATCGAACTGAGCAATGGCGGTTGCGAACGAGTGAAGAAGTACGTGCGATTCGCATTCAGCACAGCGCCATAGTTTTCGATTTCGAAGAAGAAGTTTTCTACAATCCCCTTTGCGGTTGGGATGCGTCCGTCATGCACCAGCCCGAGCAAAATAAAATAGCTGTCCCAGCCGTACATTTCGTTGAATCGTCCACCAGGAACGACATACGGGTTCGGCAGGTAGAGCAAACCTTCCCGCGGAATCTCCGCCACCTTTACGTCACCCATGTGGTGGATTGTGCGCGGAAGATGCTCCACTTGCACCGCGCATTGTTTCTGCATCGCGGTTACCGCCTCAGGCGTCGCCATTCCGTACGGCAGATACAGCACCGGCCGCGTCGTCACCTTGGTATCCACAACCGACTTGCAGTCGCTCATGGAGCGGCTCAGCACATCCCATCCATGATGGATGTACTGGTCGATAGGAGTCGGAGCAACACTTTGCCCGTCCGTGTGCGCAGAAAATCCGACCAGGCACAATCCCACCGTGCACCAGACTACATGGCTCGATTGAATACGCACGTGCTGGCCTCTTATTTCCCGCGGCTAGTGCGCACTGCTCCGCGCTGACTCGAGCGGACGCTGCACCCCGCCCAGCGTACACCGTTTGCGTAGGATTCTGCGGGGCACAGGGTCTCCTTCGCGGGAGGCCATGGCTACGGTCGGCCTCCAGGTCACGGAAAGTCTGCATGGCCGCGCAACCCAACACTGCGGATACATGCAGACGTGCCATCGTTGCTCGAGCGAAGCGCCACACCGTTGCCAACGGTACCTTGCCGAGAATCCCTTTCCAATGCAGAAGAACAAGCGGTCTCCGAAGGGGGCAATTCCATTACTCACTTCCTCCTGCCGATGATCGCGAGTAGCGCTCTATCTCATATCGCAATAACGCTTTATCATTATGTCGCGGCCGTGCTGTCCATTGTCTGGTGACCAAGCTCACGGACTGCAGCCGTACAGCACCTTTGCGATGAGATCCAGCGAGGTGGAAAGCAAGCGCACACGGATATCCACGAAGGACTACCTGAGAGTGGTGATCGACTGGTACGTGGAAGCGCCTTAGTGAGCCGCTATGGGTACCGGAGCAGGGATTTGGAGGTCTGGCCACCGCGTTGCGTCTGCGCGGCGGTAGAATCTACAAAAGAAGTGGCAGAATAGAGTTACTCGGGCTACAGGCGCCCGAAGTTTCTCGGCTCCAATGATTGCAGCTCGAACGGCGAGCGCCGGGCCTTTCCATCACTCGCCGAGCAGGTTTACCTTCAGATCGCACCGCCAGGAGATACATTCATGCCAGATAAGCGTATTTTCGAGGTCTCCCGCCGTGGGTTCCTGAAGAGCGCGGGCGTCACGGCCGCTACCACGGTTCTTGAATCCGCCAATGCTCTTGCGCAACAAGCGAAGGAGGCCAGCAATCCGGCGCTTGGGCCGGGTGCGCTTCCAGTAAAGCTCCTGGTGAACGGCGAGGAGCACGCGGTCACGATCGAGCCCCGCTACACGCTTGCCGAAACCTTGCGGGAGAACCTCGGCCTCACCGGAACCAAGGTGGTCTGTGATCGCGGGTCGTGTTCCGCCTGCACGGTTTGGATTGATGGCACTCCCGCTCTTGCGTGCATGACGCTCGCCGTGGACACCATTGGGCGTAAGGTCACCACCATCGAAGGCCTTTCGCCTGGCGAACAGATGCACCCGGTGCAGGTGGCATTTGTAAAACATGATGCCCTGCAGTGTGGATTCTGCACGCCGGGCATGGTGATGACCTGCGCTGCCCTGCTGGAGCGCAATTCCAACCCCAATCTCGATGATGTGAAGCACGCGATCAGCGGCAATCTATGCCGCTGCGGAGCGTATCCCAAGATCTTCGCGGCCACCCTTGAGGTAGCGCAGGCGCGCCGCCAAAACGCCGGTCTGGTCACGTTGCACACCGCAGAGGAGGCATCCGCATGACGATCGACGATACCCTGATCGCAGAAGACCCGCAGCAGACGGGCGACGCGCAAAAATCCCGCAGCAAGGGCGTGCAGGGCGAGGCCAAGCCGACGCGCGAGGCGGAAAAGCAGGATGCCGCGACCCCAACAGCGGCAGCAGCGGCTATCCCGAAGCGGTCTGACAGCTTCACCTTCGGCATCCCGCAAACGGGCCTGGAGAAGAAAGAGCGCGAGGTGGGCGCGGACGAGCCCCCGCCGCTTGCCCCCAATTCAGAGCTGACCTATATCGGCAAGCCAACGCTTCGATACGATGGCCCTGCCAAGGCCATGGGCCGCGGCAAATATACGGCAGACGTCCGCCTTCCCGGCATGCTCTACGCCCACATGGTGGACGCAACGGTGCCCCATGGACGCATCGTTTCCATCGATACGCGTGCGGCGGAAGCCTTGCCCGGGGTCAAAGCCGTGCACGTTATCGAGCACACTTTTGGCATCGCCAAACTCCGCGACCCTTCGATGGAGAAGCCCGCGCGCTATCCGGTGATTCGTTACGCGGGGCAGCCGATTGCGGGTGTCGCGGCCGTGTCGCCCCAGATCGCAAGCGACGCGGCAGCCCTGATCAAAGTGAAGTATGACGAGATGCCTTTCGTCGTCGACAGAACCGACGCGCGAGCGCCTGAAGCGCCCATGGTATTTCCCGGGCCTGCGGATGCAGCCGGCAGCGCCGGTGGCGGCGGCGGACCAAAAGGTGTGCCGCAGGAAGGCAACGTGCACGGTCCACAGCGCAAGAAAACTGGGGATCCGGACGCTGGCTTTAAGGATGCGGACGTGGTGGTCGAGGGCGAGTACTTCACCCAGGTGCAGACCCACTCCGCGCTCGAAACCCATGGCTTCGTCGTGGATTGGAAGCCGGAAGAAGTGACGGTCTACGCATCCACGCAGGGGACATCGAGCGTGCGCAATGAATTTGCCGATGTTTTTAAACTGCCGAAGAGCCAGGTGCGTGTGATCACCGAATACATGGGCGGTGGCTTCGGCGCAAAGTTCGGCGCCGGCAATGAAGGAGTCGTCGCCGCGAACCTTTCCCGCAAGGCGGGTCTGCCTGTGAAGCTGATGCTGGACCGCAAGCAGGAACACATCGTCAGCAATCGCCCGGACTCTCACCAGCTTCTCAAAATTGGCGCAAAGAAGGATGGAACGCTCACCGCGATTGCCCTGACCAGCTACGGCACTGCCGGCGTTGGCACGGGCGCAGGTACGGCGGGTCCTGCCACAAACCTGTACAAATGTCCGAACGTGCTCACAGAGGAGTACGACGTCTTCACCAATGCGGGTCCTGGCGCCGCCTTCCGCGCGCCCGGCCATCCCCAGGGATGCTTTGCGTTCGAGCAGGCAATCGACGAACTGGCAGTGAAGCTGAACATGGACCCGATCGCGCTGCGCGAGAAGATCGATGAAAATCCCGCTCGGCGCGTGGAGCGTCAGCTCATCATAGAGCGCACAAACTGGAAGAACCGTCGCCCCGCCGCCTCGGATACCGGACCGGTCAAGCGCGGCATGGGTATAGCTCAGTCGGTGTGGTATCGCTTCGTCAACATGAACTCCTCTTGCGAGGTCCGGGTCTCGCGCGACGGTTCAGTCGAGTTGATGTCGGCCGTCCAGGACCTGGGCACTGGCACGAAGACAATGTTGGCGATTATTGTGGCCGAAGAGTTTGGGATTCCTCCGGCCGACGTGGTCATCCGCATCGGAGACACGCGCTTCCCTATCGGACCGGATTCCGGGGGCAGCATCACCGCAGGCTCGATTACACCGGCAGCGCGCAATGCGGCGCACCAGGCCAGGCAGCAGCTCTTCGCAGCCGTGGCTACACGGCTTGGAACGACGCCGGACAACCTGACGGTCGGCAAAGGGCGCATCGAGTTCAAGAATGACCCATCCCGCACATTCACACTGAAGCAGGTAGCGGCGAAGATGCCGACGGATGAGATCTCGGCTCGCACCACGCGCCAACCGGAGTACGCAAAGGAGCGCATCACCTACGGCGGCGTCGATTATGTCGAGCTCGCAGTGGACACAGAGACCGGGCGCGTCCATATCGAGAAGGTCTTCGGGGCGCATGACTGTGGCCGCCCCATCAATCCGACGGGGGTGATCAGCCAGATCAACGGAGGCATCCTGCAGGGCATCTCCTACGCGCTCTTCGAGCAGCGAATTATGGACCGCAAATCGGGTTACATGCTGAACGCCAATCTGGAAAATTACAAGATCATCGGCTCACGGGAGGTTCCGGAGATCGAAGTCGCGCTGGTCGAGAACTACATCGCCCAGAGTTCCACGGATGCCGCGGGTATCGGCGAGTCGGCGGGAATCATCACGTTGGCTGCGGCGATCGGCAATGCCTTCTACAACGCGACCGGCGTACGGATGCGGAGCCTTCCCATGACTCCGGCCAACGTCTTGACAGCACTCGGAAAGCTTAACGGAGAGGTGCGGGCATGAACAGGTTTTCTTTCGTCGATTGCACCACAGTAGACCAGGCGCTGGGAGAGTTGAAGGACGGTGCCGTAGTGAAGGCCGGCGGTATCGATCTTTTGGATCTGATGAAGGAAGGTATCGTCGCTCCGCCAAAGCTCGTCAACATCCGCAACATAAGTAGTCTTCGCGGCATCGCGGTATCGAAAGCCGGGCTGCAACTGGGTCCCCTGTCGACGCTCAGCGAGATTGCCGCACATCCGGAGATCCAGCGGACCTACTCCGCACTTTCCGACGCCGCCGGCCATGCTGCCACGCCTCAGGTGCGCAATATGGCAACCCTGGGCGGCAACATCACGCAGCGGCCGCGCTGCTGGTACTTCCGTTCCAGCGACTTCGATTGCAAAAAGAAGGGCGGCGCCAGCAACGTGTGCCACGCCCACGAGGGTGAAAACCAGTACCATGCCGTGCTGAACAACAGCACCTGCGCCATGGTGCATCCGTCCTCCACCGCAGTGCCACTGCTTGCGTTGAACGCTCAGGTGGAGCTTACCTCCCGGCATGGAAAGCGCATGGTTCCAATGAGCAGTTTCTACAACACGCCGGAAAAGAGCCTGCTGAACGAAACCGTACTGCAACCCGGCGAGCTGATCACGAACGTGTTCGTTCCCCCGCCAGAGCCCGGTACCCGCTCCGCATACCAGAAGTACGGCGAAAAGGAGAGCTTCGACTGGCCCCTTGCGGATGCTGGCGTTGTTCTCGTCATGGAGGGCAATCGCTGCCGCAAGGCGGTGATTGCGATGGGCGTCGCCGCACCGACACCCATCCGCTCCCCTGCAGCGGAGGCTCTCCTCACCGGCAAGATCATAGACGAAGCTTCCGCTCGCGCCGCAGGCAAGGCAGCCATGCAAAATGCCACGCCTCTCTCAGGAAACGCCTTCAAGACGCAGCTTTTCCAGACCGCGATCTACCGGACCATCCTGCTCGCCGCTGGCCAGATGCAGCGCGACCCAAGTGCCGTCGGCTAAGGAGACCCATGACATCCTCATTCGTGCAGATACGATGCAACTCGCTTCGCAGCAAATCCTCCTATGGTGCCTTCGATGATTACCACGAGGAAATGCACGAGCTCGTAGGTTCCACCACCACCTATTGGTGCCTGAAGACGATGGGCAAAGCGGGCCCGGATGAACACTTCGTCCACCGCTCCGTTTGTCAGCAAGGACGTTCCTGTTTCGAAGACTGCGAGTAGCACTGCCTGCTGCACCGAACCTCTGAGCGGACGGCATGCCGCCGTCTGCTCCTCCAGAATCCGTCCCTGAAAGTTTCCCAATCCACGCGGCTCAAGGGCTTTCCTAACCGCCTTGCCTCTTCGTCGCGTTTACGGGCATGCGCGATCACCAACCCGGCACACCCGCCATACGGATGCTTTCAGCTTCCCCAGCGGAACTGATCTAAAAAGACTGACTCGGAACCGCGGATCGGCGGTAAGCCGCTCATGCAGATCACTGCCGATAATCTCTGCCCTTTGCACCATCTTTTCGCGGCCGAAGAAACCTCGTTTCTCAAGTTCTTCAAAGCTTAGCGTGTAGAACTCTGGCGTACGCGCGAGGAACGCAGCAGACGAGTGGATAGCTTGGGAGTGGTAGCCAGCCCGCTTCCAGTTCTGCATGAGATGGAAGTGCGTGACCTCCATTCTTCTGGTCGGTGCTGCCAAGCTGTTTTGCCAGTCCAGTAAATACGTGTAGAGCACGCCCGAATGAGGCTGTCGATACATCAATTCCGTGAATGCAAACGAATCTTCGCAGACCACCGGAACGCCATGAGGCAGGCTGTTGGTCAGGGCCAGCGTGTAGTCCTTCTGCTGCAAAGTATGATGTGGGCGATAGGTAAGATCATAGCCAAGCAGCACTCCCAGGAACACGCACCAGGCGGCTCCTCTCATCCACTCTTTGCTCATCCACGCCGGCATGGCTTCAATCGCCTTAGTCGTCAGCTCGGCCATCCCGATCGTCGTCGCGAAGATGACCGGCAGCAGATAGCGGCTGACGCATAACGGCGGTCCTACCGTGCCCTCGAGCAGAAGCAGCAGCGGCACAATAAATAACAGAAACGCCAGACCGTATAAGGAATGCCGAGCACGAAAGTCTTCCGCAATCTTTTGCACTGCTCGTCCACGCCGCCAGATACCTGCGGAGACGTAGAGCAGAAGCAGCCCCAGCGGCAACGCCAGGAACGGAGTGAAGCCGGTGTAGTCGAGCCCGAACTCCAGGGCGCCAGGCTGTGTCGTCCAGAAAAGAGGACGCCCCACCGCAGCCGATGCTCGAATCGCGGGCAGAGATGGAATCAGGAGCAGCCATGACGCAGCCGCAGCAGCATACAGGCGCGGCCGCCACCACCCTTGCGAACGGTCCAACCAGACCAGCCAAATCAACAACACGACGCTATACACCACACCTAGCATTTGGCTCGTCACCATCAGCGCGTGGCAGAAGAACAGGGCCACGTAAAGCCCCGTCGAAACACTCGTGCGATTCTGTACCCGAAGGTTGAGCCAAATTCCCCATGCCACTGTTGCCATAAGGGCGCCGTAGAAACGGCCTTCTCCCATATGCTGCACCATGGGCGGACTCACCAGCCAGACGCTCAGCATCGCAAACGCCGTAACTCCGGGCTGATAAAAGCGGCGCAAACAAATCCAGAACAGCGCGAATGCGGCGGCGAAGCACACCTGCGAGTAGAGCCGAAACGCAATCATCGAAGACCCGAAGAGTTTCAGCCACAATCGTCCAGTCAGATAGAAGCTGATGCCTCCACCATCTGCTCCATGGGCCCAGCTAGCGATCATGTGGCTGAAGGATGGGTCGTTGAGCAGCGTCCACCCTAGCACCTCGTCCTCCCAGAAGATGCGTCCACGTTCACACCACAGAGCCACGATAAACAGCAGAAGAACCCCACCCAGCAACATTCCCGTGTCGCTGGATTTCCACGGGGATGCTATGACTTCTCTGCCCAGGGAATGACGTGGCGAGTCATTCGCCTTCTCACAGGGCACCAGATCCTCCGAGGTGTCTCCTCTACGCTCCTGCTCCACGCCCATTTGCATGGCACCTGTGATGCGCTTTTTCAGACAGACATCTACCTTGTCCCGGAGCAATGCAACCCCTCGCCAACACAGACCTTCTAATTGGACTTCATTCCCTTGCAGCACGTGCTGAGGAAGACAGCAGCGCGGTATGAAACGCAGTTCTCAGGTGCAGGATGAATCTCGATTGGCTCCCAACCCATAACTCGTGGAACGAGGCGTTGCGTCATATTCGCACTCTGCCGGTCGACGAGGCAGTGCCGCAAATGGTGGCGCTTGCGAACTACTCCATGGACTTCCTCCAGACGGCACGGCTGGATACGGCACTAAGATCCTTTGGGATGGAAGGCCGCGCCCTACTTAGACGCTGCCCTCCGGTAAAGCTTGCCATGCTCGGATCCTCAACGCTTAGCTACCTCGCGCCCGGTATTCGAGTCGCGGCTCTCCGGCGCGGTTTCGCCGTTGAAATCTTTGAGGGAGAGTACGGCATGTACCGGCAGGAGCTCGCCGACTCCTCTTCGCCCCTCTACGAATTTGCTCCGGATGTCGTCCTCTTCGCGTTCGATGCCCATCACGTTGCGCAAGGCGAAGCGGTTGCAGTGGGCCCGGCTATTGAGCGCATGCGCACCTGCTGGACTCTCGCACGCGAAGGCCTGCACGCGACGGTCATCCAGCAGACTGTACTTCCGGTCTTTGCGCCTGTGCTCGGCAGCAATGAACATTGCTACAAATTGTCCCCGCACACCGTGGTCGAGCAAATCAATCAGCAACTGCGAGTGCAGGCAGAGGCAGAAGGCATCTCGCTGCTCTCGGTCGACCATATGGTGCAGGCAGATGGAGTGGCAGCGTGGTTCAACCCCGCGCTATGGCATCGCGCCAAGCAGGAAATCAATCCGGCTCTTTCTCCGCTCTATGGCGACCACGTCGGCCGGCTGCTCGCGGCGCTGCGGGGCCTCTCCAGCAAGTGCCTGGTGCTTGATCTGGACAATACATTATGGGGCGGGGTCATAGGAGATGACGGCCTGGAAGGCATACTCCTGGGACAGGGCCACGCGGTGGGAGAGGGTTTTATCTCGTTTCAGCGCTACGTCAAATCGCTCGCTCTCCGCGGAGTCATTCTCGCCGTGTGCTCGAAAAACGATATGGCCAACGCTACGTTGCCATTCGAATCTCATCCCGAAATGGTCCTGCGTTCCAGTGATATCGCATGCTTTGTGGCAAATTGGCAGGATAAAGCCGCGAATCTTCGCCACATAGCGGAGACTCTCAACATCGGCCTCGATTCACTGGTCTTCGCCGACGATAATCCCTTCGAACGCAACCTGATCCGGCAGGAACTGCCCATGGTGCAGGTGCCTGAGCTGCCCGACGACCCCGCGCTCTACGAGACGACTCTGGCAGCTGCAGGCTACTTCGAGGCGCTGAACATCACCAGCGAAGACCGCGAACGAGTCGCGCTGTACCGCGAGAACTCGGAACGCCGCCGCCTGGAAGAGAGCTCGACGGACATGCAGGGCTATCTGGCGAGTCTCAACATGGTTCTGACCTGGTCGGCTTTCGATCGTGCCAGCCTCGCACGAGTGGTTCAGTTGATCAACAAAAGCAATCAGTTCAATCTGACCACCCGACGCTATACACAGGAGCAGGTACTCGAGATGGCTACAGATCCCGACATCCTTACCCTGCAATTGCGTCTCAAAGATTCCTTCGGAGACAACGGTCTGATCGCGGTCGTGATTGGCAAAGTAAACGATGACACCACGCTTGAACTCGACACGTGGCTGATGAGCTGTCGTGTGCTGGGCCGCCAGGTAGAAGAAGCCACCCTCAATCTGATTGCGGAACAAGCTTCATCGCGCGGTTTGAAAAGAATCGTCGGGGTCTACCTTCCCACGTCGAAGAACAATCTGGTGAAGAACCACTACGAGCGGCTGGGGTTTCAGCCGCTCGCCAAGGCGGCAGAACAGACCAGCCGCGATCCTGTTCCGGACTCTCCGTTAGCTACCCGACAGACGAACACTGAATGGGTCCTTTACCTTGACTCCTATCAACAGCGGCGCACTCCCGTCACGCTCGCGGAGAGCCTCGCTTTGCCAATGGAAGGAACACTTGACCGAGCAACAGATCTATACGCGGCTGACTGAAGTCTTTCAGGACGTGTTCGACGATGAGTCGATCGCTCTTTATCCAGCGATGACCGCCAAGGAACTCCCCGGTTGGGACTCACTGAATCACGTCAATCTCATCGTCGCTGCTGAGGCTGCATTTCACATTAAGTTCCGGACTGCAGAGTTGGAGTCGCTGCGCAATGTCGGACACTTCGTTCAGGTGATTGAAGCTAAGACGGGCTCCTGATGAACCTATGGCGGCCGAGCGCACGCTTTCGGCAGCACGAGTTCGACCCAGAACTGGACGCTAAACCGATGAGTGAGACCCTGACCACCCTTGAACCCATGTGCGCCGAACCGTTGGCCGCACCCGGTCCCCCCGATCTCCCACGACTGAAACTCACTGGCCGGCATGCGCTGACCACGAGTGTGTGGGCAAAGGTGCTGCTCGTGCTGGCTATCCCGGTTTTCAGTTGCGTGCTGGCGTTCTTTTTGGTCGGTAGCCAGATATTTCAACGCTATGCAGACCCGCTCTGGGTGAGAGCGAGCGACCAGATTTACACTGCGCGCAACGTCCACTGCGAAATTGTTCTTTTCGGCGATTCCACCGCGATTACCGGTATCGATCCGAAGATTATCGAAGCGGCGACCCACCTGCGCACCTGCAATCTTGCACAGACCAAGGGCGTCCTGGCAGTGCTCGGCACCAGCGGGCTGGATATGTATCTCAGAAACAATCCTCGGCCTCAGATCCTGCTCATCCAATTTGCAGGCCAGGACTTCTATCATCCGGGTAGCTGGCGCGACACTGGGGCCTACATGGAAGGTGTGGTGCCCATGCTGCGGTTTTATCCGAGGCGCCAGTTTGTGACCGCGCTTTTGCATCATCCCGAAATCTATATGGGCATGATGCACTTCGCCTATCTCACCGGTCCCATGAATCTTCTGCGCAATCGCCTGCGCCGTCAGGTCCCCCAACACAGCGCTGAGGTGCCGATCGATGTACACCTCGTGATGCCGCAGCCCGCATTTAAAAGCTGCAAAGGTGTCGAGGACATAGACCCCATGTTTCACGCTCCCGACGCAACCTTCATCCGCGAGCTGAGAGAACATTATGGCGCGCTTGCCGGCAATGTAGTGCTGGACGCGGCGCCTGATTCCGCCTGTGACCCGCGGTTAGACTTCCTTGAGAACACGCTTGTGGGACTCGACAATCGCGTGCGCCCCTACCCTGCTCAACTGTTCAACGAGGGCTATGAGCACTACACCGCTCAAGGCGCAGCCAGGCTTTCAGCATCCATCGCCCGTCAGTTAGAGCCGCTCGCCGCCGCCGCGCAGCAGAAGCCGGCTCAGTCGGAAACCGTCGCAGTTCGCGAACCGAACCAGCCGCACCGACAGAAGCCATAGCATGCTCTTCACCTCCATCCCTTTCTTGCTCTACTTCATGCCCGTTGTTGTGATCGGGTACCAATTGCTTGGGAAAATCGGACGTCGTCCGGTAATTGCATGGCTGGCTCTGACATCGGTGCTCTTCTACGCTGTCTGGAACCCTAAATTTGTCCTGCTCTTGCTCGGTTCCATGGCGCTGAATTTCTTCTGCTCCCGCGCAATCGCCGCATCCGCTACCGATAGCCGCAAGAAGGCCTGGATGATCGCAGGCGTCGCGCTCAACCTGACGGCGCTTGGCTACTACAAATACCTGTTCCCGCTGCTCGGCTGGTTCAACAGCGTGGGCTGGTCGCATCGCTGGAGCAATGTCATTCTGCCGCTGGGAATCTCCTTCTTCACCTTCACTCAGATCGCCTATCTTGTCGATCTTGCGCAAGGTGAGGCGACCGCGCAGAGCTTCCCCGAGTACGCCCTTTTCGTTACCTTTTTCCCGCATCTCATCGCCGGGCCTATCCTTCACCATCGCGAGATGATGCCGCAGTTCTCCGAAGAGAAGACCTATAGCCTGCGCGCAAATGATTTCTTCGTTGGGCTCAGTTGGTTCATCATGGGCCTCGCCAAGAAGTCGATTCTCGCCGACAAGCTTGCGCCTACCGCCGACTATGCCTTCGCGCACGTGTCGATGCTCTCGCCCTCTCAGGCCTGGGTGGGCGTACTCAGCTATGCGTTCCAGTTGTACTTCGATTTCTCTGGCTACTCGGATATGGCCATCGGCGTCGCGCGCATGTTCTCCATCCGCTTTCCCATGAACTTCAACTCGCCCTACAAGGCAGCTAACATCATCGATTTCTGGTCGCGCTGGCACATCACCCTGACGCGCTACCTGACCCTTTACCTTTACGATCCCATTTCGTTGGCAATCAGCAGAAGGCGGCTGGCCTCCGGCAGGAAAGTCTCGCGCAAGGCGCAGAAGACGCTGCCTGGTTTCGCTTCCATGGTCGCCACACCCATGCTCGTAACCATGTTCATCGCGGGCATTTGGCATGGGGCTGGCTTACAGTTCCTCATCTTCGGCCTGCTGCACGGCGTCTATCTCTGCGTCAATCACGCCTGGCGAATCTTCCGCAAAGCGCCCTCGGGTGACCGCTCACCTTCTCTGGTTGCACACTCAGGGTCGGTCCTGTTGACCTTCGCTTGCGTGCTGGTAGGACAGGTGTTTTTCCGGGCCAACTCCACAGCCGATGCCCTCGGGGTCTTACGCGCGCTCATTGGTTGGCGCTCGCAAGCGGGAGCGGCTGTCACGCCTCAGTCGGTGCTTCTGCTGGTGGCACTCGCGGTCGTGGTCTGGCTCGCACCCAACACACAGGAGATTCTTGGTCAGGCGGAAGGAAGTCGCGCGTCCACCCTGCGCTGGCTCCAGCCAAGGTTCACCTACAGCTGGCCCTGGGCTTTCGCCATGGGAACCCTGCTGTTCGGCGCCATCCTCTTCGTCAGCAACTCATCCACATTTCTCTACTTCCAATTCTGATGGATGCTGCGCCCAGCTACAGGTAGTAGCAACGTATAGCGGAGCACGGCATTCACCAGAACACAGGCATCCAGAACAATTTGGTATTCAGTTCAGAAGTCACGAAGCTGGAAGCAGAACTGAACGTAGAGGCCCAGCTCGTCCGCTTCTCGCGCATGTCATCCAGCACCTCACAACGCTTCTGATATGGGAGGCGGTTCTTTTCGGCGCTAACTAATCTTCTAGTTGATCGTCCCACACGTGGAGCCGCCATGCCGCCACGTCCCTCCAGCACGTTGACCGAAGCCGAACTTAGACTGATGAAGATCCTTTGGCGGCGCGGCGAGAGTTGCGTCGCCGATCTGGTTGGGGCCATGCCCGCCAGCGAGCCACTCGCGTACAACTCGGTTCTGACGACCATCCGCATTCTCGAGCAGAAGGGTTACGTGGAACATCGCCAGGAGGGACGCGCCTTCCTTTACACGCCGATCGTCGTTGAACATGAAGCGAGCCGGTCTGAAGTACGGCGCATCCTGGGTCGTTTCTTCGGCAACTCGCGTGAACGCCTGCTGCTTTCGCTGCTCGGGGACGATGACATCTCCGCAGACGAGCTGGAGCGCTTGAAACAGGCCATAGCCGCAGCCGAGGCTGAATCTGCCCGAGCCACCCGCAGGGATGTCCCACGCCTGCCTGCTTCCAGCAACGCCTCTACGAGGGGGAGGCGAGCATGAGCCTTCACCTGCTGCCCATCGATGACATGGCCGCGTCGACGCTGGTTGCAGACGCGTGGCAGGGAGCTTTGCTGACGCTCGCCGCCGCGTTCGCTCTGCGGTTGGTGCCGGGCATCTCTGCCGCCGGGCGCTTCTGCGCGTGGGCGGCGCTGTTTGTGATTCTCATGCTGCTGCCCTTCGTCCAGCATCCACACGCAAGTGCGGCCGGATCCGGAATTCACGTGGCCTCTTGGTGGAGCGTAGTAGTCGCGCTGCTGTGGGTCTCGGTTTCTCTGCTGCGAGCCGCTCAACTTGCCCACGCATTCCTGCTCCTGAGAACGTTTTCCCGCAGAGCCCGGCCGCTGCTTACTCTGCCTCCCTCAGCAGCTCGGAACGCGCCGCTTTGTCTTTCCTCCGACGTGTCGCGCCCCAGCGTGGTTGGTTTCTTCCGTCCTAAAATCCTCATCCCGGATGCTCTCTACGCGCGCCTTGCCCCGGCCGAACTCGAGCACATCCTGCTTCATGAACAGCAGCATCTTCAACGCCGCGATGACTGGCTCAATTTGTTGCAGAAGATTGGTCTGGTTCTCTTTCCACTCAACCCTGCGCTGCTGTGGGTAGAACGCCGTCTATGCCTGGAGCGCGAACTGGCTTGTGATGAAAGCGTTCTCGCCCACACCGGCGCGCCCGAGTCGTACGCGCGCTCACTCGTCTCACTGGCGGAACACACCCTCCTCGGTCGCCAGTTCTCGCTGGCTCTGGGTGCCTGGGGACACCGTTCCGAACTGACGCGCCGCGTGCATCGTATTCTGGCTGGCCACACACCGACGCTGAGCCCGCGCCTCGCCACCACTGCGCTTGCCCTACTCTGCACAGGTCTGGCCGGGGCTGCAGTGGCGCTTTCGCGCTCGCCCCGTCTCATCTCTTTTACCCAGCGCGCACAGCCTGCTTACGTCACCGCCGCGAATACCATTGCGCAGCGGCGATCTCAGCCCGCGCACCTGGAGCTGACGAGCAGCGTTGAGCGCACACACTTCGCGTCCCCGAAACTAACATTTGAGCCGGCTGTGATGCATGCGGGGCCGCGCGTTTCAGCGGCTGCTCGTGGAGGCCGACGCAAAGAAGTGTTGCGTAAACTCACCGCACCTCACACTCTGCTCGCCTCCTATGCCGTACCCACTGACATGCGCCTATATGCGACAAAACCGCAGCCGCTTGCGCTTGAGAGCATAGCGCTACAGAATTGGGAGTACACGACCCAGTCCGGGGCCGAACTCCCCAACCGTTTGCGGCCGAGCTTTAGAGTTCGCGCTCTGCAGGCAACAAACCCTCAAAGCGGACAGAAAAATTCCTCCGCATTCGTCGTTACAGTGTTCACGTCCTTCACAGCTTCGCCCGCGTATGCCACCGTTCGTGTGCCGAACGGCTGGATCGTTATCCAACTCTAGCTTCCACGCAATCCACTTCACGGAGAACCAACATGTCTGCTTCAACTAATCCATTAGTTTCTCTCTCAAGCAAACCGCGCAGCTTCTATGCGGCGACTCTCTCTTCTGCGGCGGCTCTCGCCCTGGGCGGTGCCCTGGTCTTCCAGCACGGGATCAACGTCCACGCTGCCAACACGACTCCCGCGCAACTGCCCGACTCCTCCGTGAGCCCCTTGCTGTCGCTCGATCAGGCCGTTGAAAATGTTGCCCAGCGAGTCTCGCCTTCAGTCGTCAACATCGCTGTCACCAGCCGCGTCAGTGCGCAGGATGCCTCAGACCACCAGGATGGTCAGCAGGACGGTGGCCCGCAGCAGCAGCAGGGAGGTCCCAGCCAACTGCCGCCCGGCTTCGCGCAGTTCTTCGGCCAGATGGGCGGCGGAGCGCAGATGCAGCCGCAGCAGCCGCAGATTGAGCACGGCATCGCTTCGGGCGTCATCATCTCGCCCGACGGCTACATCATCACCAACAATCACGTCGTGCAGGGCGGCATCAACATGAAGGTCACGCTCAAAGATCGCCGCATCTTCAATGCGCATCTGGTGGGCACCGACAAGATGACCGACATCGCGGTCATCAAAATCGACGCCACCAACCTGCCGACCATACCCTGGGGAGATTCAGCCGCGCTCCAGCCCGGTGAAAGCGTTCTCGCATTCGGCAGTCCTTTCGGCTACTTCCAGAATTCAGTCACGCGCGGGATCGTCTCCGCTGTCAATCGCGGCAATCCCTACTCGAATGACGCGCGCAAACCGGCCAGCTTCATCCAGACCGATGCGGCTATCAACCCCGGCAACTCCGGCGGCGCGCTGGTCAACGCTCACGGCCAACTGATCGGCATTCCCAACTCGATTGTCACCAACTCGGGTTCGTTTGCGGGCGTAGGCTTTGCGATCCCTTCGCAGATCGCGCGCAACATCGCCGAACAACTGATCAAGCACGGCAAGGTGGAGCACGGTTATCTGGGTATCAGCATGAACGATGTGCTGCCCGATAACGCGCACTTCTTCAAGCTGAAAGACGCCACCGGGGCTATCGTCGGCCAGGTCACGCCCGGCTCACCCGCCGCACGCGCCAACATTCAGGCAGGCGATGTGATCGTGCAGCTCAACGGGCATCCCGTCGACAACGCGAGCGCGCTCCAGGTCGCAGTCAGCGAGGATGAGCCGGGCCAGCACATCGCGCTCGGTATCATTCGCAACGGCAACCCACAGACGGTGGATCTGACCGTCGGGCGCTATTCGGCGAACGGCTCTCAACTCGCGGCCAACGACGGCTCCGACGCTTCCGGCTCCGCGCAACCTGGCAAGCTGGGGGTGGCCGTCGCTAACCTCACACCCGACATGCGCCAGCAGCTTCAGCTTCCGCAGCAGGTGCAGGGCGTAGCCATCGAAAACGTCCGTCCGTCGAGTCCCGCCGAAGACGCCGGTCTGCAACCCGGCGACGTCATCCTCGAGGTCAACCGCCAACGTGTTACCTCTGCCCAGCAGTTCGCTTCGCAGATTCACAGCAGCCGGGCCGGCGATGGTCTGCTTCTCCGTGTGTGGTCGCATGGAAACGCCGGCTTTATCGTGGTCCGCCCCGACAGTATCGTCAACAGTCAGAGCGGCATGTAAACGCTTCAGCGCAACGCAAATGACGGTGCAGTGCGGACACTCTCGCACTGCACCGTCATTCGTTTGTCTCCGCTGAATTCTGGAAACAAGGTAGTAAGTGAAGAAAGGCTCTTCCGTCTTCTGGTTGTCATTCCCGAAGGAAATCTGCGTTTGTTCTGCTGTTTCCCGGTTCTCTACACCCTGTTAGCCGAACTACTACCCACCAGCTTCTACTGCCGGTAGCCGTCGCGCCCTTGCAGGTGCTCCATCGCTTGGCGGTAGCCTTCACGGAATGCTGCGCGATAATCCCCGTCCAGCGAATGCGGAACATCATGCGGGTGCCTGTAGTTCTCGCGGTTATTGGGGTTGGGACGCCGGCGATTGCCAAAATCCTTGCGGGCTCCGTCCATCCCTTCGCGGTAGCCGCGCAGTTGAATATCACTGTAGCCGCGCGGAGCCGCGTCCCATCCGTCTTGCTCATCGTGGCGGACGCGGTCGTCTCGATCCTGTCCATACCCCTGCGCCGGAGCGTACCCGTAAGCGCCCGGCTGGTTCGATGCAAACTGAGCTTGGGCCACGCAAGCGCCTGTGCTCAACGTCAACGCCAGCGACAATGCAGATGCTGCAATTCGTGTGACTCTCATAGCCACTCCTTTCAACCACCTCAAGTTATGAGTAGGTCGCAGGCACCTATAGTTGCTTCCGGCCGCTGCTTTGCAGGACGAGGCTGCGGATTTACAACTACCTACTTTGGGCGCCTAGCGAGTCCCAGGGTAGGGATTCGCCTGCAGCTGCTGCACGCCCTGCAAATACCCCTGGCGGAAAGCGATGCGGTAAGCCCTCCTAGCCTCCCGCGGGACATCATCCGGACGTCTATACTCATCGCGATTCATCGGCGTCGCATTGCGGTGGTTCTGGAAATCCTTGAACGCTCCGTTGTAACCATCGTGATAGCCCCGGTCCTGAAAGCGCTGATACTCCCCCTGGTACCCGTGCGAGCGATAACCATCATCAGCGTCACCGTCGCCGTATCCGCCCTGGTACTGCGTCTGCTGTCCGTTCCAGTAGCCCAGCTGCGGAGCAGACCCACCCTGCGCGACAGCAGAGCCGGTGCCCGCCGCTAACGCACACGCGAGTGCGGAAATTGCAAGTTGCGTAAACTTCATGGCGCATCCTCCCGAGATTCCTTGCGAGCGGTCGCGGGTCGCAGCCACTCTACGTAGGTATAAAACCGATGCGGTCCCGCAAGTTGCGTGCAAATATTAGCGGCTTCTACACCGGCGACGGGTTGCGCTCGCCAAACTGTGTTTGATGCCAGTACGGATACGCCTTCGGCTGCTCGCTTGCGTTGTCCAGCCGCGCGGTTTGCTCAGCTGAAAGCTTCCAACCCACTGCTCCCAGATTGGCCCGCAACTGCTCTTCATTCCGAGCCCCGATGATGAGCGTGGACACCGTGGGCCGTTGCAGCAGCCAGTTCAGCGCAATCTGCGGCACCGTCTTCCCCGTCTCCTTTGCTACCTCATCAATCTGCTCCACCACACGGTAGAGATACTCTTCGGGAACCTGCGGCCCCGCATAGGCGACGCTCTGATTCTTCAACCGGCTCTGCTCTGGAATGCCTATCTCCCGCCGGATTTTGCCCGTCAACCGGCCCCACCCCAACGGCGACCAGACCAGCGCGCCCACACCCTGGTCAAGCGCAAGCGGCATCAACTCCCACTCGTAGTCTCTGCCCACAAGCGAGTAGTACACCTGGTGCCCCACATACCGCGCCCACCCATACCGTTCGCTCACCGACAGCGACTTCATCAGGTGCCATCCGGAAAAATTCGAGCACGCAATGTACCGGACCTTGCCTTCGCGCACCATCTTGTCGAGCGTATTCAGCGTCTCCTCGATTGGTGTGGTGGCATCGAACGCATGCAGGTGGTACACATCCACGTAGTCCGTCCCTAGCCGCTTCAAACTGCCCTCAAGCGCCTGGATCAGGTGGTAACGGCTCGAACCCACGTCATTCGGACCCTGACCCGAACGGAACGTCGCCTTGGTCGAAATCAGCACGTCTTCGCGCTTGCGGCTGGCCAGCGCTTTGCCTAAAGCCTCCTCACTTCCGCCGCCGGAGTAGACATCGGCGGAATCGAAAAAGTTCAGGCCCGCATCGAGGCAAATGCCGACAATCCGGTCCGCCTCAGCATCCGAGGTCTTGCTCCAGGCTTCAAAGAACTCCCCCCGCGTACCCAGCGTGCCCGCACCAAAGCAAAGCTCCGGCACCTTCAACCCCGACCGCCCCAACTGTCTATATTCCATCGGCTAATCTCCTCACCGTTTAGGATGCCCCTGACCGGCCAAGAACGCAGATCACCTCTTTCGCGCCCGCAACCCGTAAGATGGTTCCACGCTTTGTCACTTCTTTGCACCCCCAAGGACACCTGTGCGCTCTCTTCCGCTGGTCGCTCTTTCGCTCTTTGCTCTTCCGCTGTCTGGGGCCGCGCAGACTTCCTCTGCACAGACAGTTCGCCAGACCGACGTGGCCAACGCAGTGGAGCGTACGCAGAAAGCTGCGCCCGCACCTGAGCCCACCCTTTACATCCGCGCCGGCCATCTGTTCGATTCTGTCAGCGGAAAAATGCGCGACCATG
>JAABUJ010002470.1_pt1 | contig 22831 bp, 20 predicted proteins | sample 5559131 | NCBI WGS metagenome assembly JAABUJ01 (sample SAMN10711875, study PRJNA513366) | rock metagenome | isolation source: Antarctica rocks | place: Antarctica: Victoria Land, Mt New Zealand nord | collected 2016-01-07
ATCGATTAAATACAATAATTATTAGATTGCGATTTATATTACTCGATCTAGTATAGCGCGGACGGGCTAGCGACCCTAGACCTCACTAGCCCCCTTAAACCAATTGAATAATTGTATTGAATAAAGCTGCGCAACCTGTCTAATCTCCGCTTTCCTAGGGCTGAGGGACGCTAGTAGAGTTTTCACCTTCGTCCTCCTAATGTACTTGACATAGACTTCTATCCAGCTTCAACCTCCTCATCAACATATCATATATGCCCCCATATGGCCTCCAGTTCTAAGAATTAGCACCACAGACACGGTGACCTCAGCTGTACATGGCACTGGCACGCCAGCATTTCTTGTGGTTTGAAATCGCGATCCTCCAGGATATCACCTTATATGGCTTAAGTAGGTCTCGGGATCACCTTGGGCTTCGCAATAGGCTTGGATTCAAGGGTTTCATCAGGCACTGATCGAAGACGAAAGCCGCGACGGGATAACGGAGGATCAGAAGGAGCAGGTATGGCCATATACCTGATAAGTTACTGTTTCTTACCGCTGTGCCGAAACAACAATCGTGCTCGCGCGTTCGAGGAGCCTAAGCTCTCTTGAGATTTTCGTTAAGAGGCATGGCTTTCTTCTTCCCCAGGAGCCTGGCCTTTGGCTCTTCCGTAGCTCCAGAGTCCGCAAATTCAAGTGACGACTTTTCATTAAAGGTATTGATACAGCTAAGCTATCTGCGCAACCGCTCTCTTAAACTCCTTACTAAAAGACCAAGTCGTATAACCATCCTCTTCTTTGTTGTTGTAAAACTTGTTCCTGTCGTATGGTGTCAACTCAAGCCTGTTCTTGACTCTGAATACCAAATCCGGGTTCGCAGTGAACCATCTTCCAAACACGATCGCAATATCGCTATCTTTGTATTCGTCGTCCACCGCTCTATACGCAGAATCCATGTTGTACCCTCCCGCAATGAAAACTGGACTTGTCTTACCCCACAAATCAACCAAGAAGTCAATCCTCTCTGAGGCCTCGACATCCATATATCCTGCTACCCGTGACTCGATAACGTGCAAGTAGGACAGCTTGAACTTCTTCAGCTCCCCCACAAAATAACTGAATTGCTCTTTCGGGTCCACCATCTTCATGCCCAGAAAAGTGGAAAAGGGACTTAATCGAATGGCCGTCTTCTCTGCACCAACAGCATCAACCACAGCCTTCACAACCTCAAGTCCGAACCGTGCTCTCTTCTCGATACTCCCGCCCCATACATCTGTCCTTCTGTTTGAAACATCTTGCAGGAACTGATCAATCAAGTACCCATTTGCGCTATGGATCTCCACACCATCAAAACCAGCCTCAACAGCGTTGAGTGCAGCCTGTTTATATAATCTCACATACTCCCAAATCTCCTCCTCCGTCATTGGCTTGGGTTTAGGACAACCCTCAAACGCGAGGTCGCTGGCGCTCTTCACATCCATGTCAAACTCGCGCTTCAACACCTCCGCCCGGGCAGTCCGACCCAAGGCCCATAGCTGCATGTAGATGAACGAGCCCTTTGCGTGTACGGCGGCGGTGGCTTTCTTCCATGCGGCTATTTGGTCGGCGTTCCAGATTCCTGGCACGTTGTCGTATCCGCTTGCTTTGGGCGCAATGAAGGTGGCTTCAGTGATGAGGAGTGTGCCAGGGACAGAGGCACGCTGTGCGTAGTATTCTGTGACAAAGGGGAGAGGGACATGGGAGTCGTCAGCGCGGAATCTAGTCATGGGTCCCATGACAATACGGTGTTGAAGCTCGACATTGCCGACTCGAAGCGGTTGGTAGAGTTTGGATGACATGGTAGCTGGTTGGGGTAGCGAGATGCAGTGGGCCGTCAGTAGAGAGAATTGAAGTGCAGTGAGAGGTTAACCACAGGATTGCTTGTCAAATGCAAGGGGCTACAGGTAGGGGTTCGGCGTCCGATGAAATAGGGCGTTATAGGGTTCGGTGTCCGACTTACATGAGGCTACGAAGACCTAAATTGCCCCATGTAGGCTGCCGTAATCAGGTACGCTTGTACCTTCCTTCCAGATTTGGAGTGTTGCTCAAAAAAGTGGCCAGGGTCCCACTGTATGCTCGACTCCGAAGATCTGAAGAACGGTGAGAGGCTCATATGTGGTGTAGGGACTTATGCTCCCTCATCTTCCAACCTTCCAACCATTTGATGCCAGTCATTTCTTTCATCTACCTCGACATTCACTAAGATCCACCTCATAATGCCTGGAACAACTGTGGAGCTCATAGCGCCAAATGGACTTCAAATCGACCAGCCTATTGGCCTTTTCATCAACAATGAATTCGTGAAGTCCAGCTCGGGTGGAAAGTTCGCAACTATAAACCCCACGTATGTCAAGACTCTCAAATCCCCCCAATTCTCCACAGCGATCTGACATCCACAGAAATGAGCAAGAGATTACCAGTGTCTACGCCGCCAGCGCCGAAGATGTTGACCTTGCTGTCAAAGCTGCGCGGAAAGCGCTAAAGGACCCTTCGTGGAAGAACCTTTCCTCTTCTGACCGAGGAAGGCTTCTCTTCAAGCTTGCCGACTTAGTGCATGAGAATGCTCACACCCTAGCTACGATCGAGACTTGGGACAATGGTGAGTGCTCTTCTAAAAAATGGCCTTCCAACGCTGACTTTGATCGATGTTCAATAGGGAAACCGTTCAAGCATGCCCGCGCCGGCGACATTAGAGCTACTGCCATGTGTCTGAGATACTATGCTGGATGGGCAGACAAAATCCAGGGTGATGTTATTGAAACTGCTCCCTCAAAATTGACTTATACCATTCGTGAACCCGTTGGAGTTTGTGGTCAAATCATCCCGTGAGCCGACTCCTACTACTTCATATCGAAGACTAATAACTTCTTCAGCTGGAACTTTCCCTTGGTGGGTCCCCATTACAACGAATCATATCCTCACAATATTGACAGAAAAAATAGGTGCTGGTCGCCTGGAAAATTGGACCGGCACTCGCGTGTGGAAACACCGTGGTCCTCAAGCCTGCCGAACAGACTCCACTCTCAGCACTCTACCTCGCCACTTTGATTGTAAAGGCGGGCTTCCCACCGGGAGTTGTTAATATCCTCAATGGGTTTGGGCGAATTGCCGGCGCTGCTATCGCATCTCACCTAGACATAGACAAGATCGCCTTCACAGGAAGTACTGCTACAGGACGAGAAATTATGAAGTTAGCGAGTACAAACCTTAAGAACATTTCCTTGGAGACAGGAGGGAAGAGCCCCTTACTTGTTTTCGACGATGCAGATCTAAAGGAGGCTGTCACCTGGGCGCATCGAGGTATCATGATTAACATGGGCCAAGTGTGTACTGCGACCTCTCGGGTTCTCGTCCAGGAGGGAGTCTATAGCCGATTCTTGGAAGCATTCAAGAAGCAGGTCCAAGAGATAAGTAAGGTCGGAGATCCGTTTGAGGACTCTACCTTCCATGGCCCACAGGTTACGAAAGCGCAATTCGATCGTATACTAGGGTATATTGAATTCGGGAAGAGTGAGGGTGCTACATTGGCGTTGGGTGGTGAGGCGTATAAAGATCTCAACGGCAAAGGGTTCTTTGTGCAGCCCACTATCTTCACCGACGTCAAAGATGAGATGAAGATTTATCGCGAGGAAATATTTGAGCCGTTTGTGGTCATTTCGAGCTTCAAGACCGAGGAGGAAACTGTCCGGAGAGCCAACGATACAACATATGGCCTGGGAAGCTCGGTGCGTGTCGCAGAACTCGTGGCGCTTGATTCTTTGGGAGAGACTAACATTCGACATGGAAGGTCTTCACTTAGGACATCAAGAAGGCGCATCGTGTTGCCAGGGACATTGAAGCTGGCATGGTGTGGATCAACTCCAGCAATGATTCCGACTACCGATTTGTTCCCTCTGCATCTTCAAACAAGTCAATTTACATAACAATTTTGCTTAGCGTACCATTTGGCGGGATCAAACAGTCCGGGATTGGAAGAGAATTGGGTGAAGCCGGCTTGGCTGCTTACACCAATGTGAAATCCGTTCATGTCAATTTGGCTTGATGCAATTGGGCGAGCGATCAATAGTAGGAACGTAGTTGGAAACAATCACAAGTCACCGACCTCATATCAAGATCATCATCACAACTCGTTGTAATGTCCGAAGCTCAGTCCGATTGATGAAGCACTCGCATTTGACTGACGATTCTTGTGGGGATTTGATACTTGAAGTGGTGTTGACGAGCAGCATGGCTGTATGAGCGGTTTGGGCTGTCCCATTCGCATCTGGTGACTGGGATAGTCCACTGGTACGTGCGTAAACTCATGAATGGAGCTGCAGTACTCCGTACTTATGGAGGGGTGGAAGTGTATGCATGGGCGGATGGCGTGAGTAAGCCCAATTGGGTGAGGAACGAGGGTCCCAGAGTCGTATCACAGCTGACGGCCCGTGCAACAAAGTAAGCACAAGCTGACTCGGGGCAGTCCCCTTTCGGCCGTTCCTTTCAGCCACATCAGCCACATCGCCTCCGAGGACTATACTCAATCGGTAGTAGATGCAGTGGCTGATGGCAGGTAAAGCAACTCGAGACGACGACTGCAAAGAGCCGACAATAACATGATACACGAGGCAGGGCAGTGGACCCGATAGTCAGGTTCCGGCCCTGACATAGCCGTCATGCACGATGCACGAATCTGCAAGATAACTGCAACATCGTCTACATCAGAGTGATACTATAAATGATGCATATCAAATATATCCTCTCACCAGAGACACCGTCAGTGGGACTATACATAGTTGACGACGACGACCACGACCACGACGGCGAACTGATCCTAACCGGGCACAGTGCTTACTTGGTGGGTGGCACAATGTGGCTCAAGGGGAGTGCCGAAAATACGAAAGCGAACTGCCCCGACTCAGCCTGAAAAACGAAACGTAAGGGTCTGGCCACTGCCCGATGCAACCTCCCAATTTCCGATTGTAGGATATCCGACCCCCGACAGTACATATAAAATATGTCGATTGTATACCCTGCTTTCAGAGTAGCCGAGGGCTTGCTATCTAGATTGAACAGACCTCGCTCAGCTCACCGTACGCCCTTCGTGTTTTTTGGTCATCCGCCAGATGCTGCACCCTCTTTCGATGCCAATGGACAAGCGATCTATCCTCTTGCTCCTTTGGGGGCTCCTGTTCTGCGAGGCTCGCTCCCTTCCTCGCCATTCTTCTCAAGTCTGCCAGCGAACCGTCAATTCAAGCTGCTACGACTTTGTCATCGTTGGGGGCGGCGTTGCTGGACTTACGCTGGCCGATCGATTGACCGAAGACCTCACCGGTATGTGACATCTTCTTCTGCATACTTCAAGGAGAGGATGCTGATAAGTACCAGTGAAAGTTCTCGTTATCGAAGCCGGGCCGTTCGATAGTGAACAAAATGGCGTTCTTGTACCTGGTGACTGGAACCCATTTCCATATGTCTGGCCCGGCCTGGCTACGAAGCCGCTGACTGCGCTAAACAACCGGACTCCCGCGCTTGTTACAGCAAGAGTCACGGGAGGTGGCAGCACTATTAATGCGATGAATTGGGTCAGGTACTCGGAATTCATGCGCTTGCGCTTGGTGCGACGGTGAAATTCAACGGCTGATCTTGTGACATTCAGAGGCACAATTGCCGATTTCAACGGCTGGGTATCGCTTGGTAATAAAGGCTGGGGATGGGATGACCTGCTTCCGTACTTCATCAAGGCAAGTCTGCCATGGAAGAAGGAAATTGGAGATGACAGGAGATCTTGACTAACAGCAAGGCTGGCAATGCAGAGCGAGAACTTTACGGCACCAGACCCATCGTTTGCCGCTGCCGCGAATATCTCATGGGTTGACTCGGTCCGTGGGCATAGTGGACCGGTTCAGTACTCATATCCAGATTATTATTACCCTGGTAGCGGTACGTGCTCTGGACACCTTGATGTGATACTGATATAATGGATTCGATACCCTCGCCAGCGGCGCCTCTTCTTGAAGCTAACACCTTCGTCAGCGAATTGGTGGAATGCCGGAAAGTCTATTGGCATTAAGCCTGCCCCAGATCCCAATGCGGGAGTGGCTCTAGGACTATACTGGGTTCCGACCGTCCTAAATGCAACCAACCAGACCAGATGCGATGCCCGAATCGCCCACTACGACCGAGTGATAGCCACTCGGCCCAACTACCATCTCTTGGTAGATTACACTGTGGCAAAGATCCTCTTCAAGGGAACTAAAGCGACTGGCGTCAAGTATCTTCCAACTGCTGGAGGCAACATGTCGACTGTATATGCCTCAAAGGAAGTAATCTTAGCAGCAGGTGCCTTGCACACACCACAGATACTCCAGCTATCTGGTGTCGGGCCGAAGCCGCTGCTCGACTCGCTGAACATTCCAGTAATATCGAACCTCCCAGGAGTTGGGTCCAATGTGCAAGACCAGGCTTCGTTAGCAGTACCATACAATTGTAAGCTGTTCCTCCATCGCTAGTCTTTATCTGAGATTGGTCATATGTGTTAACCCAAACTCCACGCAGTCACTAATAATATCATCCCCAACGTCAACAGCTTCGAGACCAACCGCACGTACAACTCCATGGAGCTTGCCCTCTATGACGAACACCGCTCCAGCGCCTACACCATCGTCCGGGGACTTAGCACGATCTTTGCAACGCTTTCCTTCCAAGACGTCACCACATCAAACTCTACCATCGTTGCCGACGCGCTCGCCCGCAACCCTGCGTTGTCGCTCCCACCGGACGTCGACCCCACCGTCCTCGCGGGCTATGCAGCCCAGCGCAAAATCCTACTTGAAGAATTCCAAACCCCAAACAACTCCGTCGGCGTGCTGTTCTGGGACACAGCACGAGCGGCGCAAGTTTTCTCATTGCGGCCGTTCAGCCGAGGCAACTTAACCATCAACTCGACGAATCCACTCGCTCCCCCCGTAATCGATTACCGCACTGCCACTGACCCGACCGACTTCGCCGTCATCATCGCCATCTTTCGTAAGCTGCGGGAATTGATGGCTGCTCCAGACATGGCGGTCCTGGGCCCGGTAGAGGCGAATCCGCTTGGGGAGGGGGTACAGAGCGATGAGGACATCATTGCCGTCATACGGGAGACACTCGTGGTGTCTGCTGGGCACTCATGTTGCTCGGCGCCGATGCAGCCGCTGGAGCTTGGGGGCGTGATAGACCCTGAGCACAATGTGTACGGGGTCAAGGGCCTACGGGTAGCGGATATCAGTTACTTCCCGATCATGGTGTCCGCGGGACCGACGGCTACGGTGTACGCTTCTGGGGAAAAGGTGAGTTTTTGAGGGTTCGAGGGGGGGTGCAGTTGATGATGATGTGCTGACACTTCCTAGCTTGCGGATATAATTAAGAAGGAGTACCGTCTTGCTTAATGGAACCTATACACAAGAGTCGTATCTCCTATAACACCATACATGTAGTTACCTCAACAAATATATATACTGCAACATCAGCCCTATTAGCTGCAATGATTGGCTATAAATTGTCGCCAAGATTGTGACCTCACGTGATCTTCCCGGCGGAGATTACCGTATTTACTCTTCTGCAATCACCATGTGCTTGGACCTACGCATATAATACATTCTAAGCCATTCAGAGTACATTCCAAGCCAGCTCTGATCACTTTGTTCGAAGCTCTGTGGAACATGCACGTCGCTTCCGAAATCGAGATTCGCGCAACAATCGCAAAGTCAGCCGTCAATCATGTCTCAACCCTGCCGAGTGTTACGCAGCGCCATGTGGAGCTGCCGACTCTCCTAGCTACTATTCATTAGTAGTTAAACCAGCATTTCATTGAGTTCGGTTCGTTCTTATTTGATAGCAAGGAGCATTTACTGCCCGTAAACATGGACATTAGAGCAGAGTAGTATAGCTTAGAATGTAGCTTACAAAGATATATGCTAGCACTTCGACGCATCGTACCTATAATAGTCGAACACCTGGCCAGAGCTCTCATCTATTGACCTTGCCGAGATTTTCACAAGAGAAAATGGAAAAAGCTAAACATGAATACCAAGGAATCATTGGCTCAACTCGATAAATGAACTGTACTATTCAACGCCAAACATGATACAAGGCCTGAAATTCTAATAACCATCACCGCGTCGTAGTGTTGACCGCCGCCGCGCCAGCCGCTGCGAGTGAAACGCCTCAGGCGCCAGGTACGAAGTGATGTCGAGCTCGCCATCACTCTTGAACTGGCAGCTCAAAAACGTTTGCAAGCCCCAGCCCTCATCCAGGCGCCTGTGCTCGGCCAGGCTCTCCAGCATGCGCAGATAGCGGTTGCAATACGACCCGCGGCCGTGCGCTTCCATCCACGCCGTCAGCCCACGCGCCAGCGCGAGGTCGTCACGCCCGTAATTCCGCAGCGGGGTGTAGAACTTGATCTCGGGGAGTGCTTTGCCCGGCGCGACATCGAAGAAATAGACGTTTCCGATCAACAACGTCGGCAGCTCGGCGAAGTTGTCCTTGGCCGAAGGGCCATACTGCGGCGCTGCCGCTGCCGGCACTTCGGCGTCCTCGGGGAAATCGGCCGGCAGGCCCGTCACGGTCTTGATGAGCTCGTGGAGGGCCGCGAGTTGTGCAGTTAGGTGCGGACTGGTGATGCGCCCGCCCAACGTCATGATGTCGCGAACGGATGCGAAACTCGTGTGCGGGGAATTGAAGTACCACTTGAGACGCGCTTTGGCTGGCTCCACATTGTCGACACTGAGGCAGAAGGGAGTGAGTGACTGACCCTCGGGGCTGGAGCTCAGGAAGTCGTGCAGGGCGGTGCGTGCGGCATTGTCGGGATCCAGCTGGTTGATGGAGGTCTCCCAGTATTCGAGCGGCATGAGGCCTGTCTGGCCGAGCTTGCGTGGCTGGAAATACGTTTTGAGGGCCGGGCCGGAAGACAAAAGCTCGACGGAGATCAGCAGGCTGGTACTCAGATGCGCGCCGGCCGCGGCTTCCTGCGCGTACTTGGTATTGTCGTGGTCGAACAGCGTGGCCAGGAAATGATTGACCCAGCACAGGTCCACGGACGGCATGACGCAGGCGAGCCGATACAGCAGTTCTCGCGCCGCCTGCTGGTTCAGAGGATCCAGCTCTGTGCCCGCGCACTGGCTGATAGGCTCCACGCCGTATCGAACATTGGGTTCGCTCGTGGGCGTGTTCCATTTCCACGAGTACTCCATCGGCGTGCCATCGAGCTGCAGCTGTGATTTCCACTTGATGGGCACGCCATTCGACCGAGGAGCTGAGCCCAAGTGAGGAAGCTTTGAAGCCATCGCATTAGAGAGTAGACGGACGCTGAAAGTACTGTTCAACAAGAGAGCGACCTACCGTCCAGTGGTAGTGCATTAAGAGTGCCTCATACTGCTTCTCGATGGGGTAGCCAGCCGCGTCAACGAGAGCGGCAAGGTGGCGGCCAGTGAGTTGCCACCATTGGTTGCTATCTGGGTCGAGGGTGGGTAGGCATTGCGACAACGCCCGCCATGCCTTGGTGTTAGGGCCCGAGTGAGCGTGAGTATGAATACCATTCATTATGCACTTCTTGGTATATTCAAATCTATTCTAGCAAATCTCGGTCGCCCCAACACGCCCGCCCTTTTAACGTCTTATCAGATCTCATCTCACTACTCCGACAAAGACCGACCGGGTCGCTTTGTCATGGAAATGCGCTGGGCACGGGGAACGCATCATGTTCATCGGGCATTCGGGGTGGAGGTATACGTAAGCCTCAATGCTTACCCCTTAGATCTCACTTGCCTATACGAAGCATACCGTATGCGTGGGTGCCATATGACGAATGGATATCTCTGTCATCGTGATCGTACGACAAGAAGAGGGCGGACATGACCTTTGATGTCCTGAGCGAGCCCGACTCCCATCCTACGCTAATCGGTAGTGTAGTGGGATCCGGGGGCCGAGCCGTTTCCCGATTACCGAATCCCTGATCCTGGCGGTTCCCGATCCCTAGCTCTCGACCGCTGCTGAAGTATCTCAGCTCGAACTGGATTCGATAATTGAGGTACTTGGACACGACATGTTGTTTGGAGGGTCCCGTGGCGGTTACTCCTTTTCACCTAGTAATGCAACCTACCCGATAACGCAACCGCTAGTAAATTTGGCGCATAAATTTTAGGGTTAAACCTCATAACCCTGACATTTGCACTAAAATCACTAGCGATTGCATTACCGGGTGGATTGCATTACTAGGTGAAAAGGAGTAGTCAGCATCGCCGCCTTTGCGCAGGCGCGAATCACTCACCCACCGCTCACTCTGTTCACCCTCCGCTCAGGTGGCTTTGGTCACTTACTTCGATACACCAATCATGCCGATTATTGGTCGCTGGTCCTGTTGGTCTATTTTGTCAACTTTAGACGATGGTACGCGGGTGCCCAGTTTTGGGCCTCAGGGGCGCCGAAGCGGGAACTCTCCGAGACCAGGCACACACATACAGGCATACACGCACACACGCAAAAGCGAGTTGAGACCATCCACTCTCGTAGCACGTTAAAGATAAAGTCTTTACTCCTTGAGAGCTGCTCCGTCGTCTTGTCGCTCGATAAAATGCTTTACCTTCTCTCGCTCTTTTCTTCTTCAATCTCCAGATTATCTAGCCTTACTCTAGATCTCGCATCCTACCACTGCCGCAAGCTCTCTCTTTTTTACTTGACTCCTTCAGTTCTTGTTCGCCTTTGACTCCTTTACTCATCCTATTATCCCTCCATTTCTAATGGCGGATCAAAGCTTAGCCAAGAACTTCTTCGCGCGGGCTCGTGCGAAAGACTCGGAGAATAACAAGAACAGCATCAATGGAGAAGAAGTCAAGAAGAAACTTCAAGAAGCTACGAAGCGTGGTTATTGTCGAGCCTTGAACCTATGGGATCAATAAGTTGATTACTTGATACCGAGAAAGAGACCTTCTTTTGACGCTTTCGTGCTCTTTTATAATAGGTATGAGATGAAGCATCCTAACGCTTCTCCAGAAAGTATAGAGGCATCGAAAGACTTTGTGAGATGCATTTCACTTGGAGTTGAGAGCCAATACGACGGTTTTTTGGCATGCATGAGCATCGTCGTCCAAATCTATAAGAATTTCACTGGTGACTAACAGTGGAAGGGTCACCCGAAGATAGCCAACAAAGTTACTCTCTCGACCTCGAATGTGAGTCGTCGGTGGATCTCCACTGATCTCACTATAAATTTACCGTTACTGATGATGTCTAGTATATCAAGTACATCTTACAACCGGAACTTGGACTTGCTCGAAGGAAGCGAGAGAGATGCTACGCCACTGTGATTGCGCTGCAAGCGATAACTTCCCAAGTAAGCCCACTTCGGCGATGGAGATGACATTGCATACATCATTTTGAGCTACCCATGCCTGGACATGTCCATCTTTTTCAGGCGCAAATGGAAAGGGCTCTTGCGTGTTTTTCCTCGAATTAGGATGTTGTTTTTTTGTTGCTGTTTTTGGTTTTCACATAGACTGAGTGACCTGAGCGCTAAACAGCGACCTTATAGGGGACAAGGGGTTTCAGGTGACCTTTTCAATACGGTTTGGATATGCTTAACGCGGGTGCAGCGGTTGAATTTTGAAAGCGTTGAGATTTCTCTTGACAATGCTTCTTGTCCAGCCGGGCTTGCTCCTTCTCATGCGCCTCTTTCTTGCGTGCTAGGTCCTCCCTATGGTCCTCCTCCAGTTGGGCCATTGCCCGGGCACGCTTGTATCCCTCGAACTGTTCGGGAGTCATATGCTGGTATTGGGAGGCCGCATGGGCAAGGGCACTGAGGTCGGAGGGCATGTCGATATCGGTTCGTCTTTCGTCTCGTTTTCTCTGGGTATTAGATGTCTGAGATGAAGGGGAGCCCTGACCCAATTCGTCTTTCTCAGAGGAAGTCCGGCGGCCTTGGCGCCCAACACGTGACCCTCCACCAGCGCTGCCACCGCGCCCACGACCCGCCATGTCTAGCGGACGCGTGGAAATAACGTTGCCTAGTAATGTCGATGTGCTGAACACGAATCTGATAGAAGATTGAATGATACGCAACGCTATCGCTGCCTGAGGCCTGCAGAGGTTGGTTTGTAATGGGCTGAGATAGGGTCAGCCCACCAAGGAGGAATACACCCTAGTGCGCACAGCCACGTAGCGTCTCGATATGATAAGCAGCGGGGTGAAGTCGCAAACTCCGCTTCAACTTTCTGATTCCCTACCTTAGATATAGGAAGCCGGGGTTCGGGCAAACCTTTTCACCGTCAGGTCCGCAAAGCGTTCAGAATTGCAAACGCCGCAGCTTGGGCGACGCGTGTCATAGTCAGTTCGTAAAGTGCGCTTCCTGACCAAGTACTCGCTATTCGCTATGTTGATTTGATCAAATTGCCTCTGTTTAACACAAGCAAGGCGTATTGGCAAGAAGCAGATTCAGACATTTGCCCACCACCGACGCTAACGAAAGGGTGCGCACACGAAAGGCTCATTGCACACGTTACACCCCCAGCTGCTATATAAGACGAGGCCGAAGCTTCCGCTTAATGTCGTTGTCAAATCTGCATCAATCGAACCGTTCGTGGCCGTCTTCCACCAACAAAGACACTATGGCAACTGTACAGAAGAAGACGGTCCTGATCACAGGCTGCAGCACCGGCGGCATTGGCTGGGCCATGGTCAAGCGCTTTCACGAGCGGGGTTTCCACGTCTTCGCCACGGCGCGCGATCCCTCCAAGGCCGCGGACCTCTCGGAGCTAAGCAACGTGGAGATACTCGAGCTGGACGTCACCGTTCCGCAGACCATCTTGCAGTGCAAGGACACGGTCGCGAAGCGCACGGGCGGGAAGCTCGACGTCCTAGTCAACAACGCCGGGGTCGAGTTCGTCTCCCCGCTGCTAGATGTCGACGTCGCCGAGGCGAAGAGGCTGTACGACGTCAACGTCTGGGGCCCTCTTGCCATGGTCCAGGCGTTTGCCCCCCTGCTGATCGAGGCCAAGGGAGTCGTCTCCAACCAGAGCTCCATTGACGCGGTCCTGAACATGGTGTGGGCGGGTAAGTCGGCCAAAGTTTCAACTCCCTACCTGGGCAGTCGGTGAAAGGCTAACCTGGCGGCCAGGCATCTTCGCCAGTTCTAAGGCAGCCGAAGCGCGCCTGTCGGAAACCATGCGGCTCGAGCTGGAGCCGCTGGGCGTGCGCGTTGTGACGGTCATGTGCGGGTCCGCCGACACGCCCATGTTCGGCAAGCCCGGTGGTCAGATGAGGCTGCCCGAGACTTCGTACTATTACAACGTTCAGGACGCGGCATACAAGGAGCGAATGGACCACCAGGGCCAGGCCATGAAAGTCGGAGTGCTTGCCGACAACCTGGTCAAGGACATTCTCGGTGGGGCCAGGGGCCAGATCTGGCATGGGGCATTTGCTCTACTTGTGCGATTCGCAACCTGGGCGTTCCCCACGTGGTATGTCGACAAGTTGGTCAACTCGGAACGGGGCTTGGGGCAGGTCAAACGTCGCTAGGGATAGATCGGAGGCGACGAAGAGGACACGGAGGCAACCAAAAAGGGACTCATTGCACTATCGCCACTACGGCCTTGACTCGATCTCCGGCTATGAAATCGCTGGATATTATAAGGCTACATAATTGGAATTACCACTCAATTCTCTAATATCTGACATATATCGCTGAATTGTGGGCAGGCGCAGGTAACCTACTTGAACAAGGTGGTGATTCCGGACCCTGGAAAAGATGGCGACTTGGATGACGAGCGCGTGATGGCCTTTCCTTCGCTCGTCGAGTAGCAAGTCGATCAGCCCTTCTCGGATGTTCTCGCAGAGTTCGCCAGTCTGCCGGACTTCTTATTGTCTCTTCAAGAGTTCATCTTCCAGTGGGCCCCAGGCGTACTCTTCTGCGGCATGGATCCATCTGCTATGGCAGCCGGGGCCTTTGAAGATTCGTGCCGTGAACGATTGCATCGCCGTGCAAGCGGACCAGTGATGCGTCCACGGGCTTCACCGCGGTCCATTCGCTGATGCTATCTCCTCGACTTTTCTCGAATGGTAAACGACGCATTTATCGGCTGGTATGCCGAGTCGTTGCGCCAGGCGGCGAAAGTGCTCAAACCCGGCCTCAAGACCTTCCTTGTACATGGACTTAATAACGTCGACTTTGGCGGGGACAAAGAACGGCGGGTGTAGGAATTTACCTAGTCCGAAGAGGTTGACCGCTCTCCTCCAGCCGAATTGCACGAGAAGAAGAGAAACCTGGGAGTCCTGGGCCTGGTCTCGCTCTAGTGATGGACACAGGGAGACAGAAGCTGCAACAGCACGAGAGTTCCGCGCACTGGGATTTTGACGTGGTAGAAAGGATGTTCCAAGACTCGTATACCACTTGATGGCATCAGGAATGCTGGACAGCGAAACCTTCCATTGGCCAAGAACAAGGTTCGCAACCGTGCAAACGGTGCGTATTTGGCCTTGCACCGTACCGTACGACTTGTCGTCGCCGCAAACGGTGCGATTTTGAGGCTACACCAAATCGTACGATTTGCACTGATAGTGCACCGATAGTGCGAGCTAAATTCGCACGTGCTCAACTTTATTAGTTTTCTATTTTAAGATTAAGATTCATTGTGTCGATTTGCCAAGATCGACGCCAATTGAGCGAAAGTCTTTAGCTCATTGACTCAATATTTAGGGTTGCACATAGGACTGATCAATCAATAAAAGATATATTGTCGAGAAACAGCATTATATTTTTACGATACACACGATGGTGCACACGGTGGTGCAGACCCTTTGCACTGCACCGCACGGTTTATCAAATGCCTTGCACCACACTGCACTAAACGATGTGCACCGATGGTGCACCAATAGTACGAAACGGTTTGCGTACGGTTGCGAACCTTGGCCAAGAACGAGCGCAGGTGGTATTTACTTTCTCCCTGGAAAATACAGTTGGGCTTGTGACAATGTGGTCAACTACGGGGTACGTGGCCTGCTGTTGCACGCCATGCGGTCACCTTATGCTGGACTTGTGTCCCAGCTCGTCACCGCCGTTGGAGCCATCATCGATGTCAACGAGACTTCCTACCCCGAACTTTACTAGGCACTCAGAGGTGGCGGAAATAATTTCGGGATCGTGACCCGCTTCGATCTCGAGACCTAGCCCCAAGGCATGATGTGAGGAGGCTCGCTGGCGTATTTGCCAAAATACACCTCGACAGTCCTCAACGCCACTCACCAGTACGCCCTGGACGGCCCGAGCGACCCAAACGCGGCCCTGATTGCTGCCTTCGCCTACGCAGACAGGCTGTGGCTGGCCGTTGCTGATCTTGAATATGCTCTCCCAGTTGAGAACCCGGCCATCTTCGAGACATTCCTGAAACCCCCTTCGCTCGAGGACACGACGGCCATCAAAGCCCTGCCCAAGATCACCTTGGAGTTCAACGCCTCAAACCCCGGCGGCTGCGAGAGACATACTGGACCGCGACATACAAGGCCAACACGACACTGATGACCTTCATCGTTGACGAATTCGAGCAAGACTTTGCGCCGCTCGTGAATATGTTCGGCATCGTTCCAAGCTGCGTGCTGCAGATCATCACTACCGACGTACTCTCGCACATGTCCAAGAAGGGCGGCAACGCGCTCGGCATAACTGTCGACGACGGCCCGCTGCTCCTGCTGAACATCGCCATCATGTGGTCGGACCCGACTGCTGACGAGGCCATTCTCGAAGCCAGTCACAAGATTGTCGACAACACTGTGGCTCAGGCCAGAGCATGGGGCCTGGACATTCGCTATCTGTACATGAATTACGCCAGCCAGTTCCAGGATGTCGTCCCAAGTTACAGCGCGACCAACCACGCCAGGCTGGTCTTAATCGCGGAGAAGTACGACCCGACTGGCGTCTTCCAGAAGTTGCAACCGGGATATTTCAAGCTCAGCAGCGCCCCGTCTTTAAGAATTGGGTGATATATATTCTTACGATAGACTGACACGGAGACTTTTACTGTTTATATTGGTTGGAATCAAAGGTACTCACAATTGCATTGCCCGCAGGCACGTATGCTTGGGCCTTTGCGCTTGGAGGCTAACCTTTACCATGCGCATGAAATTACTCCGAAACGTCTGAGTGGCTTTTGGTATCTGGGCGGTTCGTAATCTCTCTCTCTCTCTTTGTAGATAACAATCATCCTTACTAATCCGTAGGAGCGATATTCCAAAAGAGCATCGGAAACGGGCCGCCATAATTTAGAGGAAACGTCCTGATCTCGTCAGCCGCCTCTAAAGCAGAGGTCTGGAAAGCACTCCAGGCAGATGTATATGCTAAGGAGGGTGTGTGGGACATGGAGCAAGTGTGTTCACAGGTTCCACGAGAAAATCCTTCCTTCTGATGGCTTATACTAGGCTAAAATCATTCCCTTTAACAGTCTTTTTCGGAGCGGATTAAGAGAATATGACCTATTAGCACCCTAGGACTTACCCACTTAGACGAAAGCACCGCCAAAAGCGAAAATTATCCCGTCCTTCCAAGTAGATCTAGCATCATCGCTCTCTCATCCGTAAAAACCCCATAGAAGTATCTGTTGCATTAATGACTTAGTCTGCCCATTGGATATCAAGGATATGCCCTGGGTTGAGAGCAAAAGTCTTCATAGAAAGCCTGGGGTCAGCTCGATGAACAAGAGCCTCCCACTCTTCGGAGCTCCGTTCATGCGATCCAAAGAACGTCATCATGCAGAGATCCCCCGACCTGGCGCAATTTAATCAGTAATCATGGACTTCCAGTGTACGGCCAGGTCGACCTTACCGTCGGAATTTCTCGTCATAGGGCGGAAGGCTCCACGGCTCCCAGAGAATTGCTTCGTTGAGAAGAATGTGGTTACCCTTTTGCAAAGCTGAGTTCGTCAGAATTTCAGGTCCGCTATGGCCGTTCGGTGAAAAGCAAAGAGAAAAGCTCACCGGGTAGGATGTTCTGCAGCATCTTCACGCAATAGTCGTCCGGCCAGTTGTGGAGCACAGCTCGCAGGAAGTAGACCTCTTTACCTCTGAGTGGTTGCTCATCGAGGCAATTCGCCGCCATGAACTGAACTTGGTCCTTCAATCCTGCCGGCACATCTTCTGGTCCGCCTGCAACGACATCCGCAAAGTCTTGGACGATGAATTTGATGTTGGAGAAATGTCTGGCCAGTGCGATGCTGACAGCACCCCGACCGCCGCCGACGTCGACGACCGTCCCTCTCACAGAGTCGATGGAGGCCCAGTCCCATCCGCGGACGAGAGGATCCGTGGACATCCGTGCTGCCAGACCGCTTATTGCGTTCGCGAATCGATGTCTACGATCCGGATATTGTCGGAGTTCTTCATAGAGTCCTTTGTCCGTGTTATGGCCTAGACTAAAGCCCTGATCGAAAGGTCAGCAGGGAGAATGCAGTTCTCCTCAGATCTTGGAGCTACCGATTGATTGGGTGCATGAAAACCATCGTATTTCACTAGGGCATCGATGGTCTACACGCGACAGCGTCGTCAGTATTTGTCTCCAGGACACGCGATGGGAGACATCATCATCTGTTACCTTAACTGCCCCCGGAAACAGCTCCTCCGTCGCAACGCCCACAACGTCATTGATTAGCTTGTTCTCCGTGAGCAACCTCGATGCTGCTGTATGCGCAACTAGGCCGTCCTCTTCACGGAAAATATGATTCGTCATAGCATAGCGGATAAGGCGCCGCAGATCAATTACATTCACCTTGCAAGCTTCCGCCAACGATTTGAACGAGGCCTTCTCCTCGAACCCGAACTTTTCACCGACCTTGAATCGTCTCATGGCTTGCAGACTGAGCACGTCGTTCGTGGAATTAGACTGGTCCAAGCCGTTAGAGAAGCGCCTGCCATGCGGGAAACTTGCTCCCACTTACCCCGAGACCCCTCAGCAGTTCCATGGGACCCATCATGAGATCGTGCAGCGCTTACGTATCAGAGCAGTTGCTTGCGCGCTGCTGTAACTTCTTTTTCTTCTGGGGGTACCGTGATTGCCAGAGGGCCGTTGGCGTCGAATGACGGAAGCGGTATGTTGTTTGCGATAAAGTAGTCGTGAACGATCTGTGTGTTGCGCGAGATGGCCGCGGCCAGATGTGTAATTGATTGTGAAGCCATGATCTCCCAACCTTGCACCAAGAATGTTGCGAAGACCTACGTTTGAACAAATGATAAGATCTCTTGCCTCGACTAAGTAATATTACTCTGAAGCCTCTGATCTGGGGAAATACTTGTTGAGGGGCCCGTGGAATACAGAGCACGAGTAAGAAACGCAGCACACTTAGCCCAATCCGGCGTCTTGCCACAGATACGGGGTCCGGATGACTGGGTATCACAAATCGGAGAAGTATTCTAAGTGCCTCCCATGTCTTCTTCAATCCTAGTCGGGGAAATCAAAATACCAGGCATTAGCTATTCGGAAAGGTCAGACTAAGAATGAAAACAGTGCGGGAGACTTTTCACGACTGCCAAAGAACGGCATTCAGCTCGTCGACATACAGTACCAGAACGTTTGTATGCTCAGCTACTTTGGCTTCTCCGACCTGCGAAGTAGCAGCTGGATAGCTCGGGAGTCGGGAAAGATGTGCTCGGAGCCCGACCAGCCGGGATGAGAGGCGCCACGAAGAGCATCGTCTTTCACTTGGCTCTATAAAGTAGAAAAGCGAATATGATATCCATCCCTTGAATTGCCGGATTTGTGGATTGGGGGACGACTTACATTTCTCCGTTTGGTCTAATCGATTTCTTACCCCCTTATAATCACACAGGCATATCTGCATTAGCGTGATTGACACCGGAATCATGTCTATACCAACTCGTTGTACCGTGCTTGTAATTGGCGGCGGACCCGCAGGTTCTTATACAGCCTCGGCGCTGGCCAGAGAGGGAGTAGATGTCGTATTGTTAGAGGCAGAAGTATTTCCAAGGTATGGCAATGATTTATACTCGAAGGACGGATCCGGCGGTGCCTAGAACGGAGACTGCTGCAACGAATTTGTGGAAGCTCGAGTCTGGTTTTGTTTATTTTTGCAGAGTTGGGACTGAAGCATGGCAGATATCACGTCGGCGAGAGTATGATCGCATCCATGCGTCACTTTCTACGATTCATCGACCTGGATTCCACCTTCGATGAATACGGATTCCAGAAGAAAGTAAGCGTTCTTCACTCCTAAGCTTGGCTCGGGCGTCATGCTAAACTGCTCGATCAGTATGGTGCCACGTTCAAACTCAATGCCAAACCCGCAGCTTGTAGGTTTGACTCCTGAAACTTCCAAATCAGCAAACAAGCATTTAACCGTGCAAAGTTACCAATTTCTCCCATTCACTTGGACCGGGCGGATACGCTTGGAATATCATTCGTTCCGAGGCAGACGACTTGATCTTCAAACACGCCAAAAAGTGCGGTGCACATACCTACGACGGTACTAAAATTAACCAAGTTGAATTCGAGCCACACGAAGCCAAGGATCTCGTAGCGGACCTCAAGATCCCGGATTCTGGACGTGCAGTCTCCGCTACTTGGTCTCGCAAAGACGGTAGCTCCGGGAAGATTAGTTTCGATTACGTTGTAGATGCAAGTGGCCGTGCCGGTGTATTTTCTACGAAGTATTTGAAGAATCGAACGGTGAACGAGGGTTTGAGGAATATTGCGCACTGGACTTACTGGAAGGGTGCTGCCACATTCGGCGTGGGAACAGAGGGGGAGTCATCGCCATTCTTTGAAGCTTTAGGAGGTATCTATCATTAGCCTTGTTCCTAAGTGGCTGAATAGTACTGACTACATCAACTTAGATGGCAGTGGTTGGTGCTGGGCCATTCCATTGCACAATGGGACCCTGTCCGTTGGCCTCATTATGAGACAAGATCTCTTTTTTGCGAAGAAGAAGGCTCCCCGGGCAGCTTGGAGCTGTACAAGGAATGTCTCAAGCTAGCGCCACTGATCTTGAAGCTCCTAGAAGATGCCAAGATTGTCTCGGACATTAGGCAGGCTTCGGACTGGTCTTACAGTGCCTCAACATACGCTGGTCCGAATTACCGGGTCGCCGGTGACGCAGGTTGCTTTATTGACCCTTACTTTTCCTCTGGCGTTCATCTGGCTTTTGCGAGCGGCCTCTCAGCTGCTTTGACGATCCAAGCAGTGAGAAGAGGGGAGTGCAACGAACTTACTGCAGCTAAGTGGCATACGACGAAAGTCACGGAAGGATACACGCGGTTTCTTTTGGTTGTTATAACTGTCTTGAGACAATTAAGGAAGCAAGAGCAATCCCTCTTAGGTGACGAAAATGAGACCGGCTTCGAAACTGCTTTCAAGTTCATACAACCAGGTATGCGCGCTTGTATTCAGCTACCGTATTGCTACTTGTACTGACTTGCTTCTAGTCATTCAAGGAACAGCAGACGCCGAGCAGACCGACAAAACCATCCAGGAGAAGGCTGCATCGAGTGTCGATTTTGCTCTCGGTGTGATCCATGAATCTTCCCCCGAGGCACAGAAAGCAGTCCTCGAGAAGGTTCGGAAGGCCGCCCACGAGCCAGAAGAGCTCGAAAAACTCACTCCGGTTGAGCTCGCCGTCTTGCAAAACCTCCGAGAAAAGCAGTTGAAGTTCATCAAAGGCGAGAAAAATCTTGCCAATTTCGCACATGATGCTATTGAGGGGTTTACACCGAATCTGGTGACGGGTAGCTTAGGTCTAACACGAATTAAAAGTGAGGCCATGAATGGAAATGGAACGAAGGAACCTGGGGTTATTGACTTGCTCGAAATGGCTGACTCGAAGTGATTGATGTGCTCCTCACGAACAGATTGTCAGATCTGAGAGGGTCTCAAGGAGACTTGCTAAGAAGGCAGAAAGTCGGAGACTCCACCCTCGCTGAATTCCACATACCAGATCCATATAATTCTGAAACTTAAGCTCTACTTTCCACAGACCTTCACGGATCGTACTACCTTCTTTACTCTAGCGTGATCTTGACCTTAGTACAAAAGTATTTATTGACATAATTCTCAACGACGCTAGGAGAGCCCTGCACGACAGGGGGGCTAGTGCCGGGGACGAGGAGATTAAGGGGGCTGTGCTTGGCCGTCTGCCATACTATTTAGTATGGTAACTGCCCATCGCACTTCCCTCCTTCCCTTATTGCATTTGTCTCTTTGAAACCTACCATTGCCAATTAAATCTTTCGATCTATTGGAGTTGTTTTCGCATTATCTTATTGTTTTTTGCAAATAATTTGATTCTTGCAAAATGTTACGAGCCGCGTGCTGATAGATACTATTCGTCGCGCATCGCTCTTCACAAGGTAATTAGAAAGGGAAGGTCTGCCAACAGAATCAAGATGATCAAGATGGCTTGGCCCTTAAGCATCTTGAATTTCGAATCAAGGTGATCAAGATGATCAAGGCCTTGAACATCTTGAACATCTTGAATCTCAAATGATGAAAAAGTATATAGCTTTCGAACGCGACTTTTTTATGAATTGTGTTCAACTTATCTTAAGTCTTTACTTATTGTTACTTTGATTCATTGAATTATCTATGAAAATTTATTGAACATAAGATTGCCTATAGTTGCAATTCTTGTTATCAAGTGATTACTTGCATTGCCTAAAGACGTTTACAAATCTCTTCAATAGCATAATTGGCTTTAATACTTTTTACGAAAGTACTAACGTAACACTTTGAACATTCTAAGAATGTTTTTATTAGATTAACGCGCTTCTATTTTAAGCAATAGCTCAACAACATCACGTCGACTCTCTATTGATAAAGACGACAAAATAAGAATCAACAAGTCTAACGTCTATCATAAAGATCGTATTGGCTTGAAGAACTAACTTATGCAAATGAATATTTATTTTATCTTTTATTTTGTTTTAGCGAACAAAAAGACGATTTTCGCATCAACATTTCTTAGAGAAAGAGTTCAACATTGACTTAAGCTAAACTTACGCAAGTATTTGAAGAATTATGACGAAAATTCTTGTACAATGTTCACGAATTTCGATAACTTTAAGAGAGAGCTTCGAAAGATCTTCGAAACATTCAACAAGAAACAAATCGCAAAAAGAGTGATTTAGCACTTAATTTAACGAATCTTTGCAACAAACTACGCAACAAGATTTTAAAAATATATTAATTTTATCAAATAAGACAATATTGTATTTATGACAATGTTTCGACGAAGTTTTAAGAACAATCTTAAGAACGAAATTATGCGCGATGACAAATTCATCAACGATATGTTCGATCTCATCGAAGTAGTTATCGATTTCGACGACAAATTGTATGAAAGAGTTATAAAAAAGCGATACAATTAATTTTACAAAAGAGCAAAAATCTTTTTTGAATCGACGATCAAATATTATTAAGAAGAATTTCGTTCTAATTAGAGATATAATAATCTAGACTATCGTAAGTTTGCATCTATAAAATTAAATTTTATTTAACGACGCAAAGAAAACAACTTTAAAGAAAAGCAAGATAATAAATCTTAAAAAACGTGCTATTCATGTGGCAAATCGAATTACTTCGCAAGAGATTGTCGATCACGAAACTTAATAAATCGTTGACAAATCAATGTTATGTTAAGAGAGATACTTGATGGTCAAGACGACATTAAGAAGCAAATCGACACAAAGACGAACATCTTCGAGATTGAATCGAACTACAACTATTATCTAATAAAGAATTTAAATCAATTACAAAAAGTTCTAGATAAAACATTATTAAGTAAGGCATTCGCATTTACGCAAGAAG
>JAABUJ010002472.1_pt1 | contig 22820 bp, 25 predicted proteins | sample 5559131 | NCBI WGS metagenome assembly JAABUJ01 (sample SAMN10711875, study PRJNA513366) | rock metagenome | isolation source: Antarctica rocks | place: Antarctica: Victoria Land, Mt New Zealand nord | collected 2016-01-07
CTGCAACGCCTGCGTCAGTTGTGGTACCGTGGTCATAGGGAAGCTCCTTTGACTCCTAAGGTTATCTACACCCTTATGATGCCAAAGTGGCTTCCCTCCTCATTTCTTAGCCTGATGCATATGGGGGCAGCGGGGACGGCCGCTGGGCGGTGCGACCGACCCGGCGACGGTGCGGGCGGCCGTGCAGGCTGCGGAGGAGGCCATGGCGCGGGCCGACGGGACGGCCGCGGTGCTCGCCACGGTGCGGGCGGCGTTGCGCCCCGTCGATGCAGGCAGCGGTCGGGTGCGGACGCGCGACGCGGTGGCCGACGAGCTGCGCGTGGCCGCCGCGCGGCTGCGGGCATGGGGCGGGCGGGCCACGGAGGCGGCGACCCTCCTGGAGGCACGCGTGTCCGGCCTCACGGCCTATCTCGACGACCTAGCCTGGATTATTCATGAAAACATTCATCGAATTGGATTGCCTGCTGATGGTGTCCTTGTCGGCTCCCAAAGTCCACTTTGGACACCAAAACCGGCTCTGTGGCCGCTTCAGCCGGTCTACAGAGGCGGGTGTTCAGCCAAATGCGGTCAATTTGGTTAGACCGCAATGCTCATGAATAATCCAGGCTAGACCGCGCTCGCCGGCCCCCGTGCCGTGCTCCCGGAAGATACCGTCCGCTTTATGGCATGGGCGTGGCAGCATCAGCAGGCGCTGGGACTCCAGGCCGCCGACGTGGCGGAGGTGTGGCCAGCCGCACCGGCCGCCGCGCGCTGGGTCTGGGCCGCGCTCGACGGGGTGGTGCGCGCCTCGGGCATGGTCGAGAATCTCAACAGCGCGCTGGACCCGCACCGTGCCGCGCATCGCGGCTTGCCCTGGCCCATCCTGGCCGTCTGGCGCGTCTACCGCAACCATCGCGTCTTCCCGCGCGGCAAGCGTGCCGATCATAGCCCACTGGATCTCTCCGGCTTGCCTGCCCCGCACTGGCTCGACGCCTTGGGCTATGGCCGCCTCAGGTCGACAACGACCGCTGAATTTCCCGCGCGCCCTGCGCGAAGTGTCAACACATTAGCCGCCTAAAATGAACCATGCCTCCATTCCTGCTAGAATTGCTACCCCGTCGGGCGGATGAAGAGTTCGGCGAGGCTGAGGTGCGGGGGCCGGGTGAGCACGAACAGGACCGCGTCCGCCACGTCCTCGGCGGTCGGCGACGCGGGGCTGGGGCCGCCCGGGTCCAGCCGCAGTGCGAGGCCGTTGGGCTCGACCACGGCGACGTGGATGCGGCGCGAGCCGACCTCCCGGCGCAGCGCCTCAGGCCACGAGGCCACGCCCCGGCATCGCTCAATCGCTCTCGGCATGCGCGCCGCTGCGGATGAACAGGTTCTCGGCGCGGGTGTACGCCAGCACCGCCAGCGTGCCGGCGACATTCGTGATGAGAAAGTCTTCCGCCAGCGTGAGGTCCATCACAGGCTCGACGATGACGTGGAGCGGGATGTGGTACAGCGCGCACGGCACCTGCGAGACAACCTGGGTGGGGGCGAAACGGACGCGGGGTGTGGCACACTCCCACGTCGGGTATCGTTAGCGCCGTGCCAGCATGTCACCCCGCGCTCCTGCATGAGCCCTCGTGTCTCGCCTGTGTACCCGCTGCGTCACCTGCACGCGGGTTGGGTAATGAGCCACGCTGCCGCCCGGCGTATCACCGTGTCGGCCGCAGCACCGAGGGTGTCGCCATCGTTCGCGATCGTCTCGTCGGGCGCGATGGGCGCGTCATAGGGGCGCCCCCGGCGATCAACGCTGACGCCGTCCATCACCAACATGAAGAAGGTATCGGCGAGGAAGACGAGGCCATTGGTCGTCGGCACCCCATACGTGGACTCGCCAAAGGTGCGGATACCCCGCCGGCCGAGGAATGCCATCAGCACGCCCTCCGCCGCGTTCGCCGTCGGGTGCGCCGTCAAGGCCGCGACGGGGGGTTGGGACGTTTCAACCGATAGGGGTGGGCGAACGCTTGCGGCGCCTGACCGGGACTGGTCAGCACACGCCCGTCGCGATACCCATAGGCGTCGATGAGCGTCCCGTCACGGTTCACATACCCGACGAGCTTCGCCCCATCGCCCAGGATGGGGCCGATCCCCTGGATCATCGGCGCCGTCGTCCCGCCGTTGTTCAGGCGCAGGTCGACGATCCACCCGCACGCGGCGGGGGCATCGAGCCGGCGGATCAGACCCTGGAGCTTGGGGGCGTAGGCCGTCGTCGCGTACGTGCCGTAGGTGGCGAACATGCGGACGTACCCGAGTCGTGCGATGCGGTGCCCGTCGGCGCCCAGGTGCGTCGTGAAGGGGCGGGCGTCGAGCGTCACGGCCCGCGCCGCCTTCCCGGCGTGCCGCCAGCGCATCGTATAGGCGGCGTCCTCCCGCTCTGCGTGACGTCGTCGCCGGCCGCGATGCCCGCCCGAGCGGCGCTGCTGCCGGGATAGACGAACAGCACTGCCCCTCCCGCCCCACGTCCCCGAAGGAGTTCGCCCCGGTGTCCAGCACATAGCCCGGCTCGACGCTCGTCCCGTTGAAGAAGCGCGCGGTGGAGGACGGGTCGTGGAAGGCGCTGTGGCGGTCGCTGAGGCTGCCGAGCACCGCCGCGATGACGGGGTAGGTGTCCTGCGCGGATGCAGCGCCGCGCGCCCGGGCGGCGCCGCGCGGGACGACCCGCGCCCAATCGACGCGGCCGGCGAAGTAGGCGGTGGCCCGGATGTCGGTGAGGGCGGTCGCCAGATACATCCAGGGCTGCACGAAGACGACGAGCAGAGCGGCCAGAGCGTGTGGACACGGACGGGCAAGCCGCTGTGGGACCACAAGACGATCTGGGATATGTTGCGCAACCCTGCCTACATAGGCCACGCCGCCCTTCGGCCGCACGCGCAAGGCTCCGTTGCAGCCGCGCCTGCGCGCCCCACGCGGACGGCCGACGTTCTCCCGACGGGGCTACACGCTGCGCGAGATGCCGCCGGAGGAGTGGATTTGTATCCCTGTCCCCGCGTTGGTGGATGAGGATTTGTTTGTCGCCGTCGGGAACCAACTGCGCGAGAACCAGCGTCGGGCGCACATCCCATTAAGGGGAGCCAGTATTTGTTGCAGGGGTTACTCGTCTGCGCCCAGTGTGGCTATGCCTATTGCGGGCGCACGAATGACGCGCGCAACGCCGGTGCTGTTGGGTTCTGCTGATCTAAATGAAGCGTCCGGTGTTCGAGGGTGTGATCGTCTGCGACTTCGCGGACACAGTTAGGCCGCCTGCAGGTCCTGCGTGAGTTCGTCCCAGGCCAGGACAAGGCGCGGCGCTCGCGGGATGCGCGGATCACCCAGCACGATCCCCCACTCGTAAAACCCGTCCTGGAGGTTGCGGATGAAGCCATGCGCCCGACAGAACAGACCGGCGGTGCGATCCGTCTTGAACCAGCGCATGCTGCGCAACCGACTCTTGAGGTGCCCGTGGTCGCTTTCGATCCGCTGCTGCACCAGCTTGCCAGTGACATGGTCCAGATTGTCGGACTGGCTGGCCTGGTTGGGTCGGGGCGCACCGAGGTGCTCAACGCGATTTATAGCCGTATCGCACACGAGGGGCGTGTGCTCGTGGAGGGACATGAGATCACCATGCGCAGTCCCGCCGACGCGCGTCGCGCTGGGATCGCCCTGCTGACGGAGGACCGCAAGAACGCCGGGCTCCTGTTCAATATGCCGCTCGGTCAAAACATTACGCTGGGTAACCTCGGGTCGTTCGCGCGCTACGGCATCGTCGATCGACGGGCCGAGGACCGCTGCGCCAACACCTATCTGACATCGCTGGACATCAAAGCGCCGTCGACCAGGTCCGACGTGGCCCATCTCAGTGGCGGCAACCAGCAAAAGCTGCTCCTCGCTCGGGTGCTCGTGCGCACGCCGACCGTTCTGCTGCTGGACGAGCCGACCAAGGGTGTGGATGTCGAGACCAAGCAGGAAATCTATCGTCTCGTGCTTGATCTGGCCGGCCGAGGTCTGGCCTTGATCGTCGTGTCGTCCGAACTGCCCGAGTTGTTGGGCCTGTGCGATCGCTGTCTGGTCCTGGCCAACGGCATCGTCGCCGACACGTTCGACAAGGCCGAGGGCAGCGAGGAGCGCGTGCTGCAGGCCACGGCACGGGCCGTTCAGCAGGGTATGGCACTCACCGTGGATACATGACGGCGGACCTCGCGCACCTGCTCCGCCCGCTTCTCGCATCCGCGCGACTACTTACGAACAGTGCTTGCACTGACGAGACAAGCAGTCGGACCCGTGGCCGTGGGGCTACGCCTGGGGCGGCCGTTGGTTGAGCAGGGCCGTCATGCCGCCATCGCTGAAGATGTCGGCGCCGGTCACATAACTAGCCTCGTCGGAGGCGAGCCAGGCGACGACGTTCGCCACCTCGCGCGGCGCCTGGATGCGATCCAGAGCGACGTGCTGGCGCCAGTACCTCTCAATCTCCGCTCCACCCACGCCAGCCAGTGTCTCTTGCCAGATCGTCGTATCCGTCGAGCCGGGGCACACAGCGTTGACGCGGATGCCTAGCGGGCCGAACTCGGCCGCCAGGGCCCGCGTGAGTGCGCTGATCCCTCCCTTGCTTGCGGCGTAGGGCGCGGCGCCGGGGACCGTGGCGCGGCTATGGACCGACGAGATGTTGATGATGACGCCGCTCCGCCGGTCCACCATGCCCGGCAGCACGGCTCGGCAGAACAGAAACGTGCCGTCCAGGTTGGTAGCGAGTACCCGCCGCCAGTCCTCCAGCGTCGTCTCCAGCGTGGGCCGCGTGTAGCTGATGCCCGCGTTGTTGACGAGAATGTCCACGCGTCCAAAGGTGCTGAGTGCCCGTTGCACGCAACTCGCCACCTGGGCAGCATCGGACACATCAATCGGCAGCGCCAGGGCTGACCCACCACCGGCGATGATTGCCGCCGCGACACGCTCCCCCGCGTCCTCCTGCCGTTCGGCGAGTACGACGTGTGCCCCCTCCTCGGCCAGCCGGTGGGCGATGGCCGCGCCGATACCGGCTCCTGCCCCAGTCACAATAGCCACGCGCTTGGTCAGCCGCATAGGCGTTTCCTCCTTGTCATAGTACATCTTGGATGCATCCGGTCGGTGCGTCCCTACCGTCCCGTGTGTCCCTTGCGGTAGGCATGCGGGGAGACCTGATAGGCGCGCTTGAACAGGGTATAGAAATAGTTGACGCTCCCGAAGCCGGCGTCGTAGGCCACGTTCTCAACCGTGTGATCCGTCGTGATGAGCAACTGCGTCGCGTACTGCAGGCGCAACTCATGCACGTAGTCGATAAAGCGCCGCCCGAACGCGCGGCAGAATTGGTGCGAGAAGTAGTGCGCGTCGAGGCCGACCAAGCCGGCCACCTCGCGCGCTGACACGTCGCGCCGAAAGTTGTTATGCACGTACCGGATGACGAAGGCCCAGCGCTCGGTCGTCGCCGTCGTATGCGCCGATGACTCACGCACCACCAGCGTCGGGGGAATCAGGATAATGCAGGGCTCCGCGGGCACGCCGTCGCGCACCCGTAAGAAAAGCCGCTCCACCGCCAGGCGGCCGATCTGCTGCGGATCGATGCGTATCGTTGTGAGCGGCACCCGCGTCAGACAGTACGGCAGGGCATCGTCGTAGCCGACGACGGCGAAATCCTCCGGCACGCTCAACCCCAGCTCGTGGGCACACTCGATCACCTCGCTTGCCACCCAGTCGGCACAGACAAAGAGCGCTTTGGGCGGTTGTGGTTGGGTCAGGAAGCGTTGTATGACCGGGACACGACGCGTATGGTCGGCCTCCAGCAGCCCATAGGGTAGCTGAAGAACCCAGTCGCTGTGCATGGGTAGCTCGGCCTGGCGAAGCGCGTCGACGTACGCCTGGTGGCGGTCACGCAGACACTGCATGGGGACATCCAGGGTGATGTGGCCGATCTGACGGTGGCCCAAGTTGATCAAGTGACGCATGGCCAACAGGCCACCGCTGTACTCGTCGACACCCACGAAGTCGAGCCCGGCCACGGGCTTGGGATCGATCACCTGCACGCAGGGCCGGCTGCGGGCCAGGCAGGCATACAGGTCAAGGTTGCACGGCGCGTGATCCCACAGGAAGATGACGCCCGCGACGTCCGCGTCACAGACCGCTTCGAGCAGCTCGCGCTCGCGCTCCGCGGAGCGGTGGAAGTCCAGGCTGACCAGATGATAGCCGTTGGCCGTGGTGGCGCAGTTGGCGCTGGCGGCGATCTCGCCCACATGCCAGTGGGCGAGGTCCTGGGCGACGAGCACGAGCGTCTGCTCGCGCCGCCGATGCAAGAAGGTCGTGAGCCCGCCAGGGGTAGACACCATCATCATCTCCAGGAGACCGCGGTCTAACCTGATGCGTAGGAGGCGGTATCTTCTTCGCTCCGTGCCTCCGTGGTCAGAGTATAAAGCAGCCTCATGAATAACTCGTGAACAGTCAGCCTTGAGCGATAGAAGGAGCATCCGCGCGCGGCACGACGGCGAGGCGCCCCGCCCGCAGCGGGCGGCCTTCCAGGTAATCGATCATGCCGTCGACCGCCATCGTGCGGGCCCGCCGCTCGGACGCGGCCGAGTACCAAGCGAGGTGCGGCGAGAGCACGACATTGGGCGCGCGTAGGATCAGCGCATCAGGCGGAGGTGGCTCCTCCACGAGGACGTCCAGGCCGGCCGCGCCGACCTGCCCATCCTCCAGGGCCGCGCCGAGCGCCTCCTGATCGACGAGCGCGCCGCGGGAGACGGTGACGAGGACGGCACCGCGCTTGAGCAGGGTCAGCTCGCGCCGGCCGATCATCCCGCGCGTCTCCTCCGTGAGCGGGCTGTGCAGCGTGACGACATCGCTGCGGCGGAGCAGGTCACCCACCGCGGCAAGCTCCGCCCCCTGCGGCGCTGTCGTGACGTAGGGATCGGACGCGAGGATCGCGCCGGCCAGCGACCGCAGCAGGTCGATCACCGCGCGCCCGATGCGGCCGCACCCAATGACCCCGACCGTCTGTTCGCCCAGCGGCCTGTTCGCCCAGCGGCCTGATCGGCGCAAGCAAGCGCCACTCTTTCCAGGAGCGGCGGGCGACCTGATCCCCCGGCACGATGCGCCGGTTGAGGGCGAGAATCAGCGCCAGCGCATGCGTGGCGACCTCCTCGGTCGCATAGTCAGGGGTGTGGAAGACGGCGATGCCGCGTCGCTCGGCGACGGCCAGGTCGATGGCATCGAGCCCGATGCCGGCGCGAGCGATGATACGCACACGCGATCCCAGCCTGGCCATAGATTCTGCCGGCACAGGGTTCGTGGTGACGATGATGCCGTCGGCGTCCGCCGTTGCCTGCTCGACCTCCTCGGGCGTCGCCAGCGAGGCGAGCCGCACCGTCACCGGCTGCCCGGCCAGGTGCTCCTCTTCGATAGCGGTATCGGCAAACGTTCCCGCTGCCAGGATAAAGGTGTATGACATGCAAATCTCCCTGCTAGTGGCTAGTTCTAGCCCGTACTATGCAGAATATGCAGAAATTGGCGTTTCAAGCCGCAACTCGATCATAATCGTGGATGAGGCCGCCGAGGATGTCGCGCCGCTCGAGGACGCCGTCCACGGAAGCGGGCGCGAGGGTCTCGGGGCAGCGCTGGCCCAAGCCTTGGTGCGGCCGGCGCTGATTGAAATAGGCGACGTACTCCGTGAGCACGCGCCGGAGGTGGCGCTCGTGCACGATGAGCAGATGATCCAGCACCTCCTCACGCGCCGATCTAATCCAGCGTTCCGCCACGGCGTTCGCGTTCGGCGCCCGAAACGGAGTCCGGATGATCTCGACGCCCTCGCTCGCCAAGACGGTGTCGACGCTCGCCGGGAACATGGCATCCCGATCGCGGATGAGGAACCGCATGGGTAGGGCGCCATCTTGGATCTGCCAACTCAGGTGACGGGCCTGTTGGGTCACCCACGCGGTGGTCGAGTGCGCCGTGCGGCCGGCCAGATGGACCCGGCGTGTTCCCAGTTCGCAGAAGAAGAGCACATAGGCCGTGCGCAGGAAGAGCGTCTCGACCGTGAAGAAGTCGCAGGCGAGGATCTGCGGGCGATGCTGCCGCAGGCAGGCGCGCCAGGTACTGCCGCGGCGCGCCCGCTGCGGTGCGGGCGGCGCGCCCTGCCGCTTGAGGACATCGCGCACGGTGGAGCGGCCGACTCCATGGCCGAGCTTGCAGAGTTCGCCATGGATGCGGCTGTAGCCCCAGGCTGGATTCTCCCGCGCCAGGCGCAGGATTAGCGCCTCAATCTCCGCATCGATGCGCGGTCGACCAGCGCCTCGTTGCTGGGTGAACCTCCACTTGCGCCGGACCAGTTCGCGCTGCCACCGCAGGATCGTCGCCGGGGTGAAGAGCAGGATGCTCTGGTCCCAGAGGTGATCCTTACCCTTGTTGAGCTGCTTGAGCTTGGCGACCAAGACGGCCAGCACCACTTTCTCCCAGTGGGAGGGGCGCGGTTTGTGGTCCAGCCGCCGTTGGAGCATGCGGGCTTGGTAGCGCAGCAGGAGGATCGCCACGTCTTTGTCGCGTTCCGGCTGCGGCAGGTCGGCGAGCAGCGTCAGCAGCAACGACAGCATCCGCGCCAGCCAACAATAGAGCATTGTCCCCCTCCTGGTCGTCCTGGTCGATGATCACCGCTACATGGAGCCTATCAGATCGTCAGCGGTGGACCGTGGGCTGGTGGGAGCCGTGGCATGACACCCTTTCATAGCCTTGATCCCCATTTCCACACACTACGGCCAATTTCCAGCATGTCGTGTCCTCCTTACAGCCTATTCGCCCCTCGATCGAGCACTCCCCGTTTTCGCCCCGTCGTGTCCGCTATCGGGGGCTGGACATGCCGGGTCCCGGCTCCGGCCAGTCACCGCCGCGACACGCCAGATTTTCCGGCTTGCCCAGCCCCCCTGCGGCGTTGTGCGATCGCGCTATGGATCGTGAAGCGCGACGTGGTCGCGCTTCACGTATGTGTAGATCTCCCCCTGTGTCATCGGCGTCGGCCGGACTTCCGGCGCATCCCGACCCATGGCGGCAAGAAAGGCCGCGGGGTCGCCATTGTGTTCCACGAACATCCAGAAATGGCAGGGGATCGCGACCCGGGCGCCGACATCGCGCGCCGCCCAGGCCGCCTCCTGTCCAGTCAGATTCCCGAAGGCGCCGTTGATAGGCGGGATGATGACGTCGATCCCGTTCGCGCGGATCGAGCCCAGTTTTTCGGGGTGGTATGATGTATCGCCCATGTGATACACACGGATGCCGTCGACATCCAGGATGACCCCGACGGGATCGGGGGAGAGCACGCCGTGGTCGGCATAGACGGCTTCCAGGCGCAGGCCCGCCACGTCGTACCGATCTCCCTCGCGCAACACGAGGCGTCGTGTCGGCGGGACGCCGAGATCGTCGAAGATAGACTGGCACGACGGTGTGCCGGCCCAGGTGATGCCCGGACGCGGGGCGAGGGCGGCAACCGTGTCCACGTCGAGATGGTCGGCGTGCTCGTGCGTGCATACGTAGAGATCTACGTCCATCCCGGCCGGACTGAGCGGGCTGGCCATGACCCGCTTGAAGCCATGGAGCCGCTCGACAGAGTCGGACAGGTATGGATCGACGACAGCCGTCCGACCGGCCGGCGTCTTGAAGATGAAGCCGGCCTGCGCGAGCCAGACGATACCAAGCGCGCCGTCGGGGACCTGCAACTCCGCTATCTCTCGGGTCACATCGCGCATCGAGCCTCACTCCTTTTCTTTCTATCCAGTATCCATGCGGGCGTTGCCCTCCATCGTTCGCATGACCGTGTGACGCCGAGAGGGCGTCTATCGCCCGTCCTCCCGGCCATGTCGCCCCCCGGCGCGGGGGTCGACCGCCAGACGCCCGTCGCGGACGGGTCGTCCCTCCAGGTAGGTGAGCATGCCGTCCACGGTCATGACGCGTGTTCTGCGCTCCGACGCCACGGAGTACCACGCCACATGGGGCGAGAGCAGTACGTTGGGAGCGGCCAGGATGGGCGCGTCGGGCGGCAGGGGCTCGGCCTCCAGGACATCCAGCGCCGCGGCGCCGATCTGGCCGCCCGCGAGGGCCTCGATCAGCGCCGGCTCATCGATGAGCGGGCCGCGCGACACGTTGACCAGATGCGCGCCCCGGGGTAAGGCGGCGAGCTCGCGCGCGCCGATCATGTGCCGCGTGTCCGGCGTCAACGGACTGTGCAGCGTCACCACGGCGCTCTGGTGGAGCAACTCGTCGAGTGAGGCGGCGAGCCGCGCTCCGGGCGGGGCCTCCGGCGCGTACGGGTCGAAAGCGATGACATCTCGGACCAGCGGCGCCAGGCGGGCGATCACGGCCCGGCCAATGCGCCCGCACCCCACGACGCCGACCGTTTGTTCGTGGAGCGGCTCGATGGGCGCGAGGTCGCGCCAGGCGGTCCAGCGACCGCGGGCGATGGCGTTACCCTCCATGAGGCGGCGATTCAAGGCGAGGATCAGGGCGACCGCGTGGGTCGCCACCTCCTCGGTCGCGTAGTCCGGGGTGTGGAACACGGCGATCCCGCGCCGCTCGGCGGCCTCCAGATCGATGGCGTCGAGCCCGATGCCCGCGCGCCCGATGATGCGGATGCGGGGTCCGAGCGCCGCGATCGCGGCCGAGGGGAGGGGATTGGTCGTGACGATGACTCCGTCCGCCATCGCCGTTTCGCGGGCGATGGCGTCGGGCGTCGCGAGGGACGCCATCCGCACCGTGACGGGGCGATCGGCGAAGCGCTCCTCCTCGATGCGCGTGTCCGCGAACGTGCCTGCGGCCAGGACGAAGGAGTAGTCCGTCACCATGCGATCGTCCCCCCGGCATTGAGGGCGAGGTTGCCGCCGTCGACCGGGAGCATGACGCCCGTGATCATGGCAGCGGCGTCCGACACGAGGAAGACGGCGGCGTCCGCGATATCCCGCGGTTCCGCCAGGCGACCGAGGGGGATGCCGCGCAGAAACGTGGCGACTATCTCATCGGAGGCGAAGCGCTCATCGTCGATCAGGGCCTGCAACGCGGGCGTGCGCACCTGGCAAGGCTGGATCGCGTTGACCCGGATGCCATACCGCGCCCACTCGATCGCCAACTCGCGCGTCAGTTGGTTGATGGCCCCTTTGCTCACGCTGTAGGCGATGTTGCCGCGACCGAGGGCGGTTGAGCCCGCGATCGAACTCACGTTGACGATCGCCCCCCCCGCCCCGCGGTCGATCATGCGCCGCCCCGCAGCCTGGGCGCAGAAGAAATAGCCGGTCACATTCACGTCAAGCACGGCCCGCCACTCGTCGTGTGGCAACGTCTCGGGGTGAGCGTGGCTCCCCTTGAAGGCGTCGTTGACGAGGATATCGATGCGCTCGGCGTGCCTGTCCGCCGCGGCAAAGGCGGCTTCTACCGCGGCGTGATCGGTCACGTCGCACGGGATGAAGACACCCTGGCGCCCGCGCTCTTCTACCTCCATCGCGGTCCGCGCCCCGCCCTCGTGCGCGATGTCGAGCCCGATGACGTCGGCGCCCGCTTGAGCGAAGGCCAACGCGATGGCGCGGCCAATCCCCGATGCGCAGCCGGTTACGACGGCCACACGATCCGTGAGGTCCCACTGCGCGTTCATCTTATCCCTTCCTCCCCATCCGACCCACTACCTTGTTCTTCGTTCTTCATCGCGTAAGCCCTTTCTCGCGTACAGGCGTCCCGTAACCACACACCTCTCGGAGCGTCGAACAGATCGACGATCGAGCGTCGCCCTGGGTGGCGCGTCCCGCGACGCGACGCATCATACGGCCGATCCACCCCCGATCGCCGCGCGCAGACGCTCCTGCCCCCGGCCGACGTGCAGGTCGACGCGCCAGCGCGCCTGCGCGCCGGCCGGCGGGACAGAGCATGCGCCGTGATCCAGCGCCTCATCGAGGCGGTCGGGCCAGCCGGAGCACGGCTCCAGGATAAGGTTGCAGACCGGCGCATCGTCGAACGGCCAGCCGCCGCGATTGATGGCCATGCCGACCACGGGGGGCAGTTGCTGGTCGAACGTGAAGGCGATGTAGTCGCCGGTGGGCTCGTCGATGGCGGCGACCCAGCGGGCAACCAGATCGTGCGCGTACAGCTTCTCGAGCCAGCCCTGCGCGGGCGGCCCGATGAGGTCGAGGTCGATCGCGTGGCCCGCGGCGTCGCTTGCGCGCGGCCAGACGTGGCGCTTCCCCGGCTCGCCCAGGCGCGCATGCTTCGAGATTTCGACCTGCACCCATGCCCCGGCGGGGAGTAGGATGCGCGTCGTCGGGGTGACCGCGAGGAACGGATGCATCGACCACAGATACCGCAGGGGGGACGCGCCGGTATTGATGACGCTGTAGAGCACGCGCAGGCCGTCGGGGATCGGACGGAAACGCCGCTCGAAGACGTAGGGGAACTGGACGCCCTCGGCGCTCAGGGCGAGCTCGTCGCCCGCGCTCTCAGCGCGCCACGGGACGGCCCAGAGCTCGCCGTGGTCGGGGATCGGTCTCCCCTCCCACGGCGCCTCGGGGTAGGGGCAGGCGCCGATGGACGGGAAACACTCGTCCCACCCACTGATGTCGTAGCGGTCGTAGCGGTCGCCATACGCCGGTCGACGCAGCGGCCGGCCGGGCTGGCGCCACAGCACCTCGCGGCCGGTCGCCCGTTCCACCAGCGAGATGATCTTGCCGCCGAGCGCGGGCAGTATGGTGGCCACAACCGCCCCCGTTTCGTAGACGAGCGCGGCCTGCCCCTCGACGTAGCACTCACGAATCATCAGGCAGCCCTCGTGGCGCGCACGCCTTTCCCGCACGCCACATGCGGATAGGCTCGCCCCGATCCTCCCCGTTGCCCATGCCCATAGCGCCCCCTGCTCATTCCTCCACCGGTCGCCGCGCCGGACGCCCGTCCACCGACCCATCTTGAGACCCTACAACCCACCCGTCCCGCTCTTCTCGTGCAGGGAGAGGGGCAGGGTGAGGCCCCCGTCGACGAAGACAACCTGCCCCGTCACATACGCGGCGCGGTCCGAGGCGAGATAGAGCGCCACATCGGCGACATCGTCCGGCGTGCCGACTCGCCCCAGCGGTATCTGTTCGCCCAGTTCGAGCGGATCGTATAGCCCTTCTTCCGCGTGACGCTCGACGTAGATCGCTCCGGGGGCGACGGCGTTGACACGGATCGAGAGCGGCGCGAGTTGGAAGGCCAGGGACCGGGTGAGCATGTTGATGCCGCCTTTGCTCGACGCATAATGGGCATGGTGGGGGTACGCCTGGACGCTATGCACGGACGAGAGGAGGACCATGCTGCCCGGATGCGCCCGATCCCGCAGGTGCGCCGCCACGCGGCGGGCGCAGAAGAACATACCTTTCAAGTTGATGTCCAGGGTCCGATCCCACTGCTCCTCGGTCATCTCGAAGAGAGGGCGCGGGTCGGTGAGCCCGGCATTGTACACGAGCGTATCGATGGGTCCGAGCACGCGCGCCGCCTCGTCGACGAACGCCTCGATGGCGGGGACGCGCCGGCTGTCGACGTCACGTATCAGGGCGCGGCGACCCCGGGCCTCGATGGCCGCGCCGACGCGCCGCGCCCCGTCCTGGCTCCCATGATAGCTAAGCGCGACATCGGCGCCGGCGTCGGCGAACGCGCGCGCGATGGCCGCGCCGATGCCCGTCCCACCCCCAACCACCAGGGCGACCCGGTCGGTGAAATCGACGACGATCACACTCCCCCCTCCCGTACCTCTCGTATGGCCCGCGGCGTCCGCATGCGCCCTATGTCGGGCGCGAGATAAGGCATGACGCCCGGGTCCCGGGCCTCCACCCGCGCGCGCGCGAAAGCGAACATCTCCGCGTGTCCCCGTCGCACCGCTGCCGCCGCCTCCGTCGGGTCGCCCGCGCGAATCCCCTCGAATCGCCGCATGACAGTCTCCATCTCGCGCTCCCAATTTTCGGGGAAGGGGCGGACGAAGACGGGGTGGTACCGCCGGATGGAGCGCAGGACGAGATCGACCATGTCCGAGAGCCGCGCATAGCGGACGGAGGCGAACAACTCCCGGTGCAGGCGCAACACAAGCTGGTGATAGATCGCGCCGTCACGCGCCCGGTAGGCGCGCGCGATCTCCACTGTGAGCGCACGCGCGCTATCCAGTTGCTCAGGCGTGATGCGCGCGACGAGGAGCGCGAGGGCGGGCAGCTCTAATGCATCCTGCAAGAAGAGCTGCTGCTCGTAGTCATCGAGCGACAAGTAGGACACCGTCGCCCCGACGTGCGGGATGAGCGTGACGAGACGCTCTTTCTCCAGCAGCAGGAGAGCCTCCCGGATGGGTGTTTTAGACACCCCCAATCGCGCCGCCAGGTCGGCCTCGACCAGACGACGTCCCGGAGGCAGTTCCAGGGACTGGATGAGTTCGTACAGCGCGTCGAAAACCGTTGTCTTGTAGGTTGGCCGGACAATATCTCTGGCCGCAGGGGCGATGTCACCGATGATAGGTGGAGTTGCCATGCCCATAGCCTGTGATCCCTCCCGTGTGATGTGTCGTGCCGATCCAGCGCCATCGTCGATGGCCAACGTGATGTGGTGAGCGTAGCGTACGCTACCGTGTCCCCTCTTGACAACCGCCGACCGAAAGTGTACGATACCACATATCATATCAGATATGATGTGACTGTTGCCGGCGACGGTGATGCTACGACGCTGGCGACGCGCGGATAGCAGCGGAGGCGGGTAGGCATGGTGCACGGGTAGGCATGGTGCAAGGGAACACTGGCGTCACTGTCCGTTGGCGCGGAGAGCCGGTACAGGGTGCATGCTATACCTCGGGGTTGACGATGTACGATGAGGCCCTGGTCGACGGCCGATGGAAGGGGCGCTACTGGAGCGCGACCGGCTTCAGCGCGGTGGAGGCAACGGCTGCCGCACTCGCGGCGCGCGCCGACCTGCCGCTGCATGCCTTCGCGCTCAACGTCGACGGCCAGGACCTGGGCTTCGGCTGGCGCCTCGCGGCCGCGCACGACGCCCCTGGGGAGCGCCCAGGTACCTGCCACGCCATCGTCGAGCTCGCCCATGTGCTCCGCCCGGTCACGGTGCGCGTGCACACCGTCTTGGACGGCGGCTCCGTCCTCGTCCGCTGGCTGGACATCACCAACACCGGAGGGAGCCCCGCGGCCCTCGTGGAGGTCGTCCCGTGGGGCGGAGTGCTGATGTGCCTGCGCGGCAGCGACCAGATCCCCGCGCGGCCGCACCCCGGGCCGGTCGGCCACGCCTTCTCCCTCGGCCGCTTCGTCGACTCGGCGTGGGGCAACGAGGGCGACTTCGCCTGGCACTCGTTAGCCCAGGGCACGTTCCGCCTGGACGCCCGCCGTGGCCGCGCCGGTTGGCCCGCGCCGTTTTTTGTCGTGCGCAACGAGGCGACCGGGGAACATGCGATCGGCCACCTCGCCTGGTCGGGGAACTGGTCGGTCGCGTTCACGTATGAAGAGAATCTCGACACTGGTGAGGCCTGGCTCGCCTGGCGCGCCGAGCCGCAAGCTCCGGCGCCCATGCGCCTCCTTGCCCCGGGGGAGACCATCACGACCCCGGCCGTACACCTGGGCTATCTTTTCGGCGGCCTGGACGAGGCGGTGCAGGCGATGCACGCGCACATGCGCTCCTCGGTTGTGCCGCCGGCCCCCGAGGGCCGGGCCGACCGCGTCGTCTACAACCATTGGAGCTACGCGCGCCACGAGCTGAACGACGCGGTGCTACGCCACGAGATCGATGTCGCCTGCGCGGTCGGCGCGGAACTCTTCATCGTCGATGCCGGTTGGTTCGGGGACACGGGGACGTCCTGGGTCACCACGGTCGGTGACTGGCGGGTCGGCGATCGGCTGCCCGACGGCCTCGAGCCTATCTTTTCCTATGCGCGAGGACGCGGGCTGCTGTACGGCCTCTGGATGGATGCGGAGCGGATCGGCCCCGAGTCGGTGATTGCTCGTGAGCATCCGGACTGGCTGTTGCGGCGCGATGGCCACCCCGTCGGCACGGCGCTGGACCTGACTAACCAGGCCGCCGCGGCCTGGCTGGAAGAGACCATCAACCGTTTGGTCGACACCTACGACCTGGATCTCTTCCGCCTCGATTACAACATCGACGTGTGGGACGGCGGCTACCGCGAACGCGCCGGCTATTACGAGAATTCGCTGTGGCGCCATTACGAGGCGCTCTACGGCATCTTCGACCGCTTGCACCAGCGGCGCCCCACCCTCTTGCTCGAGAACTGCTCGAGCGGCGGCGGGCGCACCGACCTCGGCATGCTGCGCCGCTTCCACTACACCTGGATCACCGATTGGCAGCTCATGCCCCGGAGTATCAAGATCTTCAATGGCATGACCCTCGCCCTGCCCCCCGAGTTGTGCGATCGCAACGCGGGGGTCGGCCAGGACGGACACCTACGAGGCGACCTGGATACGCAGATCCGCTCGTGTATGTTAGGTCACTTCACCCTGACTGGCATCTACCCACCGGGAGAGCCCAGTAACCCTCAGCATATCTCCCGCATACAACACCATGTGCGACTGTATAAGGAGTCGATTCGGCCCTGGCTCCCCACCAGTCGCATGTACCACCATACACCGGTCTTGCTCGGGCGCGAGCCCGAGGGCTGGTGCGTGCTGGAGCTGGTGTCGTCCGATCGCCGCCACGGCGCGGTCGGCATCTTCCGGCTGGCCGGGGTGGCCGAGCCCGATTATCTGTATCGCCCCCGCGGGCTCGCCCCGGGCGTGACCTATCGCGTCACGCGCGACAACCTCGATCTCAGCTTCCATCAGGAAGGGGCGGACCTGTCGCGGGGAGGTATCCTGGTGCGCCTCGACCGGGCGTTATCGTCCGAGCTACTCCTCATCGAAGCCATCGGCGACCCATCGGCGCGCGACGGGCACGGCTAGAGTAGGGACGCCAGCGGACACGCTCGGACGGGAGCTGTGGGAGCAAGGGAGGGGGTGATCGGAGCGTGGTGACCGGGCGGGTAAAGGATCTCTAGACACAGGTTTTATCGGTGTTTTCTCGGGAGGGAGTCGAAATGATGAACGCGAAGCCCCGCAGCAGGCGAGAATTCCTCAAAGTCGCCGCTGGAACGGTCGGCGTCGGAGCGCTGGCCGCACATGGCCAGCTAGGCGGTCTCCAGTTGGGCAGCGGCACGGCCGACGCGGCGACGACGGCCGTTCGCGTCCCCAAGATCGAGCCGGAGGGTGTCCTGTGGGGTCTGCAGTATGATCCCCACGTCGCAGCCTACAAACGCTTGGCCGACCTGTTTAAGAAACAGACCGGCTCGACCATGAACGTCCAGCCGCAAGCCTGGCCGCTCGACACCAAGCTGATTGCCGCCCTGTCCGCCGGGACGCAGCCCGATGTCTGCTGCATCTTCGGCTCGGCGTCGACGGCGCTCTTCATCCAGAATGTCCTGGTCCCGCTCGGGGACCCGGTCTTCAAAGCCAAGAACGTGGACCCCTCGCAGGCCTTCATCGGGGACGCCGTGCAGGCGTTCATCTGGAAGGGACAAATCCTGGGCGTGCCGGTAGAGAGCAACGCCGTCGGCAGTGTCGTCAACGTGCCCATCGAGGACGTCAACGCCCGGGGGCTGGGCCAGAAGTATCCCCCCCTCGATGGTCAGACCTACTTCGAGAGCTATCCCGCCATGTGGCAGTTAGCCCAGGCATTGCAAGTGAAGCGCAATGGCCGGGTCCGGCGGTGGGGCTTGACCAGTCAGGGGTGGGACCAAGCCAGCCTGTTCGGCATCATGCGCAGCCTCGGCACGGACTGGTGGGACCTGAACGCCAGGAAGTTCAACGTCAACACTCCTGCCGGGGTGCACGCTATCCAGTTGCTGGTCGAGACGCCGGTCAAGATGGGCATCGAGACCGAGCTGGGCGGGGGGACGCAGAGCTCGGTGGACCTGGCGCTGGCCGGCAAGGTGGCGTTGGCCCGCGGCAATCCCACGGTCGCCACCACCAGCACGGCCAAGCTCGGCTATCACTACGAACTGGCCGGCGTCCCCAGGCTCAAACCCGGTCAGGACCCCCTGCTCGTCGGCGAGGGCGGCTGGGGGTTTGCCACGCCGAAGCGCGCCAAACACCCAGGGGCCGCGACGGCCTTCCTGCAGATGATGGCCACCGAGCAGGGGCAACTCGCGTACGCGCAGATCTACGACGGCCTCCCCTTCTTCGCCTGGAAGGCCCTGGCCGACGACACCACGCGGTTCGCCGATCGGAGCCCCACCGGCCCCAACAGGAAGGCGGCGGCGTTGTTCGCGAAGCTGACGCCGCGCACGGTGTACTTCGGCGAGCAGTGCGGCTACTACAGCATGATAGCGGCCGCCGTGCAGGATGCCTGCACTGCGGTCCGGCAAGGCAAGCTGACCTCCGCTGCCGCCGCCCAGCGCATCCAGTCGCGCCTCGAGGCGCAATACAAGCAATACCTCAAGGACATCCAGAAGGCGTGACCGGGTCGCGCATCGCCGGGGGGGAGGAGGCCCAGGGTTACGCTCCGGACCTCCTCCCCCGCGACGCAAGGGCGTCGCACATGGGCGCCAACGAATGGGAGGACGTTATGACACCAACCGCGGGAATGCGGGAGGCCGGTCACGGCATAGGAGCCCGTGGGTCGGACCGTGGACTGGCGCTACGCAAGACGCTGCGGAAACCGCAGTTCTGGTTCGGCGTCAGCGTGCTCGCCCCGACCTTCATCTGGTACGCGATCTTCAGCTACTGGCCCATCCTCCAGGCGTTCTGGCTGGCCGTCACCAGGTATCAGCTCTTGCAGCCCGTCGCCAGCCCGTTCGTGGGCACGGATAATTTCCAGCAGCTGTTCAACAACCCCTTGTTCCTGCCAGCGGTGGGGAATACGCTGCTCTGGACGGTCCTGGAGGTCGCGCTCATGCTCCCATTGAGCCTGCTCGTGTCGGTCTGCCTGGCCAACGTCATACGCGGGCGGCAGCTCTACCAGGCCGTGCTCTTCGTCCCGGTCGTCACCTCGCTGGTCGCCGTGGTGCTGCTCTTCCGGATGCTGTTGGACCCGGATGTCGGGCAAATCAACACCATCCTCTATAACCTCGGACTGCCGACCTCGACGTTCCTGACCGGCTCGTCCACGGCTCTGCCGACCGCCGCCGCCATCGGCGCGTGGAAGGGCCTGGGGTTCTATATCATCGTCCTGACGGCGGGGCTGCTCAACATCCCACGCGAGCTCAGCGAGGCGGCGCTCGTCGACGGCGCCAACGAGTGGCAGCGGTTCTGGCGGATGACCTTGCCCCTCCTCGGGCACACCCTGGCGCTCGTCATGATCCTGCTCGTCATCGGGGCGGTGCAAGAGTTCACGCTGCCCTTCGTGCTCACCGGCGGCGGCCCGGACAACGCGACCTTGCTGCTGAACATGCTCATCTACAACGAGGCGTTCCAGAACCTGCACTTCGGCATCGCGTCGGCCGCCGCGCTGCTCGAGTTCGCGTTGATCCTGGTCGTTAGCATCCTGCAGCTGCGGTTCTTCCGCCCCAAATGGTCGTATTGATCCTGTATTGATCCTGTATTGATCCTGTATTGATCCTGGAGGGTTACCGCCGATGAGCGCTCTCACCCCCACAACCATCGACACGACCCCGCCCAGTTCGTCCGCGACCACCGTCGCGACGCGGGCAAGACGCCGCCGGCGCATCGGGCCATGGGTCGGCCAGACCGCCATCCACGCCGTCCTGCTCGCGATGTCTTTCCTGGCGTTGGCTCCGTTCGTGTGGACCATCTTCGCCTCGTTCAAGTCGTTCAAGGAACTCACCGAGTCCACGGATCTGCTGCCCCATGTGTGGACACTGAACAGCTATACGGAGGTGTTCGCGCGGTCTAATTTCCTCTCCGGCTTCGCCAACACGATCATGGTCGCGGTGACAGTGACGGCCACGACGCTCTTGACGTCCGCCGCCGTCGGGTATGTCTTCGCCAAGTACCAGTTCCGCGGTAAAGAAGCGCTCTTCACCCTGCTACTCGCCACCATCATGGTGCCTTTCGCCGTGCTGCTCGTGCCCCTCTACATCACGATCGCCCACCTGGGGCTCGCCAACCACCTCGCCGGCGTCGTTGTGACCGGGCTGTGGTCGACGTTCGGCATCTTCATGATGCGCCAGTTCATGGAGAGCATCCCATCCGAGCTCATCGACGCCAGCCGCATCGACGGCGCGTCCGAATGGCGCATCTTCGCGCAGATCATCATCCCGCTGTCGACCGCGCCGCTCGCGGCTCTGGGGGTCTTCTCATTCCTGGGGAGCTGGGACAACTACCTGTGGCCGCTGGTCGTTCTGACCAGTCCCGACAAGCAGACGCTCCCCCTAGTCCTCGCGGGGCTGCGCAACCTCTACTGGACGCGCTACGACCTGTGGTCGGCCGGGAGTATGCTGACGATCATCCCGGTCATGATCATCTATAGCTTCGCGTCGCGCTACTTCATCCAGGGCATCGCCATGACCGGCTTGAAGGGATAGAGTACGTATGCTCGCCCGATGGCGTCGTGTGCGGGCGCGTGGATCCGCGCGTGAAATAAGGTCTGAAGCCATGCTTCCAAGGTGTTTCATGGCGAGCGGCGCGGCGGTGGCCAGCCGCGTACCGAGGCGGGGATCGAAGCGCTGATCGTGCGTCTGGCCCAGGAGAATCCCGCCTGCGCTGTGCCTTGCAGAGCTTCCTTGCACCATTTTGCAGCCTAACCTTGCACTCAAAGGCGCTGCCCCACGCCTACCAGCTTTGTTCGACTCACCCGCCCCAACCGATTTTGCAGTTGGGCTTTGCACCATGGAACAAAAACGGGCCATTCGATTGCACTGAGGAATAGCCAAAGGGCAACGTTTCTGGGCGTGATAAGTGGTTATGACTCGGCCACGCGGAGCGTTCGCCGCTCATTTCACGCCCGGCTGGTACTTCGCGCGAAGTCCTTTTGCGCCAAGGCGTTGACACGCGCATGATCCACGCCTAACTATGTCAACGCCTTGGTGAAAGTACCACCGGCAGAAATTTACAACTTCTCTTTGCACCGAGGAATTTGTGGCTTATTGTTGCCTTGAGTGCAAAGATGCTCTTCAAAGCACATGCGCTCGACTACGCCTCGCCAGATGATCGGGGTCTCCCGCTCTTTTGATGAAACGATTGCTGGCCACCCCGGCGGCGGAGCGACTGCGGTCAGAGCTCTAAGCAGTGGGAGATGGCGCGGCGCACGACCGTAAAGCCAAGTACACGATACCGGCTTAGCGTGCCCTCGTCATCTCCCCACGACTCCAGTCCGATCGCCCCGATCCCTTGCGCGCGCAGCCAGCGCATCGCCGTGAGGAGCAGCGGAACGTACACGTCGTCCCCCCGCCGCGCGGGGACGATGCCAGGGGCATCGACATAGCCGGCCGATAGGCTCGTCTTCGCCGCAGACGACACCGCGCGCACCTCGGCCCGACACAAGCCAACGACGTCGGCGCGCTCGTCGACGAGGAGGAAGACCCCATCGGGACGCCAGGCGGGCAGCCAATGGGCCAGGTCCTCCGCGCTCACCGCGTGGTGTCCCCACAGGCCACTGTAGGCGTCAGTCATCGCCCACGTGAGCAGAGCGAGGTCGCGCACGTCGTCGTAGGTGCGCGCCCGATAGCCGCCGGGGAACGCCGGTGGCGCGGGCACGCGATCGGCCGGGAAGCGCATCTCCGTGTAGGCCGCGACCGGCGCGACGCCGTGCCGGCGCAGGAATGGGGCGGCCGCCGGATGGCCCTCGTTGGCATAGGCACGCGCCGCCATCGCGGCCTGGGCGCGGGCGCGCTCGAGTGCACGCCCAGGCCGCGATGGCGGCGCCAGGCCGGGTGGACAGCCACGGCGATGTCGGCATGCGGGTCCTGCGTCCCCTTCCAGGCGAGGCTGTGCGCAATGAGGTGACCGGGCCGCCCCGGCTCTTCGATGACCCAGCGGTCCCGCCGCGGGTCATGGGCCGGCCAAGTCAGCGTCTCGCGCACCGCTCCCTCGCTCGTATCCTCGCCCGTGCCGTCGACGGCCGCGACCGCCGTGAGCAGTGCGGCCAGCCGCGGCACATCCTCCTCCGCCCTCACCGCACGCACGGCGACAGCGGCCCCGCGCGATCCCTCTATCATGCGCCCCTCCTCCCGCTCGATGCGAGCCCGTCCCCGTCCGTCGGGTCCTGTGCTCAGTCTACAGCTGGCACCGTCACGCGGCATGGAGGACGCGGCGCTCGAGCACGTCGAACTGGCCGCGGCCATACATGCTCCGGCGCACGAGCCGATGGATCTGCCCCTCGGTCTGCCCGTTGCTGTACTCCAACATGAGCCCAGCTCGCACGGCCGCATCGTCCCCTTTGAGGCCGAGCGCAAACCGGCGCAGTTCCTCGACCCCACCCTCGCATGCAGCCTCGATCCAGGCATCCAAGCGCGTGTCCTCCCGCGCCCGGAGCATGCGCGCGAAGTCCTGGGCCAAGGCATAGGCTGTCGCCACGGTCTCGTCGCGCCCGCAGAGGTGCTCTACGTAGGTCACCTGTTCCCGTGTCAGGCTGCGCGGCCGACGCAGGAAGAGCAGGGAAACGTGACGCGCCGTTGGGCCCTGGACGCTCGTCACCGCCCCGCTCGACGTATTGGCCGGGCGGCGGTGCGGGCCAGCTTGTTCAGCGACAATTAGTGGCTCTGGCACACATTCCGTGCTCCGCCCCTACTACCAGACCTCCTATTATCTACCTCCGTTCCTCTCAGCTCACGAGTAGCACGCGTCGGCGGAGTAAGTCAAACTTCCCCCTGCCGTACATTT
>JAABUJ010002473.1_pt1 | contig 22819 bp, 24 predicted proteins | sample 5559131 | NCBI WGS metagenome assembly JAABUJ01 (sample SAMN10711875, study PRJNA513366) | rock metagenome | isolation source: Antarctica rocks | place: Antarctica: Victoria Land, Mt New Zealand nord | collected 2016-01-07
GCTGCTGATCGTGGCGGCCACGGCCAGTCGGCGCTACTGGACCTGGGAGCGCCTGGCGCTCGGGCTGGCCGCCTTCAACCTGCTGTTCATCCCCGCGGCGCTGCTCGCGCACCCGCACTGGGGGACGATCGGTAGCGCGCTGCTCACCTGGGGGCCGCTGCCCGGCGGCCTCACCAACGGCGTCATCCTGCTGCTGCTCTCCAACATCGGCGCGACCGTGACCCCCTGGATGCTCTTCTTCCAGCAGAGCGCCACCGCCGACAAGGGCCTGACCCGGGCCGACCTGCGCCAGGGGCGCATCGACACGGCCGCCGGCGCGGCGCTGGCCGCCGTCACCGCCATCGCGGTCGTCGTGGCCACGTCGACGCTCTATGCCGCGGGCGTCGACGCGTCGAGCTTCCAGGGAGCCGACTTCGCGCAGGCGCTGCGGCCGCGCATCGGGGACGTCGGCGCCGCGCTGTTCGCCCTCGGCATCTTCGAGGCCGGCCTGCTCGCGGCCCTCACCATCTCGGCCTCCTCGGCCTACACCTTCAGCGAGGTCACGGGCGGGGGGGGGAGCCTGAACCGGGGCCTGCGCGAGGGGCTGCCCTTCTACGCCATGCTGCTGGGCAGCGCGGCCGGGGCGGCGGCGCTGGTCCTCATCCCCGGGGTGCCGCTCGTCTCCGTCGTGCTCATCGTCAACGTGATCGCGGTGCTGGCCATGCCCCCCGCGCTGGCGCTGCTCTTCCTGCTCGTCAACGACCGCGCGGTGATGGGCGAGCTGCGCAGCGGGCGGCTGGGGAACGCCATGGCCGCCCTGGTCACCCTCTTCCTGGTCGCGGGCGGCATCTTGTTCGGGGTCACGGTCATCTTCCCCCACCTCTTCGGCACCTGAGCGGCAGGCCAACGACATGACCACGAGTAAGGAGCGCGGGATGCACGCAGCCAGCGATGACGGACACGGCGCGACCGGCGACGAGGCGCGCGCGCTGGCGGCGCTCGAGCCCGAGCAGCGCGCGGGGGCGCGGCGCCACTACGGGCGGCGCGCGCTCTCGGCCGGGGCGCTCGCCGCGATGTGGGGCCTGCGCCTCTATGCCCTGCTCATGGTCCTCGTGGTCCTCTACAGCGTCGCGCAGGCGCTCCACACCGGCGGCTAGCGTCGCCCCGGCCCGGCACGGCGCTCGGCCCCGGTACGAACGCGCGGGAGGTGCCTGATGAGCCAGCCGACACACGCCGTCGCCGCGCTCCCCGCCGCGCCCCTCGGGCGCCTGCGGCTGCGGCCCCCGGGCCGCTCGGAGGCCGAACTGCGGCGGCTCGGTACCGCCCTCGCGGCGCTGCCCGCGGTGCGGAGCGCGCGGGTCACCCCGCTGACGGGCTCGCTCCTGGTCCACTTCGACGCGGGCGCGCTCGACGCCGCGACCCTGCACGCCCTGGTCGGCGGGGCGGGGGCGGCCCCGCCGATCCCGCGATCAGGGGGCGTGGCGTGCGCGCGGCGCGGGGCCGACCGGGTCGCGGCGCTACGGCGCCGACCCCGGCTCACGCCGCGGGCGCGGCCGCGCCCGCCCGCAGCGGCAACCATGCCGCGCCCCCCGCTCACGCGCGTGCTCTGGCCGGTGGTGCATCTGCTCTGCGCCGCCAGCCCCCTCGGCCTGGCGCTCCATGTGGGCGAGGTCTGCTGGGCTGTGTGGCCCTTCGTGCACCGCTGGCGACCGCGCACGGTCGTGCGGGCACGGGCACGGTAAGCCTTTCGGGCGGCGCCGGCGGTACCCCCGCGGGGCACGATCGGCTCATACGAGGCCGGTGCTGGAGCTGGTCTGGCCCGCCCACAGGGCGGCGAAGGGTCGCCGGGCCAATACCGGCCGATACGGTGCAACATGCGAGCCGGGGCGCATAGAGCCTCCCTGCCATGAGCGGGACGCAGGCCAACGCCGCAGCACGTTGTGGCGAGTGCGACGGCACTCGGAGCCCGACCAAGCAAGGGATAACACAAGGCGGCGACCCGGATGGTCGCCGTCTGCGAAGTATCTGCATGCCTGCCGCAGCAGGAGCCGTGCGCGGGCTCCACGCAGGCATGACGCAAGCGCACACCGCTGATCACCATGGTCATCTCCTCAGTGCCGGTGGGCGGTGAGCGCCGCGCCACTGCCCGTCCAACCGGCGGCGCGGTTGAGAATAGCACGGCGTGAACATTACGCCGCTTTCTGGCTATCCTGCCACCGCCGAATGCACGCCCGCGTCACCGCGGTGCTGGCCGCGCGTGCCCGCTCAAACTGCGCTTCACCGAAAATACCGGTCTCCGGGATGCTCGGGAAGGGTGCGGTGAAGTTCGCCCCCTGCCAGGCCTCGTGCTCGCGCTCAGTCACGGTTATCTGCTGGAAATCGATCGGCAATCCTCGAGCCAGCGCCTGCAGGTGTTCGACCTTCGTGTCATTGAGCGCGTTCGTGTCGAGGGTCACCTTTGTTCGTGCGCTCCCCTCGACTACTGCTGATTGGGTATCGTGGTTCCCGCTCACACCGCCCTCCCGGACTTCGTGATCTGCGCGATGCCCGCCAGCAGGTACTGTCAGGTAAAGTTCGGCGGCGGAGATCGGCGATACTGCCCGCATGAAAGAGCAGGATGCCGCCCGCTACAAACGCCATCGCTTCCCGCCCGCGATTATCGGCCACGCGGTCTGGCTGTACTTCCGCTTCGCGCTCAGCTACCGCGACGTCGAGGAGCTGCTGGCGGAGCGCGGCGTGATCGTGACCTACGAGACGATCCGCCAGTGGTGCCGGAAATTCGGGCAGGGCTACGCGAACGAACTGCGCCGGCGTCGGTCGCGGCCCGGCGACAAGTGGCATCTTGACGAGGTCTTCATCCAGATCAACGGGCAGCAGCACTATCTCTGGCGGGCCGTCGACCAGGAGGGGAATGTGCTCGATATCCTGGTGCAATCCCGGCGCGACAAGCAAGCGGCCACGAGGTTCTTCCGCAAGCTGCTCAAGGGGCTCGCCTACGTGCCGCGCGTGGTGATCACTGACAAGCTCGCCAGTTACAGCGCGGCGATGCGCGAAGCCCTGCCGAGCATCGAGCACCGACGGCACAAGGGCCTGAACAACCGGGCGGAGAACTCGCACCAGCCCACGCGCGAGCGGGAGCGGCGGATGCGGCGGTTCAAGGACCCGGGGCACGCGCAACGCTTCCTCGCCGCCTACGGCCCCATCGCCAGCCACTTCCGCCCGCGCCGCCACCGCCTCACCGCCGACGCTTACCGCGAGACCAGAGCCGAGCGCTACGCCACCTGGCGGGCGGTCACCGGCACCCCGGCCATGGCCTGACGAGGGGCACTTCCTTCCTTCAGCGCGCCCTCGTTCACCCGCCGGCCAGCCGACCCGACTTTACCTGACAGTACCCTCTCGACCGCATAGGCACAGGAGAGGATGCCGATCGCGATCCCCCACGGGTCGAGCACCTGCTGGCGCAGCATCGCGAGGTCCGAACCGGGTGGGCCGCCACCGGGCGGCGTGGCGTCGGGCCGCGCCGCGATCGGTGCATCCTTCGGATAGTCGGAATCGGTCGGCCCCTTGAAGGCCGACTGGGTGATATATTCGCGCCAGTGCTCCGACAGATAGGGGAAGAGCGCCTGCACGCTCGGCACGGCGTTGTGAATGTCGCAGTCGATCACCGCCTGACCGAGCGGGGTGCGGCTAGGTGTTACTGTCGCCTCTACCAAGAGAACCCCTCCTTCCCTGCGGTCGAGCCCCGCTCACTACTGGGCGTCGGCCACGTCGGGCGCTAAGCATGTGTTCATAAGTTCGGCACGCTTCTTCGCGCGATTTTGGCACTATACCTGGAAACTAGCGCCAGAAAAACGTGCCAGACTTCTGGCAACATGCTTAGCTGTGCCTCCCCAGCGATAGTACCACGCGGCGTGCGAATTTCCGCCAGCGGATCAGAGGCCGCTCAGCGCGTCCTGCACATCCTTATTCCAGCGGGTGAGTTCGGCCTTGATATCGGCCTTGTTGAACATCACCGCCTCGAACGCCTTCTGGAATCCCTCGGCGCGCTGGACCTGTGTGAGCAGCTCGACCTCCGAGCGGATGCGTGGGACCGCCGCGTCCGACATCTTCTTCCACACTGCGGCGTCGGGGAGTTTGGCGAACCCGGCATATTTCTCGGTCCACCCCTTCACCGGGGCCACGATGCCGCCATCGCCCCTAGCCCTTGACCGCCCCCGCACCTAAGCCGCGGGTGATGCGGCCACTGGCGAGCAGGAAGAAGAGCAACGAGGGCGCGATCACCATCACGCCGGCGGCCATTCGGCCACCCCACTCGATCGTGTCGCCCGGGCCGCCCTGGAGGAAGAGTGCCAGCCCAACCGGGATAGTCTTCAAGTCGTTCGTTTGGATCAGCAAGAGCGCGAACGTGAATTCATTCCAGGACCCGAGAAAGGCGAAGATGGCCGCAGTCACGATGCCCGGCCGGGCCAGCGGCAGGATGATGCGGAGGAAAACCTGCAAGTGCGTTGCCCCATCGACCCGGGCCGCTTCGTCGATCTCGTGCGGGATCGTCTCGAAGTACGCGATCAACAGCCAGAGGGCGAAGGGGAGGCTGAACGTGACGTAGGCCAGCACGAGCCCGGCATGGCTGTTGGTCAGCCCAACCTGACCGAAGAACAGCGTCAGCGGGATCGCCAGCAGGATACCGGGGAACATGTAGGCCAGGAGCACGCTGCGCTGGATCAGCTCGCGCCCCCGGTAACGAAAGCGCGTCAGGGAGTACGCGGCGAGGCTGGCGATGATGATCGTCAGGGGCGTCACGATCAGCGCGATCTTGACGCTGTTGACAAAGAAGGTGGTGATCAGCCCGACCGACAACACCCGCTCGTAATTGGAGAGGTCGAACGCGCGCGGCAGCAGGCGCGGTGTGGCGGCGATCAGGTCCATGCCGGTCGTGAACGAACTCTTGACAAGCCAGTAGAGCGGGAAGAGCGCAAACAGCCCGTAGAGGCTCAGCCCGGCGTAGACGCCGACCCGGTGCAGCGCTCGGCGCCAGTTGATCGCCGCATGATACGATCGTGGGGCGGTCATGACTGCGGTGGTCTTAGCCATGTTCTACCTTCCGTTGAATGGTGAGTGCGCGCAGGTAGACGACCGCCGAACCCGCGAGGACGAACAACATCAGCACGGATACCGCCGCCGCTTTACCGGGTAGGAACTGCTGCCAGCCGAGATTGTATGCCAGGAGCGGTAGGGTGAGCGTGGCCCCGTTGGGGCCACCCTGGGTCAGCAGGTAGATCAGCTCAAAGGAGTTGAAGACCCAGATCGTGCGCAACACCAGCACGATGGTGATTACCGGACGCAGGAAGGGTAGCGTCACGTAGCGGAACACCTGAAACGGCGTGGCACCCTCGATCCTGGCCACCTCGTAGTATTCCTGGCCGATCGACTGCAAGCCGGCCAGCAGGGAAGCGGCGATGAATGGGTAGCCGTACCAGACACCGATGGCGATAACGACCGGCAGCGCCGTCGTCGGCTGGCCGAGCAGGAAGACCGGCTTTGGCATCACTCCCAACGCCACCGCCAGCCAGGTGATGACCCCGCCCTGGTCATTGAGCATCCACCGCCAGATCATGGCGTAGACGATGATCGGGAAGGCCCACGGCACCAGGAGGGCGACGCGGAAGAAGCGTTGGCCGGGGACGTCCTGGTTGAGCAGCAACGCCGCCACGAGGCCCACCACGAACTGGCAGGTGACCGCCCCGATCGTCCAGAGAACGGAGATGCGCAGCGATGGCCAGAAGCCGAAGACGTCATCGGTGAGGATATCGGCGTAATTTCTCAGGCCGATGAAGGACGTATCGGGGAACATGAAGGATTTATTGGTGAACGAGTAGGCGATGTTGGCCAGCACAGGGTACACCAGGACGACCGCGAGACAGATCGCCGCCGGGGCCAAGCCAAGCCAGATGAAGTGGCGGTCGATCAGCGCCGTCAGCCGTCCGCCGGGGGCGACGCGCACGGGAGTTGCGGGGTTGTCTGATCGCACTGCCATCAGCGCCGCCCCTGTGCGATGGCCGCGTTCATTCGCTTCACCTGATCCGCGATCGCCTGTTTGACCGGGACGTTCTCCAGCCCGATCGCCTGCATCATCTGCGGGAAGCCGGGATTGGTATTAAGTGCCAGCGTGTTCGTCGGGTTGAAGCCGTAAACGTAGCCGCCCTCGATGCCCTTGTTACTGGCCTCCAGGCTCGTCTTGACCACGTCCGGGTACTGGCTGAGGATCGGGTCAGCCAGGAACTTGGGCGAGTCGGCCACTGTCTTCGTGACCGGGAAGACCCCGACAATAGAATGCAGGAAGGCGAGGTTCGGCTCATCCTGCATGATGAAGGAGAGGTACTTCTTGGCACCCTCCAGATTCTTGGCCCCCTTGCCCAGCGCGAAACCAATGTTTGTCGTCACGGGTTGCGGCGCTTGACTCTTGCCCGGTGGCACGAGCGTACCGAGATCCTTGACGCGCTGCGGTGCCTGCTGCGCGGTCCACTGGAGAATCGAGGGCCAGGTGACGATGGTGCCGACGTCCTTGGCCAGGAAGAATTTGACTTGATCGTCCTCGGTGTAATTCGGCATGCCCTGTGGTCCGGTGTCCTTGATCAACCGGGCGAACATGTCGACCGCCGCCTCGCCCTCGGGGGTGTCGAGCAGGACCTTGCCCGTCTTATCGAAGATGGACGAGCCCTGGCCGCGCATCAGATAATCGATAACCTCGGGTGAGTGATCGGCTGGCGCGAGCGCCGAACCGAACCGGTCCTCCCCGGTCAATGCTTTGGCACCGGCATACCAGCTTTCCCAATCGGTTGGCGGCTTGAGTCCCTTGGCCGCGAAGAGGTCCTTGCGGTAATACATCATACGCGGGAAGACGTAGAGCGGGATGCCGTAGTAGGCCCCCTGATACTGCCAGGTCGCCAGCGGTGCCTCCAGGAAGAACTGGCTGCCTCCCAGGTCTGTAACCACATCGTCCGCCCGCTCGGTCGCTCCGGCGACAGAGGCAGCGCCCATCTCGGTGAAGCTGGCACAGAGTAGCTCCGGCATCTGGCCGGACTGCTGCGCGGCGATCCAGCGCTGGCGCATGTTGGCGAAGCCGACGAATTCCATCTTGAGCGCCTGGTCGGGGTATTTCTCATGGAACTTGGTGCCCCACTCATCCACCCACTTCTGGCGTTCCGGCTGGCCCCAAGGAATCCAAAAGGTGACAACCTTGGCATTGGGCGGGACCGTGGCCGGCGCGATGGCCGCTGTCGGTGCCGAGCCGGGCGTCACGCCCCCACCGACAGCGGCCTTGGTCGGGGCCGTAGTGGTAGTACCGCCGCCACAGGCAGCCAGAACCCCCAGTCCGGCACCCAGCATGCTCCCGAAGAACAACCGCCGCGAAAAGCGTTTCATTCCGGTTCCGGTGCCTATCTCCCCATGTTGCATAGCTGGACTTCCTGCCTTTCTAACCATACCCCGCAAAATGGTGGAGCGGAGATGCTGCGATAATTGGCTGACGCAGGTACGCCGCGACGACCGGCCCGCGACCTCTGGTACGTGGTGCCTCCCCGTGCGCCGCCCGTTCAACCCGTCCGCTACGCCACGCGGTAGGGTGCCAGCGACGCGTAGTTCGGGTCGGCGCCGATGCCCGGCACGGCGGGCGGGCTGACCGTGCCATCATCGTTCAGACGGAGCGTGTGGTGGTAGATCTTGCCCCACATCGGATCGACCGTGTCGCGGTAGAACTCCAGGATCAGCCCGTTGCTGATCGCCGCGACGAGGTGGACGTGGATGTCCTGCGAGCCGTGCGGCGCGATATCCAGGTCGTGCGCCTGCGTCAGCGCCGCGACCTTCATGAATTCGGTCACCCCGCCCAAAACCTTGGCATCGGCGTTGAAGATCGCGGCGGCGTTGTGCGCGATCAGGTCGCGGAAACCGTAGCGGGTGTACTCGTTCTCGCCGGTGGCGATCGGGATGCTGGTCGCCTCGGCTAGCTTGCGATGCCCCTCGTAGTCGTCGGGTTTCACCGGCTCCTCGAACCAGTAGGGATCGAATTCCTCGATCCGCTTCGCGAAACGGATCGCCTCGTAGGAGCGATAGGCGCAGTTGGCATCGATGAGCAGCTTGACGTCCGGGCCGATCGCCTCGCGGACGGCCCGGACGCGCGCGACGTCCTCGCCGAGCGCCACCCCGCCGACCTTCATCTTGATCGCGCGCGCACCCAGCGCCACGTTGTCGGTCATCTCCTTTTGGAGTTCTTTCAGCCCTTTGCCCTGCTCGTAGTAGCCCCCCGCGACGTAGGTGGGGACGCGGTCGCGGAAGCCGCCGAGGAGCTTGTAGAGCGGCAGCCCCGCCGCCTTGGCCTTGATGTCCCACAGGCCGATGTCGAGCGCGCTGATCGCACGCGTGGTCAGCCCGCGCCGCCCGATCAGCTTCGGTACCCACATCGTGTGCCAGAGGCGCTCCACGTTGTGCGGGTCCTCGCCGATCAGCAACGGCGTCAGCACCTCGATCGTGGCCCGCCCGATCGGACCGCCCCCGCCGAGGCCGATGCCGGTGATCCCCTCGTCCGTCGCGATCTTCACGATGTCCAAGCCGCTGTGCGTGTAGGTGTGGAGGCCGTTCGAGATCGGCGTGTGTCGCGGCCACCGGTATTCCTCGGTCGTGATCCCCGTGATCTTCACCCGTCCTCCTATCGCATACCCGTGCCACGAGTGACCCGACACACGCGGGTCGGGTCGAGCGAGCACCCTGCGCTGCTCCGCCCGTGTCCGCCACCGCCGACGCCATAACCGCGCTCCCGCAGAGTCCGCCAGCCCCCGTTTCTCACGGTCGAATTGACTACAACTCCACAAATTATGGCACGTCGACCGCCTGGCCGGTCCGCTCGGCCTCGTAGATCGCCTGCACCACGGCGAGCGAGTGGAGGACGTCCTCGCCGCGGATCACCGGGTCGCGCCCCTCACGCACCGCATCGGCCATATCCTGCACCTGGAAGAAGTGGCCGGCGCTCGTGCCCCGGTCCGCGCCGGGGCGCGTGCGCTCCGCCTCGCTTGGCGTGCCGGGTTCGCCGCCGTTCGCGAGTTGCCAGCCCACGATGTTGTAGTCCTCCAGCAGGATCGTGCCATGCTCGCCGTGGAACTCCAGGCGGTCTGGCTGCTTGGGGGAGACCGACGTCGTGCACTGGATGATGCCCAGCGCGCCCGACGCATACTCGACGACGGCGATCGTCGTGTCGTCGCCCTCGATGGCGTGGCGCAGATGGCGGGCATGCCCCTGCACGCGCACGATCGGCCCCGCGATCCAGGTCATCAGGTCGACCCCGTGGATCCCCTGGTTGATGAGGGCGGCGCCGCCCTCCTTGTCCCACGTCCCGCGCCAGCCCGACTCGCTGTAGTATTCGGGCGACCGCCAGGACTTGAAGCGCATGTCGGCGACCAGCAGCTTGCCCAACTCGCCACCCTGCACGGCGTCATGCGTGCGGCGGGTGCCGAAGACGAAGCGCCGGTTGAAGATCGCCCCCAACTTGACGCCGTGGCGCTTGCAGACCTCGACCAGCGCGGTGGCGCGCGCGATGTTCAGCTCGATCGGCTTCTCGACGAGGACGTGCTTGCCCGCCTCGGCGGCGGCCGTCGCCACCTCTAGATGCAACGCGGTCGGCAAGCAGATCGTGACGATATCGACGTCGTCGCGCTGCATCACCGCGCGGTAATCGGTCATCCACGCCGCGTCGTGCTCCAGGGCGATGGGCCTGCCGCGATCTTCCCGCAAGTCGCAGACTACGCGGAGCGTCGCCCCCGCCGCCTCGTTGGCGAAGCGCGCATGCGTGGGGCCGACGAGCCCCGCGCCGATCACCGCAAACCCGACCGGTCGGTCCATGATCATCGCTCCTTGTCGCGCACTGTGGCGCGCTGCGCAGGGATGTCGTGTCCTCGGCCAGGAGAACACCCCGCCGGACAACCGCTGCCGATCGCGACAGCCTATCGCTCGGGCATCGCCCGTGGTGCGAGGGCGTTCCAGTCGTGTTCGAGCGTACTCAGCTGGCGATGCACGTCCCGTAAACAGCGCCACAGCGCATCGACGTCCTCCTTGAGGGCGGGGCGGTTGCCCGTGGTATCCGCCGCCACGAACGCGTCGAGATGCCGTTCTACCCCTTCGGCATTGGCCTGCGCAAGCGCGGCGAGGCGACGAGACGCCCCGGCGTAGCGCCGGGCGAGTTCCGCCGTCGTCACGGTGGGATACGGGTCGCCGTGATCAGCACCACGCCACGTCCCGTAGCGGGGGGGCAATTCGTGATCGTCCGCATCGTATTGGGTGTGCGTGGGCTCGACATGCGGGGTGACGCTCAGATAGACGACACACGGCCCATCGCCGACCGCGTGCAGCGTGTGCTTCAACAGCGGCTCGACGTAGATGAGCTGGCCGGGGCCGCAGGTCACGCGCGCGTCCTCGACGAGGAACTCGCACTGCCCTTCCAGCACCAGGAAGATCTCGCCGCCCAGGTCGTGGCTGTGCATGCGCCCCGCCGGCGCCGGTTCCATCCGCATGAAGCGCCCACGAATCTCCGGGAAGACCAGGAGATTCGCAATGTCGGTCCGGTAGTCATACACCCGAATGGACATTTAGACACCCCTTTCCCGTGGATGATTATTACTGTTCATTGTATGAACAGTAGGTTCACGTGTCTACTATAGCACGCAATTATGCATTGTCAACGGTCGATGTAATAGACGGTGTTGTCAAAAAAGCAAGCAAGTAATTTTGGGATGGTGGGCTCCCACTGGCAATTATGCCATCTGCGCTTCGCCGCATATCGTCAGACATGGTGACCAGTTGTATATCTGCGCAGAGTCCTCTCTGTCCAGCATAGGCGGCGACGGGCGATCCTGCTACGCTGCCAAAGAGTCAGTTCCGACACGTAAGACCAAGTGATTGACAATCCCTGATCACGCTGCTATGGTGTTTATCATTAGAACGCCAAAATCGGAATATGAACAGGCGAAGCCCACCGTCCATAATCAACACTGAGGATTGGACACGAGGTATGACTGGTTCCGGAAAAATCGCTGATTCTACACCCCTTATGCTTGGAACGCTCGCGAAAGGGATGCGTCAGAACCGGGACGACGGTCGTGCCCATCGAGTGCTGAGGGCGGCACGAAAGTGGCCCCACTTACGGTCATGCGGCGGCCAGCTCGGCGATGATTCCCGCCCAGCGATCCTGGAAGCGGCGACGGCGTTCAGCGAGCGAGACGGGCTCGCCCGAGCGGGCCTGGGCGCGGAAGTACTGACGCTGCTCCTCGCAGGCCGAGCAGCAGCGGGCGGCCGAGTCGAACGAACCGAACCCGCGCATGGGGTAAGAGCGCTGCTTCAGGCCGCGATGATCGTGCGCGATCCGCTTGTCCTTGTAGCGGCTGGTCCGGTGGTGGACGCTATCGCCCAAGGTCTCGCGGATGGCGCGCGGGTAGGCGTCATGCCCGTCCGTCGTGACGTGCGCGGGCACCTGGCCCGCGGTGTCGAGCGCGCGGACGAAGAACCGCTGGGCCGCAGCCATATCGCGCTGCTTGCGCAGCAGTGCCTCGACGAGGTTGCCGTCCCGGTCGAGCGCGCGGTAGCGGGAGCACCAGGCACCATTGACCCGGACATCCGTCTCGTCCGCGTGCCACTTCGTGCCGCCCTGCCCGCGCCGCTTGGCCCGTAGCCGGTCAGCCAGGAGCGGCGCGAAACGCGTTTCCCCGTCCCGGGCCGCCTCATGGCTGAAGACGAAGCCGCGCTCCAGGAACAGCTCGGCCAGGTCGCGCCGACGCAACTTGTCGCGCCGCCGCCACAGCACGACGAGCAGCACGAGGTCGGTCGGGTACTGCAAGTGGTTGTCGGGCGTGCCGGTGCGCTCGTTGCAGACCCGCCGGCAGGCCCGGCAGCGGCACGTGCGGTCGCCGAGCGCGGTGCGCCGTGGCCGCTCGGCGGTCGCGGTCGCGGCACCGTGGGGGCAGGGCACGGGCGGCTCCTGCACGCAGCGGTCAAGGCCCCTACCCTACCAGAGCGCGATCGTTCCTACCAGGCGTTGTCTGACTTCTGACACATCCCTTGTACAGGCCGGATCCGGTCTCCTATGAGCCGATCGTTCCCCACTTTCGGACCGCCGTCGGCGCCCAAAAGGCTTAACTTGACAGTGCCCCTGGTACGCCACGACGAAGACGAGCGCGGCGACTCCGGACAAGAAGGCGATGAGGTAGAGCTGGGCGAGGTGGAGCCTCCCGAGGGCCGCCGCCAGGGGGAGCGACGCCAGCAGCGCCGCCCGCGCGAGGTTGGCCGCGAGGAGCAGGGACCGCCGCCTGTACCGGTCGACCAGGGCCCCGGCGAAGAGGCCGAAGAGGAGCGCCGGGGCCGTCTGGGCGGTGGTCAGCAGGCCGACCTGGACCGGCGTCGCCCCGAGGCCGATCGCCGTCAGCGGGAGGGCTAGCAAGGTGGTATGGAGGCCGAGAAGGGAGATGGTGTCGCTGCCCCAGAGCGCGCGGAACGCGGGGGACGACCAGAGGGGCGAGGGACGTGCGGGCATAGCTCCTCCCGGGATAGGCACCCGGCGGGGCGCACGAAAAAGGTGCCAACGCGAAGCTGACACCCTCCCTATCCCGGACGAGCGTAGCGGCTATTCCCAGGGTCCGCACAGCGTGGCTGTGTCGCTCGTCAAGCTACCCTGGGCACATATTTGTGTCGGCATCATACGATCGGCAGCGCGATACAACAAGAGACGCTGTGGCTGTGGCGGCACCGATGGGGGCTAGATCGCCGTTCCTCCGCGACTTCCCGTCTCGTCAGCACTGTGCATGGCACCTTGGAACGATACAATCACCCGCGCTGTGCCATGCGGCAAGGGTCGGCGGTGAAGAGCCGGGCCGGTACGACCGCGCGATCACGGTCATCGTACAGGGTTTGTGTCTACCCAACGCTAATCTTCGCCACGGCGCGGTGGCAGCGAGCGGAACTGCGCCTACCGCCGCGAGTGCCGAGCGAGTCGGCAGCGGTCACGGCGGGCCACCGTAAGCGGCGGGTAACCAACGGCCCCGAATGCGCGACTACAGAGCAGCGGGACAGAGCGGCCAGGGGGAGCGGCGCACGATGCACGAGACGGCGGAACTGGTGGCGGCGGCGCGCGCCGGCGATCGCGCGGCCTGGGGCCAGCTCCTCGCGCGGCATTATCCCGTGCTGCGCGCCCTGTGCGCGCGCCAGCTCGGCGACGCGGTGCTCGCGGAAGATGCCGCCCAGGAGGCGGCACTCCTGGCCTTCCTCGGCCTCGCCCACTTGCGCCAGCCATCGCGCTTCGGCCCTTGGCTGGTGGGGATCGGCCTGAACGTCTGCCGTCGCTGGCAGCGGCATCGTGCGCGGGAAGCCTGGTCGTGGGAGACGCCCCTCGATGGGCAGCTGTTGCCTGACCCCGTCGATCGGGGCCCCGGCCCGGAGGAACTCGCGACGGCCGCCGAGGTCGCGGCACAAATCCGCGCGGCGGTCGCGGCTTTGCCGCCCGGGCAGCTGGAGACCGTCCGCCTCGTCTACCTCGCCGACCGCACCCCGGACGAGGCGGCGCGTGCGCTCGGCATCGGGCCGGGCGCGCTCAAGACCCGGCTCTTCAAAGGTCGTCGGAATCTCCGGCGGCACTTGGCGGCACTTTGGGAGGAGGAACGGATGGCGACGACACCGGACGGCAGCGCGTGGATCGGCATGACGATCGAGGATATCCGCCGCCAACCCGGCGGCACCGCCACGGCACCCCCACGCTACGCGCTCGTCCTGCGCGAGAGCGGCGGCACGCGCCGTTCGATCTGGGGCATCGGCCCGGTCGAGGCGGAGGTCCTCGCCACCCAATTGCACGGCGGGGGCCTTCCGCGTCCGCTGCCATACGCCCTGATGGCCGACCTAGTCGCCGCCAGCGGCGGGCGGGTGACCGAGGTCCGGGTCGCCATCGCCGCGGGGCAGATGGGCTATGCCATGGTCCTCCTCGACGGCCCGACCGGGCCACGCAGCGTCGACGCCCGCGTCGGCGACGCGCTCAACCTGGCTCTCGCGGCCGCCGCGCCGATCCGGCTCGCAGCGGCGCTGTTTCGCGACGACGATCCGGCGCGTCAACAGCGCGTGCTCGCCGACCTCCACGGCCCCACGACCGCGGGTGGCGCGGCGATCGCGCAGGAACTCGCCGCGCGGTACTTTTCGCCACCACCGGCACCCCCGACGCGCTGAGCATCGTGCGTCCTGCCATTACCGCTCAGCCCAACCAAACCGCGTTATGTGTTCAGCGCGTCGGGGTCGCCGGTGACGGCGCGAGCGGCGACCGTTCGAGCGGGATAATCCAGGCGGGCGAGAGCTCGGCGGGCGGCGGCGCGGCCAGGATCCGCCGCACGTCGGCGAGGCGCTCCGCGGTGGGCATGGCCGTGCTCGCGGGGCGGTCGTAGCCTCCATAGCCGCCCCACTTGATGTAGTAGCGCAGGCCGTCCGTCGCGGCGGCCGCCGCGGCGTAGCGCCCGAGGAAGAGGAGCACGCGCACACCGCGCGGGAGCGGGCTCTCACCGCTCCGCTGGGTGCAGCCGTCGAGCGTACCCCCCGTCTGATCAACGCCCAGCATCGCCGCGGGCAGACCGCGCACGCCCTCGTCGACCCGCACGAGCGAGGTGGTGACGATCGCCTGCCCGACCCAGCTCGTCTCCTGGGACAGGACCGTGCCGACAACGATGGTGTCGCTGTACCAGATCAGCCCCGCCCAGCCCGGATACGGCAGCGCCGACGGGACGGCCAAAGGCGGGCAGTTGATGGTGGCCGTCGGCCCGGCCGCGGCACGCGCCGTCGGCAGCCGGGCCGACGGTGTCGCGGGCGTCCCCCGGACGGCGGCCGGGGTGACGGTGGGGGCGGCGGGGGCCCCGCCCACCTCCACCCAGTCGGGCTCCGGCGTCCGGGCGGGCGCGGGCCGTGCGCCTGTCGCGCCGCCCGCCGCGCAGCCGCCGAGTATGAGCGCGAGGACGAGCGGCAGCCCGAGCGATGCCGCGAGCTTCATCGGCCATGCTGTCTGCACCATTGTGGTCCGTTCCTTCCGCGCGCCGGGACGGCGAGCAACTCGCGCGCTTCCCACCCGCTCCCACCGCCGGGCACTCCCGGGCGGTACCACGAACAATGCCCCGCCGCCCGCAAAGTTCCACGCGAGACCGAAGACGTCGGCGCGAAGCGCAGGGCACATGGCGTAGACGCTGCGCTTCCTGCGGCACGCGCTCGCGCACCGACGCCGTCAATAACACCACCGGGGCCTGGCTCGCGATCGAGGCGGCGGTCGCGAAGGGGCGGGTCCGCATCGGCCTGCGTGGCGTCGATCCGGGCTGGACGGTCGTGAACGATGAACCCGTGATCAGCAACCTGCGGCCCGCCGACGCGACGGTGCTCGTCGAGAAGACCTACGATCTGCCACCCGGCGAGCGCCTGCTGATCGAGGCACGCGAGGACGGCTTCGACGCCCTGCACCATACCGTCGTGACCGGTAAGGATGGCACGGTCATCCGGGAGCAGCCTTTCAGGGGTATTGTCAAGGTAACTGGCGAGCCTTGCGGGCGGGCGGGTATGCGCTACTCGGCGCATGCAAGAACACGCGCCCATCCCCCCCTACAAACGCCACCGGTTCCCGCCGGAGATTATTGGCCACGCGGTGTGGCGGTACTGCCGCTGCGCCCTGCGCTACCGCGACGTGGCGGAGCTGCTCGCCGCGCGCGGCGTCATCCTGACCGACGAGTCGGTGCGCCAGTGGTGCCGGAAGTTCGGCCAGGCCGACGCCAACGCGCTGCGCCGCCGCCGCTCGCAGCCTGGCGATACATGGCACCTCGACGCGGTCTTCATGCAGATCAACGGGCGGCAGCACTCCCTCGGGCGGGCCGTCGCCCAGGATGGCACCGTGCTCGACATCCGCGTGCAAGCCCGGCGCGACAAGCACGTGGCCACGAAGTTCTTGCGCAAGCTGCTCAAAGGACGCACCGATGTGCCGCGCGTGGTGATCACGGACAAGCGCGCCAGCGACGGGGCGGCCCTGCGCGAAGTCCTCCCGCGCGTCGAGCACCGCCGACACCAGGGGCTGAACAACCGCGCCGAGAACGCGCATCAGCCCACCCGCGAGCGCGAGCGCCGGATGCGGCGGTGCAAGGGCCCGGGGCACGCCCAGCGCTTCCTCGCCGCTTACGGCCCCAGCGCCGGCCACTGCCGCCCGCGCCGCCACCGCCTGCGTGCCCCCGACTACCGCCAGACCCGCGACCAACGTTGCGCCATCTGGCGGGTGGTCACCGGCACCCCGGCCCTGGCCTGAGCGGCGAGCGCCCCCCGCCCCACCACGCCTTCGCGCACCAGCAAACGACCCCACTCGACTTTAATTGACAGTACCCGCCGAGCGGCATCTCCGCCTGGCGCCGACCGGCTTCGCCTGGCTGATCGGGGCGATCGGGGCGGGCGCACTGCTCGGCCCGCTCCTCCCCAACACGCGCGCGCGCGACTACCGCGACGCGCGATGGCTCTTCGTGCCCTACATCGTCCGCGGGCTGGGGACGTGCTGCTCGCCGTCGTCACCCCATTGCCGGTGGCGCTGCTGATCCTGTTCGTCTACGGCCTGAATACCTCCACCGGGATGGTCGTCTTCAACTCCACGGTGCAAGGCGCGGTGCCGGAACGGCTGCGCGGGCGGGTCTTCACGCTCCTCGACGTGACGTGGAACCTCATGCGGCTGCTCTCGCTGGCGCTGGGCGGGATTGTTGTTGACGCGCTGGGCATCGCGCCATTGTACTGGCTTGGTGGCACACTGCTGGCGCTCGCCGACGTGCTCGGCCTGGTGCTGCTCGGGCGGCACGACTTCCGGACAGGTCTCAATGCGCCTGAGGAGCGGGATTGATACGCGATCGGCTGCTGCCGCCGCGCATCCTGGGATTCTCTGGCGACACGCTATTCCCGGCTGCGGGCCTCCTTGCCCGCTTCAGGCCGGTCCTGGTTCAGCGGGCCGGAGACGCGACCCCGACCTGGATGTTGGAAGGTGGCGGGAGGCGCTGTGCCTGCAGGAATGCCGCGGGCGGTGAGTGCGCTGCTGACGGAGCCGGGCGATAGGGGAACGACGGTCTGTGTGCCGACGCGAGAAACCTGGCCGGTGGTCCGAGACGCCGGTCGGTGCCTGATGCGGTGCGTCGACAACCCGGCTGAGGCGCGTGGCCGCCGATCGCCGCGGCGTTGCAGCGGGGAGCGTTGCCCGAGCGTTACCCCGGGGGGTGCGTGGCGCCCGGTGGCAGGCGCGCGAACGGTGTTTCCGGCGTGCCCCGCGGCGCGGGGGGCCGCTGGCCGGTGACGATCCACCCCCGCCACAACCGGTCGATGCGAAAGCCCGCCTGGTGTGCGATGGTCAGCCCGGCGTCGGCCACCAGGCGGCGCGCCTCCGCGAGGGTATAGGCGCGCCGATGCGCCGGGTCGTACCGCCTGATGGCCCATTCGCCGTACCGCGCGAGCGGGCCCCGCTTCGAGTAATCCTCGAGGATGAGCCTCCCGCCCGGCGCGAGCAGCGTCCGCAGGTGCCGCACTGTCGCCGCCGGGTCGGTGAAGTAGTGGAAGGTGTTGGCGCACAGGACGATATCGAAGGACGCGGGGGGGAGATCGGGGGCCTCCCCGCGCTGCTCCAGCAGGGTGACCGTGCCGCCCCGCGGCGTCGCGGCCAGTTTTGCCGCGGCCCGCGCGAGCATGCTGGCGCTCGCGTCGACCCCGGTGATGGCGGCCACGGCGGGCCAGTCCGCCAGGATGCCGGCGATGAGGGTGCCGGTCCCGCAGCCGACATCGAGGAGCCGTGTGCGGGCGAGCGAGGCCGGGAGTTGCGCGCGGACCGCGGCGTGCGTGCGCGCGGTGAAGCCGGCCCACCGGCGATCGTAGTGCGCGGCGAACCTGGCGTAGGGATCCCGTCGCATCCTCGCCCCTTCCCGAGTGCTGAGCGCACCGGTTCTACGCGGGGTACGCCGGGCCCGCCGCCCGGACGCTCGCTGCCCGATGGGGGGGGGCACGCGCCGTCACCCCCATGCCGGGCACCCGAGGGTTCGCCCGATCGCCCCGTCGGCAGCGGCACGGACCATCGCATGTCGTCGCGGGCGACCAGGCGCGGGCCCGAGCAAGGGCGTCCTCCCCGGCCCGCCCGCCCGCCCCCGGCGCCTCACGCCGAGTCGGCGGCGCGCAACAGGGCCACCTGCGCGAGGAGTGCGTCGACCGTGGGCCGGTCGGAGGGCCGGTCGGCGACGTGGGTCCAGCGTATCCGCCCGTCCCGATCGAGCAGGAAGGTCGACGCGATGGCGATGCCGTCCGCGAAGACGTTGTAGGCGACGGTCGTGTCGGCATCGACGTCCGACAACACCGGGAAGGGCGGCCGGGGGGTCGCCGCGTCGGCAAATTGCCGCGCTCGCCTGGGGCTATCGACGCTCAGCATCGCGAGCGCGACGCCCGCGGCCGCGAACCGGTGGTTGTTCCGGGCCAACTGGCCCATCTGCCGCTGGCAGTGTGGTCACCACCAGCCCCGGTAGAAGACGAGCAGCACGGGCTGCCGCCCGCGATAGTCGGCGAGCGACACGGTGCGCCCGTCGAGCGCGGGGAGGGCGCAGTCGGGTGCGGCGGTGCCGGGTGCGAGGGCGTGTTCGGGGCGGTTGTCGGCCATGGTTCCTCCGGATCGATGGCGATGCAGCGCCGGGGGCGCGGCGGGACGCCCCGGCGACGGGACGCAAGAAGGGGTCCACGAATCATGGGTGGCCGCCCCGTGCGCCCGCCTACCGCTCCAGCGCGATGATCCGCGCGGCGACCGCGCACAGATTGGCACCGACGATCTCGGGGCGGGGCGAGCGGATCGAGCACCCGCCCCGGACGCGCGACGAACGCGGTCGCGCAGCCGACGCGCCGGGCGCCCGCGATATCCCAGGCATGGGCGGCGACGAGCCGGATCTGCTCGAGCGGCACGCCCAGCCGCTCCGCGGCCAGCCGGTACGGCTCGGGGGCCGGCTTGAGGCGCCGGACGGTGTCGGCGGAGAGCGCCTGCTCGAAGAGGTCGCACAGCCCGGCGTTGGCGAGCTGCGCCTCGCCGACCGCCGCGGTCGCGTTGGTCAACGTGGCGAGGCGCAGGCCGGCATCGCGCAAGTGCCGGAGGCTTTCCGGCACGTGTCGGGGTGCGGCGGCAACTGGCGCAGGCCCTCCGCGAGCGCGTGCCGCTCGGCATCGCCGACCGCGACCCCACGGCGCGCGGCGATCATCGCGAGCGCGCCCAGGCCGAGCGCCCCGAAATCGCGGTAGGCTGCGGTGACGGTCGCGACCAGGGCGGATTGCAACAGCTGCTCGAACTATTCCCGTCGCGCCACGACGGCGCCGAAGACGCGCACGAAATACGGATCGAGCGCCGCCAGGTCGAGCAGCGTCTCGTTCACGTCGAAGAGGATCACGCGCGCTAGGCTGTTTCCTTCCCGCGCCACCGCACCGAACAGCGTGCGCAATGCCCTGCCGCGCCAGCACCGTATTTCCCAAACTCGCGCCGCTGAATGCGACACGCCGACCCGGCAGCGACCGGTCCCACGGTGCCTTTCGCGGCGACCACGAGCGCGCGGGCGTGGCGCCCGCCCATGCAGTGTCGCCGCCGTGCCACCATCCGTCTGTAAGCGCGATTACCGTCGGCCGCCGCGTGGTATTCGCGCCCAAGCATTGCTCCCGCAGATCTTCGGCCGGTACCCACGCTCCCGCATGTCTACGCACCACATCGGCCCGGACCCGTCGGCCTCCGCCTACTCACCGCGCCTCGTGCCGGGATCACCCTCCTGCTCACCACCGTCCCGCGCCCCTTCGTCCCGGATCAGCGCGAGTGCGACGGCGGCCAGGAGGGCGGTCGCCAGGAGGACGCCGTCGATCGCGAGGCGGTCGGCGAATGGCGTGCCGAAGGCCGCGCCGAGGAGCGCGCCGCCGCCGGAGACGACCGTGTACAGCCCCAGCACCAGGCCGCGCTCGCCGGCGACGCGACCGCTCAGCCGCGCGAGATAGGCGACGGCAGCGGGTGCGAAGCCGCTCTCGACCAGCAGCAGGACGAGGAAGGTCACGACGAGCGCGGCCCGCCGCCCGCTGTTGTCGTCGCCGTGGTTGAGCCCCCAGAGCGCCGCGCAGACCCCGAACATCGCCGCCAGGGCGACGCGCATGACACGCAGCTCGGGCAGGCGGCGCAGGCCGACGTACCCCCACAGGAGCGCGCCGCCGCCGAAGGTCGCGGCGTAGAGGAGTAGGGCCACGAAGAGCCCGATGTCGTCGCCCGCGAAGCGCCCGGCGAGGTACTGCCCCGCGCCCTCCGGCCGCCGTACCTGCAACTGGTAGAGGCCATGCGAGAACCACACCCCGGTGATCGCCCCGATGCAGAGCCAGCCGGGCAGGAAGCGGCGCAACCCGTGCTGACGACGGACCAGCGCCAGCGACGCCCGCCAGGAGCGGCCCGCGTCCGGCTCGCGCGCCCGGCCCGGCCCGAGCGCGGCGGGGAGGGGGCGAAAGAGGCCGAGCGCGACGAGATAGAGCGCGGCGACCGCCAGGAAGGCGCCGCGCCCGAGCGCGACCCACAGCCCGGCCGCGGCGGCGACGCCGGCCAGCGTGCCGAGCACGGTCGTCGCCTCGAAGAGACCCAGCACACGCCCGCGCAGGGCCGCGTCGCCGTCGGTCGCCTCGCCGAGCCGCCCGAGGAGCGCCGGGACCGTGGCCGCCGCGCTCAGCCCCTCCAACAGTCGGGCGAGCAGCAGGGCCGCGAGCGCCGTCGTGGCGGCGGTCAGCCCGAGGGCGACGGCGCCGAGGAGCGGCCCGAGGAGGAGCAGGGCCCGCCACCCCCGCCGGTCGCCGAGGGCCCCGAGGAGCGGCGAGCCGACAAGCTCGGTCGCGTAGAACGCGCCGGTGAGCGCGCCGACCGTCGCGGCACCGACGGGATAGACCGCGTCGTTGATCCGGGCCAGGTAGCGGGTCAGGAGGATACCGGTCGCCGCGCCGGCGAGACGCACGACGAGGTTCCCCGCCAGCGCGACCCGCAGCGGCCAGTCGAGGCCGGCGGACACCGACCCGTGCGCCGGGCGCGACGCAGGGGACGACCGACGATCACCTCCCGCGCCCTCGCACGTCACCGCGCCTCCCCGGCCACCGCCGCGGCGGCACGGCGGCGCTGCCAGCGAAAGACGGGGCGGAGGACGCGGCGGGCGAGCCGGGTGCCGCCGGAACCGGCGCGCCAGGCGAGCGCCGCCTGCTGCACCCCCAGTCCGAGCGTCGGGTAGGCGTGGCTGGCGGTGCCGAGGTCGCCGAGGGTCAGGCCGTGCCGCATGGCCAGCGCGACCTCGTTGATCGTCTCGCCCGCTTCCGGGCCGACGATCTGCGCCCCGTACAGCACGCCCGTCGGGCTGTGGATGAGCGTGATGAAGCCCTCATCCGCGCCCTCGCGCATGGCCAGCGCCCGGTCGATGTGGGTATACGGGAGGCGTGTCACGGACACCCGGCCGTGGCGCACGCGCGCCGCGGCCTCGATCAGGCCGACGCGCCCGACCTCCGGCGTCGTGAAGGTGGCCCAGGGGATCGCGCGGTAGTCGAGCGTCGCCCGGGTGGGGAGGAGCGCGTTGCGCACCGCGACCGCCGCCTGATAGCCGGCGGCGTGGGTGAACCGGAGCTGGCCGATCACGTCGCCGCACGCGTAGACGTGCGGGTTGCTCGTCCGCGCGTGCCGGTCCACGACGATCCCGTCCGGCCCGACCGCGACCCCGGCCACGTCGAGCTCCAGGTCCGCCACGTTCGCCCGGCGTCCGACGGCGATTAGCACGGCACCGGCGCGGACCTCGCGGCCTGCCCCCGCGCCCGTGATCGTCGCCACCGTTTTCGCGCCTTCCCGCCGGACCCGCGCGATGGTCGCGCCGGTGAGGACCGCCACGCCCTCACGGGCGAAGACCCGTGCGAGGACCGCCGAGGCCTCGGGCTCCTCCCGCGGCAGCAGGCGCGCCGCACGCCCGACGATCGTCACGCGCGACCCGAGCCGCGCGAACGCCTGCCCCAGCTCGCAGCCGACCGGCCCGCCGCCGAGGACCAGCAGGGACGGCGGCAACACCCGCAGCTCAAAGATCGTGTCGTTGGTCAGGTACGCGACGTCGGCCAGCCCCGCGATCTCCGGGATGGCGGGCCGGCTGCCGGTGGCAACGATATAGCGGCGCGCGCGCACGGGGACGCCATCCACCTCCAGCAGCGTCGGCGAGCGGAACCGTGCCTGGCCGAAGTGGAGCGCAATGCCGTGCGTACCCAGTGCCGCGGGCGAATCGACCGCCCCGGCCCGCGCGATCACGTCGCGCACGCCGTCCATGACCCGGCCGAGGTCGACCGGGCCGGATCGATCGCGGCGGGGCAGGCCGTACTCCGCCGTCCCGTCGGCCGTCCACCAGGCGCGCGCGGCGTGGATGAGGGCCTTGCTCGGCACGCAGCCCGTGTGCAGGCAATCCCCGCCGAGCGCCGCCGCGCTGCGGTCGATCAGCGCCACCGTCGCGCCGAGCGCCACGCCGAAGCGCGCCGCCGTTAGCCCTGCCGACCCGCCGCCGATGACCGCCAGATCGTAGGTTACCGGCATCATGCCCGTCCTCCTGCCCGCGTGGCTCGTTCCTCTTGTGGCGCGATCCCGCCGTTGCCTAACTATACCCGGTGCGCCTGCCCGTGCGGTCCACGCCCGGCATGCACAACTCCGGGCGGACCTTCAGGCCGGTCTTCGCGGCGAAGTAGCCACCAACGAGCAGCCGGGGGGGGGCGGGGGGGGCGCCCGGCGGGG
>JAABUJ010002474.1_pt1 | contig 22816 bp, 21 predicted proteins | sample 5559131 | NCBI WGS metagenome assembly JAABUJ01 (sample SAMN10711875, study PRJNA513366) | rock metagenome | isolation source: Antarctica rocks | place: Antarctica: Victoria Land, Mt New Zealand nord | collected 2016-01-07
ACCAGCATCCGCTCACTCCCAACTCGACGTCGGAGAGGGATTTATTGACGCTGCGTCAGCCGAAAATCCCGGGCTCGATCACAAGCGATGCAACGCCGACGGCAGTCCGAAAATGGCCAAAGTCAAGTTCAGGCCGAAAGTGCACAGCGTTTAGGTTGACGGTATTGATCGTGTCGGGCCATTGGCCCCGCCTTTCAGGGATCGGCGAGTGGCAGGCGGCGCGCGATGCCGCTGAACGATGCGGCTTGCGGGCAAGCCCCGGCTAAGGCAAAGCGTATCCGAGTAGCAGTCTTGGTGACACGGGCTGCGATTTTGAGCAGGTTCCTTCTTGTCGCGAAGGTACGCTTCCGGCGTCGCGAGAAGCTCACCACGCCGTCAGGAAGTTGGCACAGTATCGGGCCAAGATGGCAAAGGAGGGCAAGCTCGAAAAACGTCTCGGAAAAAGCATCCATTATCATAAGGTTAAAAACCTGGGGTATTATCCATGGTCAAGCAAGCCAAATCGTATTGAAGTTATGCAGTATTCTTAATATCTTGTCGCTTTAGTGTAATGTCCGTCGGATGATCCTAATCTCGTCAAGATGTGTGCTTTGTCGAAACCATTCTATTTAAACCCTAAACCAGTCGTTAGGAAAGCGCGCGCTACATACCTTAAGACCACCTGGCGGCGGCGGCTCCCGTCCGTGCCTGAACATCCGATTGTCATCTAGGAATCATGAGACATGCTTGCGTTCGGCGCAGAAACTAAATCTCAGTCGGAAGATGTTCCATCACGCCTTTGGCAGTCGTCCTCCCGCTTCATCTCCGTCCTGATGTCTGATGGCGACAGCCGCCTCGCCATCGATCCACGAACCAGGCTAAACAAATATCTCTGCCCTGCGGCACCCAGGCCGGGACTGATATGCGCTTCGTCCTGCACGGCATCACCAATCGAGCCGGGCAGCTTTGATCGAGCATCAAGCGTGTATGAAGCGCTCACCGGCGCTGGCTCGGCGCTGGAACGCGCGCAGGTGCGGGCCGAGCAGCATCACGCGGTCAAGGCTGGCCTGCTCCGGTATTTCGAGGCCGAAAGCTTGGCCGAGGCGATCCTGTGCCCGTCCGGCACCAACGCCCTGCTGACCGCGACGATGCTCATCGCTTCGGAGCGGCCAGGCTTGCCGATGACGGTGATCATCCCGTCCGCCTCGGAGACGGGAACGGGCGTGCCGCTTGCGGCAGCTTGCCGGTCGTTTGACGGCCCTGGATGCGGCGTGCCTCGCGTGGACTGCGCTGTGAACACCGTTGAGATTCCGCTTAGATCGAGCGAAGGCGAGCCCTGGTCGGACGATGAGATAGATGCGGCATTCGCATCCGCGACTGCGGCAGCCCATGGCCGTCCCGTCATTTACCTGACGCATGGCACCAAGACGGGCCTAATCGCGCCTGCATCGCCGCCGCCGGACGTCGAGGTGATCGTCGATGCGTGCCAGGTTCGCATGGCGCCGGCGGAGGTTGTGGCCTACCTGCGACGTGGTTGGCCGGTGGTGGTGACGGGCTCCAAGTTCTTCGGCGGACCGGCCTTCTCCGGTGCTGTGCTGTTCCCGCGAGAGCGCCTCTCCGTCCTGCGCCGGCGTCTGCATTCTGCGTCGCCTGGGTATGCCGGCATCGCCAGTGCCCTCGATTGCCGTCCGGATGTCGGCCTCGGCAGGTTGTTGCGCTGGACCGCCGCCCTCCACGCGATGGAGGCGTTCAAACCTCTAGCCGGTGGCATGGCCGATCTTCTGCGACGCCGGGCCGCAATCGTGCACCGGAGCATCGGCTATAACCCGGCCCTCGTGCCTGTATCCGGATTGCAGCCGCGTGGGCCTGGATGGAGCGGCACGCCAAGCATCTTCACGTTCGGCGTGCGCGATCCTGCTAACTACCGGCGGCGGCTCTCGGCTGGCGAACTGCGTCCCCTGTACGAAAGCCTTGCACGCCGAGGCATCCTGCTTGGTCAACCGGTCAACCTGGGACCGTTTGGCGGCCTCCGTATCGCTGTAGGCGCGCGTGACCTCGTGAAAAGCGCGTCCGATGGAGGATTGCCGCACCTGTTCGACGCGCTTGAGGAAGCGACTCGCCCGGCGTCGTTTGGGTTCGAACAAAGGGGATTTTCGGCGTGGCGTTGACCAAGCCTTCCCCCATGGCGAAGCTCGCAGGTTCGTTACTCGACCCGGCGGACTGGTCGGAATTGCGCGTGCTCGGCCATCGCATGCTGGACGATGTGTTCGACGACCTCGCCGGTGTTCGCCCAGGCCCGGTCTGGCGGCCGATGCCCGGCAGCGTGCGGGATGCCTGGGGCGACGCGCTGCCGCGAACCGGCACGTCGCCGGCGACCGTGTATAACGCTTACCGGCAGCTGATCGCGCCATATGGCGTCGGCAACCGCCATCCGCAGTTTCTCGGCTGGGTGCACGGCGGCGGCACCGCGGTCGGCATGCTGGCAGAGATGTTGGCGGCGGGCCTGAACGCGAACTGCGGCGGGCGGGACCATGCGCCGATCGCGTGCGAGCGCCAGGTGGTGCGCTGGGCGGCCGAGATGCTGGGCCTGCCGCTCACCTCGTCCGGCCTCGTGCTCACCGGCACGTCAATGGCAAATTTGGTGGCGGTGCTGGTTGCCCGCACGGCCGCGCTCGGCCCGGACGTGCGCCAGGCCGGAAACGGCGGCGCTCGCCTAGTAGGTTACGCCTCGGCGGGCGTGCACCTTTGCGTCGCCCGCGCGCTGGACATGGCGGGCATCGGGTCGGACGCGCTGCGCCTGGTGGCGGTGGACGCCGCAGGGCGCATGGACATTGCGGCGCTAGGAGCGTGCATTGCCGCAGACCGGGCCGCGGGCTGGATGCCGTTTCTGGTGGTGGGCACCGCGGGCAGCGTCGACACCGGCGCCATCGACGATCTCGCCAGTATCGCAGAAGTTTGCGCGGCTCAGCGCTTATGGTTTCACGTCGATGCGGCGTTCGGGGCCGTGGCGATGCTGTCCCCGGTACTGCGGCCGCTGTTCGCGGGCATGGAGAGCGCCGACTCGGTCGCGTTCGACTTCCACAAATGGGTGCAGGTTCCGTATGACGCCGGGTGCATCGTCGTGCGGGATGCTGCGGCGCACCGGGCGGCGTTCGCGCGCGTCGCGGCCTACCTGCAACGCGACCAGCGCGGCCTGGCGGCGGGCGAGCCATGGCCGGTCGATCTCGGTCCGGAGCTGTCGCGCGGCTTCCGGGCGCTGAAGGTCTGGATGACGCTCAAAACCTACGGCGCGGACCGGATCGGCCAGGTGGCCGAGCGCTGCTGCGCCCTGGCCCGACAGCTCGCAGCGGCGATCGATGCCGAGCCGCGCCTGGAGCGAGTGGCGCCCGTCGCGCTGAATATCGTGTGCTTCCGGTATGCATCCAATGACGACGCGTTTCAGGCAGCGATCGCGGCCGATCTCCAGGAAGCCGGTGACGTGGTGCTATCCACGACCGCCATCGAGGGGCGGACGGCGCTGCGAGCGGCGTTCGTCAATCACCGGACGGAGTCGGACGATGTGGCCGCCGTGATCCGCGCCGTGCTCGATGCCGGTGCGCGCCGCTCGATGATGATGGTTCCGGTGTGAGCGGACCGAGGCCTCGGCTGCCTACTCTCCCTTCCACACCGGGCTGCGCTTGGTCAGGAAGGCGTCCATGCCTTCACGGAAATCCTGGCTCATGTAGCACATCAGGATCAGGTCCTTCTCCATCTCGCCCCCCATCGCGCGTTCCTTCAGCCGCCGCAGCGCCTCCTTGGTGGCACGCAACGTCAGCGGCGCCTGCGAGGCGACCAGTTGCGCCAATGCCTCCGCCCGCGTCGCCAGGGCAGCCGCGTCGGGCAACACCTCGCTCACCAATCCCACCGCCCTTGCCTCCTCGGCCTCGATCAGGCGTGAGGTGAAGATCATCTCCTTCACCCGCGCGGGGCCGAGCAGCGCGTTGAGGCGGGCGTAGTTCGACATCGACAGGCAGTTGCCCAGCGTGCGCGCGATCGGGAACCCGATTCGCAGGTTGGCCGACCCGATCCGCAGGTCGCACGCGCATGCGATGCCCGCGCCTCCCCCGGTGCACGCCCCGCCGATTGCCGCGACCGTCGGCACCCGGCACGTCTCCACCGCCGTCAGCACGCGGTCTATCCGTGCTTCGTAATCCAACGCGTCCTGTGGCGTGTGGAAGGCGCGGAACTGGCTGATGTCGGTCCCGGCCGCGAACGCGCGCTCTCCGGCGCCGGTCAGCAGCAGCGCCTTGATGGAACGGTCGGCCTCGATCTCCTGGCAGACCTCCGCCAGCCGCTCGTACATCGCGAACGTCAACGCATTGCGCGCGTGCGGCCGGTTGAACGTCACCCTCGCGATGCCGTCGCGGACCTCGTACAGCAGCTCCTCATCGGCCATCAGATCACCCCTTCCGCGCGCATCGACGCGATCGCGGCGTCGTCGTAGCCCAGTTCACACAGGATCGCGTCGGTGTGCTCCCCAGCCTGGGGCGAGGCTGTCTCCAGCCGGGCGGGCGTGCGGCTGAGCTTGATGGCTTGCCCGACGATCTCGATACGGCCCAGCTCCGGGTGCTCCACCGCCTGAGCCATGCCGAGATGCTTCACCTGCGCATCGTCGAACACCTGGTCCATGCGGTAGATCGGGCCACACGGCACCTCCGCCGCGTTCAGCCGCTCCACCCACCTGGCCGAGGTGTCGGTGCGGGTCCTCGCCTCAATCTGCGCGTTCAAGGCGTCACGGTTGGCTGACCGCCCGGCGCCGGTGGCGAATGCCGGGTTGGCGGCCGCGTCCGGCAGGCTGAGGCACTGGCACAGCCGTCCGAACATCACGTCGCCGGACGCCGCGATGTTGATGAACCCGTCGGTCGTCGCGAACACCCCCGTCGGGATGCTGGTCGGGTGGTTGTTGCCCGCCTGTCCCGGCACGTCGCCCTGCATCAGCCAGCGCGCAGCCTGGAAATCCATCATCGCGATTTGCGAACCGAGCAGACTGGACTGCACCCATTGCCCCTCGCCCGACATCTCGCGCTCCAGCAACGCGATCATGATCCCCTGCGCCGCAAACAGCCCGGCGGTCAAATCCGCGACCGGAATGCCCGCGCGCACGGGTCCCTGCCCCGGCAGCCCGGTGACGGACATCAACCCGCCCATGCCTTGCGCGATTTGGTCGAAGCCGGGGCGCATCCGGTACGGCCCATCCTCGCCGAAGCCGGAGATGGACGCGTACACCAGACGCGGGTTGACGTCCCGCATCGCCGCGTAACCGAAGCCGAGCCGGTCCTTCACGTCGGGGCGGAAGTTCTCGACCAGCACGTCGGCGCCGGCCACCAGGCGTTTCAGCACCTCGATCCCCGTCGGCGATTTCAGGTTCAGCGTCAGGCTGCGCTTGTTGCGGTGCAGGTTCTGGAAGTCCGGGCCATGGCGCGGCCCGCCCATGCCCCCGTCACCCGCGGCCCCCTCAATCTTGATGACGGTCGCGCCGAAATCGGCGAACTGCCGCACGCAGGTCGGTCCCGCGCGGACCCGGGTCAGGTCGATGATCTTGAAGCGGGACAGCGGGCCGCCGGCCATGGGGAAGCCTCCGAGAATGTCCCGCGAATGTTGGGCGGCCCCGCGGCGGCGTGCAATCCGGGCCTGGCATTTTTTCGCGACGTTGGCTTAATCGCACGATGCACAAACTTGCTTACCTCATCGCAGCGGCGGCGCTGCTCTCGTCGGTCGCGTTCGCCCAGCCAGCCGATGACGCGGCTCCCCTTCCCGACTTGATCGTCACCGGCGCAGCCCCGCTGCTCGGCTCCGGCGGCGACGCGAACAAAATTCCGGCGGCAAGCAATGCGCTGAACCGGCAGGACGTGGTCCGCACCGGCATCTCCAGCGCGCTAGGCGCCCTAAACGAGAAAGTCGGCGGGATCGCGCTCGACAACGCCGCGGGCAACCCGTTCCAGCCCAACCTGCTCTACCGCGGCTTCACCGCCTCGCCGCTCGCCGGCAGCGCGCAGGGCCTCGCCGTCTACTTGAACGGCACCCGCTTCAACCAGCCGTTCGGCGACACCGTGGACTGGGACCTGATTCCCGCCGAGGCGATCGCGCGGATCAACGTCGAAGGCTCCAACCCCACCTTCGGCCTGAACGCGCTCGGCGGCTCGATTTCGGTGCAGCTCCGCGACGGCTTCAGTTTCCACGGCGGGGATGTGCGCCTGTATGGCGGCTCGTTCGGGCGCGTCGGGTCCGAGTTCCAGTATGGGGTCCAGGACGGCAGCGTCGCCGCCTACGTCGCAGGCTCGATCATCCACGCGGACGGCTTCCGGCAGAGTCAGGGCAGCGAAATACGCAGGGTGTTCGGCGACATCGGCTGGCGCGGCCCGTCGGCGGAGGCCCATCTCGGCATCCTCATCGCAGACAGCCACCTCAGCGCGCCCGGCACCCTCCCGGTCGAACTGCTCGCCGTCGATCGCAGCGCGGTGTTCACCACCCCCAACCTCACGACCAACAAGTATCTCCGCGTGAGCCTGACCGGCACCTACGACATCGATGACGCGACCCAGTTGCAGGCCGCCGCCTACTACACGAATTTCGCGCAGCGCGTGCTGAACGGCAACACCACCAACGGCCAGCCCTGCAACGACGGTTCGGGCCTGCTATGCGCGGACGCGGGCGTTCCGCTGACTGGGCGGAACGGGGCGCCGATCCCGGACTTCCTCAACGGCGGCCCGTATAGCCAGCTCGACCGCCAAGGGATCGACACCAACGGCTACGGCGCATCGGTGCAGGCGACGCGCACGGACACGGTCCTCGACCGCAGCAATCGGATCGTCGCCGGGCTGAGCTTCGACGGCGCCGTCACCCGCTACGACGCGAGCAATGAGATCGGCGGCCTCACCTCCACCCGGGCCTATCTCGGGCCGGGCGCGATCATCGTGCAGGCCGACGGCTCGATCGCCCCGGTGCGAGTGTCGATCACGAACAGCTACTACGGCGTGTACGCGTCCGACACGTTCGACCTCACGACCCGGCTGTCGCTGAATTTTTCGGGCCGGCTGAACGTTGCCGAGATCGACCTGCACGACCAGCTCGGCACGGCGCTGACCGGCAACCACAGCTACACGCATTTCAACCCGGGAGCAGGCTTCAGCTACACGCTCGCGCCCTGGGCGACAGCCTACGCCGGCTATTCCGAGGCGAACCGCGCGCCCTCACCCGCCGAGCTGTCCTGCGCCGACCCGGCCAGCCCCTGCACGCTTGCCAACTTCTTCGTCTCCGACCCGGCGCTCAAGCAGGTCGTCGCCCACACCTACGAGGCCGGCTTGCGCGGGACATTCCATCCGCGCGGGAGCGCCGCCCTCGGCTGGCACGCGGGAGGGTTCCGGACCGACAGCAGCGACGACATCCTGTTCGTGGCGAGCAGCATCCCGGGCCGCAACTACTTCTCCAACGTCGGCACGACGCGGCGGCAGGGTATTGAGGCCGGGCTGACTTACCGCGCCGGACGGCTGAACAGCTGGGTGGATTACGCCTACACCGACGCGACCTTCCAGAACGCCCTCACCTTGTCCAGCCCGCTCAATCCCGGCGCCGACGCGAACGGACAGATCCAGGTCCGTCCCGGCAACCAGATCCCCGGCGTGCCCCGATACCGGCTGAAGTTCGGATCCGACTACGGCGTCACTGCGGATTGGACAGTCGGCTTCACCGGGATCGCGAGCAGCGGCCAGGTGCTATTCGGGGACGAAGCGAACCTCACTCCGCGCACCACCAGCTACGTCGTGCTCAACCTCAACACGCGCTACCAGGTGGCGCCCGGCGTCGAGCTGTTCGGCTTGGTCGAGAACCTGACCGACACGCGCTACGAGACCTACGGCGCGTTCTCGCAAACCTCAGCCATCCCAATCGCCCAGGCGCCGGGCGCCAGCAACACGCGCAGCCTCAGCCCGGCGGCGCCGGTGGCGGGCTATGGCGGGGTGCACGTGACGTTTTGACCGGTCACTTGACGGTCTGGACCACGGCGAAACCTTCGAATTCCGGGTGCTCAAGATACATCGCACGCGTGCTGCCATCCCCCGCGTTGGCGTGGGCGGCACGGAATGCCTCCGACCGGGTCCAGCCCTCGAACGCTGCCTGATCGGCCCAGATAGTGTGGGACGAGTAAAGCACGTGGTCCTCCTTCACCGGGCCACGCAGAAGGTGAAACTCGACAAAGCCGGGCACGCCATGGAGGTGGGCGTCGCGGCCGGTCCACATGGTCTCGAACGCGGCTTCCGAGCCGGGAGCGACCTTGAACCGGTTCATCGCAATATACATTCGCCAAATCTCCTGCGGTGAGGGTTCCAGTCAGTATAGTGCTGATGGCGATGCCTGCCATACGCGGGCATCTCGGCCATCATCGACCACTGGCGGCATTATGGCGAGTTCGAAACCGGAATTCTCTAACTCGGCTGCAACCGGTGCATCACTGGTTTCAGCGCAGGATAAGCATCGCGGTAGGCCTCGAACACCTGATCGTAGGCCTGCCGCGCGGTCTCGCCAGGCCGGGCGCGGTCGGCCAGCGTCACCCACCCGGCGCTCGCGGCCTCCGGCGTGACCAGCCCCGTTCCAAGTGCCGCCAGCAGCGCCGCCCCCAAGGCGGCCTCCACGTTCTCGGCGATGGTCCGCACCGGATAGCCTGTCACATCGGCAATGATCTGCATCCAAAGATCGGAATGCGCGGCGCCGCCGACGACGACCAACGTCTCGGCGAGGGCGATATCCGCTCGCCGACCCGCCTCGATGTTGTGCCGCAGCGCGTAGGTCACGCCTTCGAGCACCGCCCGGTACAAATGCGCCCTGGTGTGGAACAGGCTCAGCCCGACGAACGCGCCGCTGGCCTTGCTGTCCCAGATCGGGCTGCGCTCTCCCATCAGGTAAGGCAAAAACAGCAAGCCGTCCGATCCGGCCGGGATCGCAGCCGCTTGCGTGTCGAGGGCCTGCAACGACGCGCCATCCTGGCAGAATTGGTCGCGAAACCAACTGACGGAGGCCCCCGCGGTGATGGCGCCGCCGAATACATAGGTGTCGCGCAAGCCATTCACTACGTAGGGCATGCTGATCAACCCGTGCCGCGCGTCGGCGTGGGGGGCCAGCGTGCCCCAGCACATGCTGGTGCCGATCATCGCGACATGCTGCCCCGGCCGCGTCGCGCCGGCGGCAAAGGTCGCGACCGCCGCGTCCACCCCGCCCGCGACCACGGGCGTCCCGGCCCGCACGCCCAGTCGCGACGCCCACGCCGCCGACACGCCGCCCACCACCGCGCTGCACTCGACCAGCCGCTCCGGCATCATCGCCGCGGGGATGCCGAGCGCCTCGAGCATCTCAGGCGACCAGGCGCGGGCGCCCATGTCGTACAGGCCGCCGATGTTTCCCGCTGCCGAGTGATCGACCGCGAGCGCGCCTGTCAGAGCGTGGATGACGTAGGCGTTCGGCGGCAGCAAATACCGCGTGCGGCGCCACACATCGGGGCGCTCGTCCTGCAGCCAAAGCATCTTGGTGAAGCCGTAGTAGCTGTCGATGCCGTTGCCGGTGACGTCGTATAGAAGCTCGACATCCACCGTGCGGCCGATGTGCTCGACCTGGGCGCCGGCGCGGCGATCCATCCAGATCAGGCACGGGTGCAGCGGTTGCATCTCCGCGTCCACGGGAATGCCGGAGCCGCCATACAGGCTGCTGATGCAAATGCCCGCAATACCTGCCGGGTTGCCGGCCTTCGCAACGCACTGGGCGATGCAGGCGACCACCGCGTCCAGCCACACCGCCGCGTCCTGCTCGGCCCAGAGCGGACGCGGCGTATCCGGCGCGTAGGCGTGGGAATGGCTGCTGACGATCGCGCCGGCGGCGTCCATCAGCAGCGCCTTCGTGCTTTGCGTGCCGATATCGACGCCGATGACGAACGGCACGGCTAGGCTCCCGGCTTCATCAGCACCTTGATGGAGTCGAGCGAGTTGGCGACCTTGATCGCCTCGTCCCACTGCGCGAAGGCGTAGTCGTGCGTCACGATCCCGTTCGACGTCACCAGGCCGCGTGCCAGCAGGTCGATCGCAATCGGGTAGCAGTAGGGGCCGAGATGCACCCCGCGCACGTCCAGCTCCTTGCGGTCGCCAATGATCGACCAATCCACCGTCGTGTCACTGCCAAACACCGAAAACTCGACGAACCGGCCGAGCCGGCGGATCAGCGACAAGCCTTGCACCACGCCCGAGGGCGACCCGGTCGCCTCGATGTACACGTCGCAGCCATAGCCCTCGGTGAGCCCCTGCACGACCGCCAGCGCGTCTTGCTCCTTGGGGTTGATCACCACGTCGGCCCCGAACCGGCGCGCGAGTTCCAGCCGCTCCGGCACCATGTCGATCACGACCAGCTTCTTCGGCGTCTTCAGCCTCGCCACCTGCACCATCATCAGCCCGATCGGCCCGGCGCCCGCGATCACCACCACGTCGTCCAATTGCACGTCGCCGCGGTTGACGGTGTGGATGGCGCAGGCCAGCGGCTCGATGATCGCCGCGTCCTCCAGCGACACCTCGGGCGGGATGGCGTGCACGCGCGCGGTCGTCGGGATCAGCATGTAGTCCGACATGCCGCCATCGGCGACTTGGCGCTGGAAGCCGAAGATGTTGTGCACCTCGCACATCCAGTACTTGCCGGTGCGGCAATAGCGGCAGCGGTCGCACGGCACGATCTGCTCGGCGATCACGCGGTCGCCTGGCGTCACGCCGAAATGCTCGGCGGCACCCTCGCCCAGATCGTCCACCACGCCAAAAAACTCGTGCCCGGGCACTACGGGAGCCTTCACCCACGGCTTGTCGCCCCAGAACATCTTGGCCCCAGACCAGCACTTGCAGTCACTGGCGCAGATGCCGCAGGCGGAGATGCGGATCACCATCTCACGCGCCCCCGGCATCGGGCGGGGGATTTGCTCGACCCGGTAATCCTCCGGGCCGTGGCAGACGATCGCGGTCATCCGGGTGTTCGAAACGACCATTACAACCTCACTTGCGGCGTTCGCGGCCGATGTAGATGGCGAGCAGGATGATCCCGCCCTTCACCACCGTTTGCACGTAGGGGTTCACGCCGACCATGTTCAGCCCGTTGTTCAGCACGCCCAGCAGCAGCGCGCCGAGCAGCGTCCCGATCAACGAACCGCGGCCGCCGGCGATGGAGGTGCCGCCCAGCACCACGGCGGCGATCGCGTCCAGCTCGAAGCCCTCGCCCGCGTTCGGCTGCCCGCTCATCAGGCGCGAGGTCAGCACCACGGCGGCGATCGCGGCAGTGAGGCCGCTGATGGCGTAAACGAGCAGCTTGTAATGGGCCACGCGCACGCCCGACAGCCGGGTCGCGGTTTCGTTGCCGCCGATCGCATACACGTAGCGGCCGAACGGCGTGCGTTCCAGCAGCACCCAGGCGAGCAGGTAGACCACGGCCATGATGACGATCGGGGTCTGCACGCCCAGTACGAAACCGCCGCCGAACCAGCGAATCCAGGATGGCAGGCCGCTGATCGGATAACCGCCGGTGTAGATCAGCGCCAGGCCGCGGGCGATGCCCATGGTGGCCAGGGTCACGATGATCGGCGGCATTCCCGCGCGGGCAACGAAAGCGCCGTTCGCGACCCCGAACGCCAGCCCGATCAGCAGGCACAGCAGCAGCGCCAGCCCGCCGTTCATGCCGCCCGACATCAATCCGGCCGCGACCGTGCCGGACAGCGCCATCACCGCGCCCACCGACAAATCGATGCCGCCGGTCAGGATCACCAGCGTCATGCCGACCGCGATCAGCGCGTTGATCGACACCTGGCGCAGGATATTGGTCACGTTGCCGATCGACAGGAAACTGTCGCTGGCGAACACCATGACGATGCATACGACGATCAGCCCGATCAGCGGGTAGAACACCGTCGAGCGGCCGGCTAACGCCAACCCGGAGGCCAAGCCGCGCGGCGGCGCGACGACGGCGGCGGTCTTAGACAAGCTCATGCTGGCCCCCTGCGGTCGCGTGGCGCATCACCTCGGCCGGGTTGATGTCGTCCCCCTCCAGTATGCGCACGATCTTGCCCTCCCAGAACACCGCGACGCGGTCGCACATGCCGACGATCTCGGGCAGCTCGGACGACACCATGACGATCGCGTAGCCCTGGGCCGTCAGGTCGCGCATCAGCGTGTAGATCTCGGACTTGGCGCCGACGTCGATGCCGCGGGTCGGTTCGTCGAAGAACAGGATGCGCGCGTGGTGGTTCAGCCAGCGCGCCAGCACCACCTTCTGCTGGTTGCCGCCGGACAGCGTTTCAACCACCGTGCCCATGCCAGGCGCCTTCACGCCGACCTTGCGCATGATTTCGCCGGTCGCCGCCCGCTCGCGCGCGCGATCGATGAAACCGCCCAGCTGGGCGTATTTGCCAAAATTGTTGATCGAGATGTTGTCGCGGATGGTGAAGCTGGTGATCAGCCCCTCGGTCTTGCGGCTCTCGGGCAGGATGCCGAGGCCGAGCGACAACGCCTCCGCCGGGTCGGACAGGCGCGCAGGCTGGCCGCTGACCCGCACCGCCTTGCGATGGGCCGGCTCGGCGCCGAGCACCCCCAACACCGTCTCGGTGCGGCCGGAGCCGACCAGGCCGGCGAACCCGAGAATCTCGCCCGCGCGCAGGTTGAAGGCGTTCACCGGGCCGTCGCGCTCGAGCTGCAATTCCGCGACCTCGAGCACCACGGCGCCGTCCACGCGCTCCGGCTTGGGCGGGAAGCTGCGTTCCAGGCGGCGGCCGACCATCATGTGCACCAGGCGGTCCATGTCGGTGTCGGCGACCTCCGTCACCCCGATGAACTGGCCGTCGCGCAGCACGGTGATCCGGTCGCAGATCTCGAAGATTTCTTCCATGTGGTGGGAGATGAAGATCATCGCGACGCCCTGCTGCTTGAGCGCACGCATGATGATGAACAGGTGCTCGGCATCGCTCGGCGTCAAGGTGGCCGTAGGTTCGTCCAGGATCAGGATGCGCGCATCGAGCGCCAACGCCTTCGCGATCTCGATGAACTGCTGCTGCGCCACGCTCAGCCGCCGCACCTCGACCGACAGGTCGATCCGCACGCCAAGCCGGTCGAACAGCGCCGCCGCTTCCCGCCGCATCGCCGCCCGGTCCAGCAGCCCGAAGCGCCGCCGTTCGCGGCCGAGAAAGATGTTCTCGACCGCGTTCAGGTAGGGGATCAGGCTGAATTCCTGGAACACGATGCCGACGCCGGCCGCCACCGCCTCGCGGTAGCCGGCGAAGCGACGCTCCTGCCCGGCGATGCGGATGGTGCCCTCGTCCGGCTGGTAGATGCCGGACAGGATTTTCATCAGCGTCGACTTGCCGGCGCCGTTCTCGCCCAGCAGCGCGTGGATCTCGCCCGGCAGCACGTCGAGGTCGATTCCCTGGAGCGCGCGCACCCCAGGGAAGCTTTTGCTGATGCCCCGCAGCATCAGGACCGGGTTCATATTTATTTCACCAATGACCCGCCTACCAATGGAACGTCTTGGCTTCTGTCGCGTCGACCATCTTGACGTCGATCGGGATCGTGGCGGGCACATTGGCGCCCCACTTCTTCGCGAGCGCGATGCCGATCGCGATGCGCACCATGTCGGCCGGGTATTGCGCCGAGGTCTCGATGAACTTCGATCCGGGCTTGGCGATCGCCTGCACCGCCTCCGGCGCGCCGTCCACGGAGGTCAGCTTCACGTCCTTGCCGCTGGAATCGATCGCCGACAGCACGCCCATCGACCCGCCGTCGTTGACGCTGAAGATGCCCTTCAGGTTGGGGTGCGCCTGGATCATGTTCTCGGTGACGGTCAGGGCGGTGTCGCGCTCCTGCTTGCCGTTCTGGGTGTCGACGATCTTGACGTTCGGGAACTTCTCCAGCGCCGCCTTGCAGCCGCGCACCCGTTCCAGAATCGGCACCACCGGAATGCCGTCCAGGATCGCGACTTCGCCGGTGCTGCCGATCGCCTTCGCCAAGTACTCGCAAGCGATCTGGCCGGCGTCGAAGTTTTTCGAGCCCACGAACGAGTCGACCGGCCCCGTCGCGTTGGCGTCCACCGCGACCACCACGGCGCCGGCACTATGCGCCGAGGTGACGGCCGACTGGATGCCGGTCGAGTCGGTCGGGTTGACCAGCAATATGTCAATCTTCTGCTGCAGCATGTCCTCGACGTCGCTGATCTGCTTGGACACGTCATGGTGGGCGTCCGTGACCACGACCGTTGCCCCGACTGAGGCCGCGGCGTCGCGCAGGGCCTTCTGCATGGTCACGAAATACGGGTTGTTCAGCTCCTGGAACGTCATGCCGATCTTGATCGGCGTCGCCGCGTGCGACCCCACAGCCAGGGCGCAGGTAGCGGCGGTCGCGAGGGCAAGTGTCTTTAGGCTCGGAATGCGGATCATAAGCTGCTCCTTTGGGGTAGGGCGTCCGGCCCGGCAGGGCCTCGCGTGGAGTTGGCGCGGCCGGACAAGCCGTTCGCGCGGTGGTGGTTGCGAAAGGCGCGCGGGGCCATGCCTTTATGCGCCAGGAACTGCCGGTTGAAGTTCGACAGGTTATTGAAACCGACCTCGAAGCAGATGTCGGTGATGCGGCACTCTCCGGCAATCAGCATCTCGCAGGCGCGGTTGATCCGCATGCTGTTGACATAGCGAACGAACGTCAGGCCGGTTTGCCGGTAGAATGCGCGGGAGAATGCGCTCGCGCTGTAGCCGCTCAGCTCCGCCAATTCGCTCTCGCGCAAGTCGCTGCTCAGGTTGCGGCAGATATGGTCCAGCACGTGGTTGAGCGGCTGCGTCATGTAGATGGCCGGGTTGGGCCGGTAGCCGACGCTCGCCAGCATGTGCCGGCCGGCGCTGCCACGCAGGATTTCGAGCAGGGCGAAAAACGCGGCCAGCCGTCCCGCGCCCGACGCCGTCAGCGACGCGCGCATCACCGGCTCCGCGGCCGCCCCCGTTCGGGCGGAGAATTGCACGCCCCGGGCTGCTTCGCCCAGCAGCTCGGGCAGGAACGACAATTCGGGGAACGCGCCCACGCAGCCTTCCGCGAACGCCGCCGAAAACTGCAGCACCAGGCACCGCTCAGGCACGGCGACGCCGGGCGGAACGTCGCTGATCCAGTTGTGCGGCAAGTTCGGCGCGGTCATGACCAAGTTGCCCGGCGCGAACGGCCCGATGTGGTCGCCCACGAAGGCGCGGCCCTGCGTGGCCGTGATCAGGTGAATCTCGTATTCTGGATGAAAATGCCAGCGCACCGTCCGGAACGGATAGCCATGCGCCCAGACCTTGAACGACTCGCCTGCGCGAACGTCAACGATCTCCAGATCAGGCTGGATCATGGCCCGTGCCACGCCGGGCTGGGGTGTTCAGCATGCCGTCCTCTCCCGCGCCAGGAACCGGGCATTGAGCCTCAGGCCATGGTCGTTCATGTTGGGATGACGCTAGGCCGAAATCATCTCGGCGCTCTACCGAATATTATGCCCGACAACGGTATTAATTTGCTCGGGCGCCGATCAGGAGGCGGAGCAATTGGTGCGCCCGGTCGCGATGCAGTCTTGCACGGCCATATAGGCCTGGAAACGCGGGAACAGCCACCATCCGGCCAGCAGCGCGCCAAACAACGCTACCAGGATGATTGCCGGCACCAGCGAGGACGGCCCACGCTCGGCCATCTACCGCTGCCCGCCCATGGTGGCCCCGAACAACTGCTTCGATTCGCGCGGCTGGGACCGCCAGTACTGCTTCGGCGCCCGCACCTGGCCGCCCAGTTCCGCCGCCGCATGCCAGGGCCAGCGCGGATCGTACAACACCGCCCGCGCCAACGAGACCATGTCGGCCTGCCCGGTCGCGACGATCGCCTCGGCCTGCTGCGCCTCGGTGATCAGGCCGACCGCGATCGTCGGCATCCCGGTCTCCTGCTTGACGCGGGTGGCGAACGGAACCTGGTAGTTCGGCCCGAGCGGGATTGCCTGCGCCGGCGAGAGCCCGCCGGACGACACATGGATGAAGTCGCAGCCCCGCGCCTTCAACGCATGGGCCAGCGCCACCGTCCCGTCCACGTCCCAGCCGCCCTCCACCCAGTCGCTCGCCGACACCCGAATGCCGACCGGCTTGCCGGGAGGCACGGCGGCACGGACGGCGTCGAACACCTCCAGCGGGTAGCGAATCCGGTTGGCCAGCGAGCCGCCGTACGAATCCTCGCGCCGGTTGGCGAGCGGGGAGAGGAACTGGTGCAGCAGGTAGCCGTGCGCGCCATGCAGTTCGATCGCGTCGAGGCCGAGCCGGTCGGCGCGGCGGGCGGACGCGACGAATGCCGCGCGGACGCGGGCCAGGCCATCCGCGTCCAGCGCGTGCGGCGGCTCCTCGTGCGCGTGCGGCGGAACCGTGGAGGGCGCATCCGTGACCCAGCCGCCTTCCGCGAGCGCGATCTGCTGCCCACCCTCCCACGGACGCTGGCTGGAGGCCTTGCGCCCGGCATGCGACAGCTGCACCGCAACGGGAATTGCCGAACAAGCACGGATGGCCGCCAGCACGCGGGCCAACGCGCGCTCGTTCGCGTCCGACCACAGGCCGAGGTCGCCCGGCGTGATGCGCCCGTCCCGCTCCACCGCCGTCGCCTCCAGGATCAGCAGCCCGGCGCCGGACAGCGCCAGGTGCCCGAGGTGGATCATGTGCCAATCAGTCGCCGAGCCGTCCTCGGCGGAGTATTGGCACATGGGCGCGATGACGATTCGGTTCTCAAGCTCCAGCCCGGCGAGGCGGATCGGTTGGAAAAGCGCGCTGGACACGGGGTTGCTCCTTCGGGTCGGCTGGGCGCGGGCTTACCACCCCACCGCCGCTTGCTGAAGCCTTCACCCGCCGAAGAAGGCATGAGGCTGACCGGCTCAGTGCGCGCGCGACTCCGCCAGGCGCTGCTCGGCCAACTCTCGCCACGGCGCATCGGCGGGGGCGGCGGCGAGCGCGCGGCGGAACAGGTCGGCGCTCTCCGGGCTGACCCGGCCCTCTGCCCGCGTCGCCGCTTCGGCGGTCTCGGCTGCCAGCAGCGGGTCGAACCGGATGCCCAATGCCAGCCGCCATGCGGCAGCCGCCGAAGCGAAGTTGCCCTTCGCCTCCTCGATGTTGCCGAGCAGGACGTTTCCCTCGCGCGCCCGGTCCGATCCGGGCGCCGCGTCGGCGACGGCGGCGCGCAACTGGCCGATCATCTCGGCGTCCTCCTGCGCCCGCTGGGCGGTCTGCGCGGACCGGTTGGACGGCGCCGATGGCAGTTCGGGGTGACCCGCTACGAAATACAGGCACAGCGCGACCACGGGAATGACCACGAGGGTGAGCACCAGCGGCTCGCGCGGGCCGCGTGACAAGGCGGCGTCGGGCGTTTCGGCTGCGGCCAGCAGGCGGCGCTGCACCTCCAGCAGAGCCGTCGCGTGCTCGGCCGGGCCGATCCGGCCCTCCGCCAGGTCACGGTCCAACTCGGCCAGTTGCGCGCGGTGCAGCGCCATCGCGGCCTCGGTGCGGTCGCGCAGGCGGGTGCGGCCGCGCAGGACCCAAGCCGCCGGCGCCAGCGTCGCGGCGGTCAGGAGCACGAGAAGAAGCCAGATCAACGGAGTTCGGCGCCCGGGTCCATCAGGAACCGTATCTAGGGGTCATCACCCTGCTTTAACGGGTTGCGCCGATGAGTCCAGGCATCGCCTGCGGTTGCCGTTTTGCAATTTCCCCTATATCCGGAACCAGCGCCCATGCCGTGCCTTACCGGCGGGCTCGGTGAGCTGGAGAGGGTCCGACAGATGGATAGTTTAGAGGTCAACAAGGGCGTCGCCGCCGTTCTGGTCGCGGGAATCGCCTTCATGGGCGCGTCGCTGATCAGCCAGGCCCTGGTCAAGCCGCATCCGCTGGACAAGCCCGCGATCGCGATCGAGAGCGCAACGCCGCAGGTGGCCGCCGCCCCGGCAGCCGATCCGCCGATCGCCGTGCTGCTGGCATCCGCCGACGTGTCCCGCGGGCAGGCCGATGTGCAGAAGCAGGGCTGCGTCGCGTGCCACAGCTTCAACGAGGGCGGCAAGGCCGGGGTCGGCCCGAACCTGTATGGGGTGGTCGGCGCACCGCACGGGCATATGGAGGGATATGCCTATTCCACGGCGCTCAAGGGCAAGCAGGGGCCGTGGACGTTCGACGAGCTGAACGAATGGTTGAAGAAGCCGAGCGCCTACGCGCCGGGCACCAAGATGAGCTATGCGGGCTGGGCCGACGCGAAGGGCCGGGCTGACATCATCGACTATCTGCGGACGCTGTCGGCGAGCCCGGAGCCGTTGCCGGCGGCTTCAGCGCAGCAGGCGTCGACCCAGGCGCCAGCGCCTGCCGGATCGGAGGCGCCAGCGCCGGTTAAGACCCCGACGGGCGCGCCCGCAGCCGCGGCCGGTGCGGCGGCGGGGGGCGCGGGCGACCCACCCGTTGCGACGCTGCTCGCCTCGGCCGACGTCGCAGCCGGGCAGGCGCAGACCATGAAATCGGGCTGCATCGCCTGCCACAGCTTCAACGAGGGCGGCAAGGCCGGGGTCGGCCCGAATCTGTATGGCGTGCTCGGCGCGCCGCATGGGCACATGGAGGGCTATGCCTACTCCGCGGCGCTCAAGGGCAAGGAGGGCCCCTGGACCTACGACGAGATGAACCAGTGGTTGAAGAAGCCGAGCGCCTATGCGCCGGGAACCAAGATGAGCTTCGCGGGGCTGGGTGACGCGAAGGCGCGGGCGAATGTCATCGCGTACCTCCGTTCGCTGTCGGCCAACCCGGAGCCGTTGCCGGAGGCCGCCGCGCAGTAACCCGTTACGACGACGGCTTCTTGCGCAACGACCGGGTCAATTGCACGGTGTCTTCGCCAAACCCGATCGCGCGCAGGAAGCCGAGCGCGTGGTGAGGACCGGCAGCTAGCTCCAGCAGGTCGCACCCGGCACTTCGGGCGGCCTGCGCGCCTGCCTTCACCAACAGGCGTCCAATGCCAGCGCCGCGTTGGCCTTCGTCCACCACCAGCGCCGTGATGCGGGCAACCGCGCGCGGGTGCTGCAAGACGCCGCCCCAGTGCAGCGCGATCAAGCCGGCGAGCGGGCCATAGCCGGTCGCGACCAGTACCGGGCTGTCGGATGTTCGGGCCAGGGTTTCCAGACGGGCCGCTGCCGTGCGGGCGTCCATCGGCGCGCCGAGTTGGCCCAGCAGCAGCCCGACGTCGGCGGCGTCGGCCGGCAGCGCTGCGCGGATTTCGACGCCATAGCGCAGTCCGGCCTTCATGCCTGCTGGCCGTAGCCGTCGATGCGGCGGACCGCGGCGGCGATCTCCGCGTCGGTCAGCAGCACCGGGCCGCCGATCAGCAGGCTGTGCCAGTATTGCCGCGCCAAGGTCTCCAACTCGACGGCCAGCCACATCGCGCGGGCCAAGGTCGGGCCGCAGGCGATCATGCCGTGGTTGGCGAGCAAGCAGGCATTGCGGCCTTCGAGCGCGCGTACGGCGTGGCCGGACAGCTCCGCCGTGCCGAAGGTGGCGTAGGGCGCGCACCTGATATCGGCGCCGCCGAACGCCGCGATCATGTAGTGCACCGGTGGAATGGGGCGGCGGGCGATGGCCAGCACGGTGCAGAAAGTCGGGTGGCCGTGCACGACTGCGCCGACCTCCGGCCGGGCACGCAGGATGTCGCGGTGGAAACGCCACTCGGTGGACGGCTTGCGTCCGCCAGTCCAGGACTCGTCGGGTCCGTCGATCGCCATCGCCGGGACATCGGCGGCGGCGAGGGCCTCAGCCGGAGTCGCGGATGGCGAGATCCACATGCAGGGGCCGTCACGCAGGCTGATGTTGCCAGAGGTCCCTTGCGTGATGCCGCACGCGGTCATGCGGCGGCAGGCGTCGATGAGGGCGTGGCGTGGGTCGGTCATGCCGGGCATGTTTGCCGTCAGGCGGGTGCGGCTGCAACCGAGGTTTCACCTCGATATGCCGGCGCGTCCGCTATCCTAAGTTTGGTATTTATATACCTGCTTGATCCAACCGGAAAAGCGGCTGGACAATGATCGGCACGCGCCGGCGTCCCTGACCGAGGCTGCTCGAAGTTCTGCCCCAGTTGCTGGAACCGGTGACGATGGGCGATCCACATCCTGGACGGCAGCCGCAATCCCGATCGTGATGGGCATCGAGCACATCAAGGCAGCCGTTTCGTAGACCAGAGCCCCATCACCCGTATCTCTGCCGCGAGACCAGCGCGACACCGGGGCAGTTCCGGGTCGTGCTGGCCTGACCCGACGAGTCGCTAGCCCTTTAGGCTGTCCGGCACCTTGCCGCCATTCTCTGCCAACTTCTGCATCACTGCCTTGTGGAGAGCGATGTTCTCCTCCGCCGACCCATCGGCGCCGGCGTGCATGTTGAGTTCATTGGCGAGCTGTTTGCGGGCATCGAGGCTGGAGTCCAGGTCCAACAGCTTGAGCAGGTCCACGATGGAGGTTTGCCAATTGCCGCCCCCACTCTTCTGCGATGCCATTTGGGACAACACCGCTCCGACATCGACCGACGGTGGCGGCGCTGAGGACGCCTCCGGTGAGGAGGATGGCGCGGCCGTTTCGGGGGTTGCCACAGGGGCGACGTCGGATGCGGGCTGCGCGGCTGTCCCTGAAGGATGAAAGATTTTGCTCATGATCGAGCCGAAGATGCTCATGGGTTTACCTCAAGTGTTGGAGACGGAACAAACGTGGCCGAACAGAAATCAGGCGTCCAGGGAAATTAGATCTCGGCTTTGCGCCGACCGCAGCGGTTATGAGAGAACATGAACGAGCATTGACCCATGCTTAGCCTCCGCCTGTCGCCATTGGGCAAGAGGTGGCGATTGGCCGGCACTAAAGAATAAATGGGAGGCTGACAGGAGCTACGGCCGGCGGCGGCGCTCCTCCTGTTCCATCAGTCAGGCGATCGCGACTTCAGCGCGGCGGTTGTCGAGGCTGAAGGCTCCGGGCCCACTTGCGGCAAGGAACAAGAATATGAAACAGAACAGGATCGCGGCATCGCCTCCGTTGACGGCGGGAAACAGGCTATTCGGGGCATGGAACATCCAGTAGGCAACCGCCATCTCGCCCGCCGCCAAGAACGCCGCCGGGCCGGTGAAAAGGCCGAGCAGGATCAGCGTGCCGGTCACCAACTCGATAACGCCACCCACGCCGAGAAGACTGAACAGCGTTTGCGGCCCAGGCCGGGCGCCGGGCGGAAAGCCGAACAGCTTCACCAAGCCGTGCGCCAGGAACAGCAAACCGCTGACGATACGCAGCAAGGCGAGGGTGATGGGAGCGAAGCGCGGTGGAATGAGGGTCATGTTCAATGTCCTATGATGTGTCGTATCCCACAGCTCTGGCCACGCATCTAGTCCCTGTCCTGCGCGACCGCGATTGCCGCGTGGATTAGGGCGAGATGGCTGAGCGCCTGGGGCACGTTGCCCAGCATCGCGCCGGTCCGAGCATCCATTTGCTCGTTCAGCAGCCCAAGATTGCTGTTGCAGGCCGCCAGCATCGCGTCCATCTGCCGCACGGCGGAGGGCCGGTCGTCCAGCAGCGCAAACGCTTCGACCAGCCAAAAACCGCAGGCGAGGAAGGTTCCCTCCTCGCGCTCCATCCCAGAGTAGCGGTACAACAGTGGCCCGCGGCACAGCTCCCGCCGCACGGCGTCTCGGGTGGACGCTAGGCGGTCGCGCCGCTCGAAGCCGAACCGGGTGGCGAGCAGCAGCGCGGCGTCCAGCCGCTCTGTCCCCGGGTGCAGCGTGTAGGCCTGCTTGGCCTCGGACCAGCACTCAGCGTCGACCCAGTCTCGGATGCGGTCCCGCTCGCGCTGCCATCGCTCCACGTGGCTGGCGTCGATCTGTCCTTTGGCCGCAAGCGCGACAGCCCGGTCGAGCGCCGTCCAACAGCCCATTTTGGACATGGTATAGTGTTCGAGCTGTTCCAATTCCCAAATTCCCGCGTCCCGGCTGCGCCAAAGGTCGGCGCAGCGGTCGGTCAGCTCTGCGAGCAATCGCCGCGTGACCAGGTCGAGCACGTGGCCGCTTTTGACGAACAGCGCCGCCGTTTCGAGCAGGTCGCCGAAGACGCCGAGTTGCAGCTGGTTTCGCGCCCTGTTGCCAGCCAGGACCGGGCGGCTGCCGCGGTAGCCGGGCAGGTCGAGATCCTGCTCGTCGGGGGCGAGCGCGCCATCGAGGCGGTACATCGTGCGCAGGCGACCCTCGTGTCGGCGCACCGTGGCAGTGAGCTAGGAAAAGGCCGCCTTCGCCTCCTCAGTCGCACCGACCCGCAGGAACGCCTTGATGGTGTAGGCGACGTCGCGCACCCAGGCGAAACGGTAATCGTAGTTCTTGCCGCCGCCGACCCGCTCCGGCAGGGACGTGGTCGCCGCGGCCGCAATGGCGCCCGTGGGCGAGAACAGCAGCAGCTTAAGCGCCAGCGCGCTGCGCCGCACGTCGGCGGCATACGGCCCGTCGATCGTGAGATCGCCGCACCACTCGCGCCACGATTGGTCCGAGCGGTCGATCCGCGCGTCGATGGCGGCGAGCGCGGGCAGGATCAGCGGCTCGTCGGCGGACGCCAGCACCGCGACGATGGTGTGCGACCCGGCCGACGTGACCAGCTTGGCGATGACGCCGCGGATTGACCCTTCCCCGATATGGTGGACACCTCGTGTAAGCTCCTGAGGGGGCAGAGGTGCTGGATGACGACGAAGAACACGCGACGGGATTTCACGGACGATGTCAAACGCGAGGCAGTGTCG
>JAABUJ010002476.1_pt1 | contig 22808 bp, 27 predicted proteins | sample 5559131 | NCBI WGS metagenome assembly JAABUJ01 (sample SAMN10711875, study PRJNA513366) | rock metagenome | isolation source: Antarctica rocks | place: Antarctica: Victoria Land, Mt New Zealand nord | collected 2016-01-07
ACGATCTGCGCCTCGGTAAACCGACTTTTCTTCATGCTGGATCTCCTTTGGCCGTCTACGGCCGGAAATCCACATTTATCCTTGGCCTACTTACCGGGGCTCAGACCCGGACGACCACCCGCACGGAATGGACAATATGTCGTTCAACGCGCTCTTCACGACGATGCGCCCGTCGTGTTCGCCTTCCATAATAATCGTTGGCTCATTCATACGATCGTTCATGGCCGCTCCAATGAAGCGCGGTTCCACGTGCGTGGCTATATGGATCGGGGCGCGACGACCACGCCGTTCGACATGGTCGTGCTCAACGAAATGACCCGCTTTCACCTCGCTCTCTATGCGCTCGCACAGGTGCCGCGCCTGCGAACGCAGGCCGCACATGCCGTCGATCTGTTCAGCGCGAAGCTCACGAACACCATTCGTACATTCGGGAACATCTCGAGGAGATGCCGGAGATCCGTCATTGGCGATCGACTGCGGACTTCAGCGAGGCGGACGCTCCTCCACCGCTGGCCAAGGGACATCCTCGCCCGGCGCTCTTCAGCGATAGTTAGTATGGCTGATGTACTCGCTGGCGCAAGCGCTCTTCCCCGTGCGATCCGGCACCGGTGCGGTTCTTCCAGTACACCGACACATGGAAGAAGCTTTACTCGGAGCATCTCAGCGAAGCCCAAAAGCGAAAGATCATCGGCGCGCTCACGAAGGAGGTTGCGGCATCAGGGGTTGCAGCAAAACGTGGGGCGAGACGATCGAAGACGCCACTCGACGCAAAGAAAGCGTGGGATCCTAACTTCGCGAAACATAAGAGAATTAAAGCGGCCTCGACCTGGACCTCCCGGACTTTTCTATTCGCCTGGGTGGATCACGTCGATCGACGTCACGTTGCCGGGTATCGATAAGGCTTACGGGATTCGAAAGCTGAGCGATGTCCTCCACGTCGCCACGAGCGATATGATCTATATTGGTGATGCCTTGTTTGCCGGTGGTAAACGATGCTCCGGCGCGAAAAACGAGCGCGGTGTGCATACAAGTGAGAGATCCCGATGAACCAAGCGCGTCATCGAAACGATTGTCACCTGCCTAGGTGGCGACACATCGTGACGGTTGAGGCTCGCGACCGGCGACTTTCTTAGAATGCAATGATGCTCACCGCGGTGACGGCGAGTGATCGGCCCGAGGAAACGAGAGCGTCACGACGGCCCCATGGTCATTCCCGTTGCTGAGCACGATCGCGCCGCCGTTGCGTTCGACAACGGCGCGGGCGAGCGCGAGCCCGAGGCCCGAGCCTTTTTTACTGCGTGTGTTCCCGTCGCGCCAAAAGCGTTCCGTCGCTCGCTTCAGCGCCTCCGGCGAAAACCCAGGTCCCGCATCGCGAATCGTAACGCGCGCTTCGCTTGCGATGGAGTCGACGGTGGCGACGACGGAACCGTCACTGCCACCGTACTTTCGTGCGTTATCGAAGATCGCGAGCAAGGCGCGCACTACATCGGAACGATCGGCAACGACCGTCGCGTCGCTGGTTTCCTCGAGCGAAACGCGGATGCGTTGGGCCGCGACCAGCGGTACGATCGCCGCGACCGCGGCGGCCACGGCGTCGCGGAGGCGAAACGTTTCGAGCTTCGGCGGAGCATCGTCGCGATAGGATGCGAGCAATTCCGTCGTGAGTCGGTCGAGTGCGAGGGCCTTCGCGCGCACCGTATCGAGGACACGCTCGTAATCGCCCGGACCGCGCGATTTCCGTCGAACGACATCGATTTCCGCGATGACGACCGCAAGCGGGGTTCGCAGTTCGTGCGCGACATCGCCTGCGAAACGGCGTTGCCGTAGAAATGCATTTTCCAAGCGTTCGAGCATTCGGTCAAAGGTCGCGCAGAGCGCGCCGAGTTCGTCGTCGTCGGCACGACCGAGCCGACGGCTGAGGTCGACCGCCTCGATTTCGGCGATCAATTCCGAAAGCGCCCGCAATGGCTGCAGCGCGCGACGCGCGAGACGGCGTCCGGCGACGAGCGCAGCGAGCGCCAGAAGCGGGATCGCAACCGCGAAGCCGACCGCAGCGCGGCGATCGACGTCGCCGAAGTCGGCGATCGGGCGCCACAGAACGATCGTCCCGAAGCGCCCGCGACCTCGCGCCACGCGCGCGACGACCGCGCGCGATTTCGTGCCGTCGGTATCGACGTCTCGCGCGACGGCGTTTTCGGACGCTCCCAGCGCCGCAATCGCATCGGGAAGATCGGTGGTGGTCGAGAATTTCACGCCGCCGCGCACATCGAACAACGCCCAATTCGCCCGCACGCCGAGGACGTGTCGGAAGGCGTGTACCTCGTCTGCATCGAGGCCGCCCGAGTCTGCCTCGGGCAACACCACAGTCGCGGCTGCCGCGGCCTCACTGGCAAGGGCCGCATCGGTGCTCGCGCGTTGGACTCGATCGATCGTGACGAGCGCGAACCCAGCGAAGACGACGAGGCCTACGACGAGCGCCGAGACATAGAAGAGTGCGAGCCGCCCCCCAAGGCTTTTAGGCTGACGCATCGGCGCGGAGCCGGTACCCAATCCCGCGCACGGTTTCTAACATCGAGCGCTCGCCTAAGCGCGCGAGCTTCGCGCGTAACCGACCGACGTAGACATCGACGAGATTGGATGTCGTGTCGCGATCACGATCCCAAAGCGCGTCTTCGAGCACGGGGCGGGTCAACGTCCGGCCAGGATTGCGCATGAACACTTCGAGAAAGGCAAGCTCGCGCGCCGTAAACGCGATCGGCTCGTTCGCAAGCCGCGCGACGCGCGCTCCGAGATCGAGCGCGAGTGCGCCGTTGCGCAAAACATCGAGTTGCGGCTCGGTCCCGCTGCGTCGCGCGATCGCATGTAATCGTGCTTCGAGTTCGGCGAAGGCGAACGGTTTGCGCAGGTAGTCGTCGGCGCCGGCAACGATGCCCGCAACGACATCCTCGACGGAATCGCGCGCCGTCAGCATGAGAATCGGGGTCGTTACCTTGGCTGCGCGCAGAGCGCGTGCGACGGCGAGGCCGTCGCGTTTGGGCAGTGCCACGTCGAGGAGCATGGCGTCATAGGTCCCCGCAGCTGCGGTGGACTCTCCCGCCAGACCATCGGCCTCAACGTCGACGACGTGGCCCGATTCTTCGAGGCCACGGCGGACCACGGCGGCCAGATCCGCGTCGTCTTCGACGATCAAAATTCGCATATCGTGCCCCTTGCCCGCAAATCGAACCGGATGCTGCTTTCCCCTTCGAACGCCGATCGGCACGACGTCTTAGAATTTAGTCGACTTCGAGGTTCACGATCCGTACATCTTGCCGGCCTATGATTTGACCATGATGAATTCAGTAAAGGCACCAACCCGTTCCGCGGCTCGAACGACTGCCCTTGCCGCTCTTTCGCTGGTCGTCGCCTACGGCAGCTTGCCCGCGCAAGCCGCTTCCTCCGTTCATCGCGCAGCGCACGATGCGTCGTCGCAGAACATGATGCGCGAAGATGAGCCGGGACATCGGGCGTCCGGCGAGGCCAACGATGCGCGCAGCGACCTCAAAGCGTTGCTTGCCGTCGAAGATGCGACGGAGGCGATCGCGGAAGGCGAAGCGACTTCTTCGAAGGCCATGATGAACGCCCGGAAAGCCGTGTCGTTGTGGCCGGCCGTTCGCGTCACGCTCCGTCAAAATGGCGCCACGGCGACGCAAGTTGTTGCAGTCGACGGCGCGATCGCGGCGCTGCACCGCGATCTCGGTTCGGGCCGGGCTCTCACACGCGATGCCAACGAAGTGACGGGCGCACTTGCGCCGCTCTTTAAGATTGCAGGCGATAAAGTGCCATCCGGCATCCATTATCTTGACTATCTCGGCCGATCTATAGCGCTCGACGTGCGCGGCGGAAACTGGGCCCGAGCGCAGCGCGACGCACACTTCCTGCAATTGCAATGGACCGCCGTACGACCCAAGGTCGAGGCTCGCCATGGCGGCAGGGCGGCTGCCTTCGAGTTCGATCGCGCTAGCCGTACGGTCGTGAGCGCGGTCCAGGCCCACAGCGAAACGAAGACGCTCTCTGCGACGAAGATGATCGGGTCTGCTGTCGACACCGTCGAGACGGTATACGGCTAATCCGCAAGGTACGTTCCGGGAGAAGAGAGATTCGGCCGCAGCGCAAGCTTGCGGCCGTTTTCGTACTTGCGTCGTCCCCGCGCGCCATTTCTCGCACACGCCGTCGCACAAGTTAACGATTGAGTCATGTAACGGCGGTATCGTTTATGCATCCCCTCACAGAATTTGGAGCAACAGTTGAACAAACAGCAAATCATCGGACTCATCGTCGGGGCAGGGGTGCTCGCGAGCACGTCAATTGCCCTTGCATCGTACCCGGGCCAACAGCTGGCCGGACGAGCTCACGTGTCTCTCGCGAACGCGCGCACGCTCGCAGCGCGCACTGCCCACGGGACGATCGTGGCGCAGGAACTCGAAACGGAAAATGGCGGCAGCGGTCTGCGCTACACCTTCGAGGTCAAGACCGCTACGGGAATTCGCGAAGTCGGCATCGATGCGAAAACGGGCGCCGTGCTCGAAAATTCGCTCGATAGCGCATCTGTTCCAGCTGAGGAACAGACTGAGCGCGGTGGTGAGCCGAAGGAGTCAGCGGACGGCGGCAACTAGTTCACCGACGCGGAGGACGTCTTCTTGACGAAGTTCGCGACGACTCTCGACGCTGCCGCGATCGTAGCGCGAGTGTGCTACACGCCGAAGTGAGACCGAATGAAGCGCCGCCACGGCGCCTCTTGATGGTCGTAGCCGTTTTCGATAGCGGCGAGATTCCGGTCGGCATTTCGGAGCGCGAGCTTCGTGCGATTCGCCTTCCGCGCGCCGATCGCATCGTCGACGCCGCCGATCGCGCGGTCGTACCGGTCGGCAGACGCACCGCCTACGATGCTCGCGGCGTTCGCGCGGACCGCGCGCCACGCCGAGCGCACCGCGACGGCATCGGAGGTCGCGCGGACCCGATCCGTCGCTTCGACGTCGAGCGCAATCGAGCGCTGCGGGGCATCGAGCCGATGCACGCGCGGAGGCACGCGATCGCGCGTTACCGGATAGATCGGCGCGAGCGCGGCCGTCAGTGCGTTCGCTGCGCGCCGCGGATCGGCGGCCGCCACTTCTTTCTGCTGCAGCGCGCGAACGGCGCTGTCGGCGACGATGAGATCGGCGCGCGGCGCGCCGGCTTGCACGAGTGCCGAACGCAGCGCCGGCCAATCGGCGGCGATCCGCCTTCCCGCAAGCGATGTGGGGACGGCTTCCGACGTCACGATCCGCTGCGCGCGGGCGTCGAAAGCGCCGAGGCGCACCGCCGGCGCGACCTGCTTCGCACTCGGCGCCGGAGTCGACGCCATCGGCGTCGCGCCTGCCGGAGAGGCGTCTTGCGCCGAGACGGCGCCCGACGACGAAGCGAGCGCAACGAGCGATGGAACGCGCGCGGTCGTGGGTCGGATCATGGCCAGCTCCCATTCGGACGGCGAACGCGAGCGCTGCCGGAGAAATGTTTACGCCGAAGTCGGTTCGGTGCCGTCTCCCGAATTGCCCCGGCATCAAAGCCGCAAGCGCCGCAAGACCGGCCCGATCGTAAGGCCCTGCACGACGAGTGTGAACGCGACGACGGCAAAGACCGCGTCGATCACTTCGGCTCGGTACGGGACGGATATGGGAATCGTCAGCGCGAGCGCGAGCGACAGCGCGCCGCGCATCCCCGACAGAAACACGATACCGCGCCAGCCGCGCTGCGTGATGCCGAGCAATGGCAGCGCGGCGTATGCGAGCACCGCACGCGAGACCAGGACCGCCACGATCGTTACGAGCGCCAGCAGCGTTTCGTGAAAGATCCGGCCGAGTTCGATCCGCAAGCCCAGCAGCAAAAAAACCAGCGAGTTTGCGATGAACGCAAGCGTCCCCCAAAAGCGATCGATTTCGAGCGTCGCTTCCTCATCGGCCGGAAATCCCGGAAACGCGCGTAGCGCCACCCCGACGACGAGCGCTGCGAAGATGCCCGACGCGCCGAAGCGCTCGGCCGCGAGGTACGCCGCAAAGGCCGCGACGAGGCTCGCGCAGATCTGCAGCGGCGCATCCCGTACCGTGCGCATTCCGAACGCCACGAGCGCCGCCGCCGCGAGGCCGATGGCCACGCCCGCGACGCTGCCGCCCGCCGCGTTCAGTGTGATGCTCGTCGTGTCGGGATGCTGCACCGCGAGGACCGCGACGACCGCGGTGTAGAGCACGGCGGCAATGCCGTCGTTGCAGAGCGATTCGCCCTCGACGATCGTGCTGAGTTCCTCCGGCGCCGAAAGTTCTTTGAACGAAGCGATGACGGCGATCGGATCGGTCGCCGAGACGATCGCTCCGAGCAGCAGCGCCTGTGTGAACGGCAGCGCGTGGACGAGCGACAGTGCGAAGGCGACCGCGAGCGCCGTAATCGCGACGCCGGGCACCGCGAGAAACGCGATCGGTCGCCAGTAGCGTCGCAGTTGCGCGAGATCGAGATGCCATGCGGCCTCGAAGATAAGCGTCGGCAAGAGCACCGTGAGCAGCGACGGCGCGAAGACCGACGCGGCCGGTGTCCGCAGCGGCAACGTGACGAGCAACAGCGCGACGGCATACGGCACGCGCAGCTTCCCGGCGATGGCGCCGACCACGACGGCGGCCGCGAGTAACGCGACGACGAGTTCCGCGTTCGATTGATAGGCGTCCATCGGCGGCGCTTAGCGTTCGGCCGGTGCGCGCGGCGGCATCGAGTCGTCGGCGATGGCGATGCGACGCTTACGAACGAGCGCCGAAGGTTCGGTGCGCCGCACGGACTCGCGATCGGCGGCACCGAAATTCGCATCGACCGCGTCGTCGATACGGCGCAGAAACGCGGCGAGCGACGGTCGCAGCGGCGGCGCCACGATCGACTCGAGATCGATGACGAGCTCGCGCATACGTCGCATCACTTGCAGCGAGCCGTGGCCGTAGAGCAGAATCTCTTCGAGCGCGATTTGGAGCACGTCGTCCCACGATGGCCGCGGCACGAAGACGCGCGGGACGCTCGCGCCATCGCAGTACACGTCTCGCAGCGGCAACGCCTCGGCAAAGCGGTAAAGCAGTTCGTGGATCTGATCGAGTACCTGCACCGCCGTCGTGGGGTCGTTGATCCCGGGTGAGAAAGCCTTATCGGCGACGTCGACCAGTTGCCGAAAGCCGAACAGCGGGTCTTCGCGCATCGTGCGCTCGCGCTCGAGCGACATACATCCGGCGAGCCGTTGGATATCCTCACTTCCGAGCGGGGGCGTGGCCCACACGAGCATCGTCGTTGCATCCGAGCGAACGAAATCTCCGGCGAGCGGCAGCACCTCCACGATCGCCTGCGTGCGCTCGGCGAGTGCGAGGATCGCAGGCTCGTCGACGCTCGCGACGAGGCCGTAGTTTCCCGCCAAGACGTTTTGCGGTGACGTTGCGGGGCGCTCGAAACGAGCCGGATCGCGCTGGTCCGCCGCGAGCCGCGAGAGGGAGTCCCGGGTTTCGGCAGCGGCAATCTCGATGATCGTGACCGGCCGAATGCGCTGGACGATGTGGTTGAGGTACACCACGAACGTGGCGAGACTGAGCCATACGAAGCTGATCCCGACGTAGATCGATAGCCCCGGCACGAACGAGTGGCCCGGCTCTTCGCGAATCTCGCGCAGCACGAGAATCGCGTACGCGAAGGTCGCGATGAATGTTCCGAGCGCCGTCTGAATGACGCGGTCGCGGAAAAACGAGCGTAGCACGCGCGGGGAATATTGGCTGCTCGCGAGTTGCAACACGACGATCGTCGATGAGAACACCATGCCGATGAACGTGATCATCGAGCCCGCGATCGTCGAGAGCATCTGTCGCGCACCCGAGGGCGACCCGCCGTAGACGAACCACGCGTCCGCTCGCGTCCCGAAGGTCCGGTCGTAGAAGAGGAGCCCCCGCGCGAGCGCCACGACCGCGACGAACGCAATGAGGGGCACGAGCCAGAGATTACCGACGAGCGCATCTTGCAACCGCCCGACTTACCTTTCGATTTCCAGCGCTTTCACTCGACGCGTCGGAAGCGCGTCCGGGTTTCGGCGCCTCGGCGATCCGAATGGGCGGAAAGCCGACGATATCGTACGTTGCCGAAGCGATGCCGATGCCCGCGGTGTCGAAAGCCGCGAGGATGTCGCGGCTCATCGCGTCTTTGAGCGCACGCGCGCCGTGCGCGGGGGAGAGAAACCGTAGCCCGAGTTCGAGCCAGTTGTCGGTAATGCGGTAGAAGACGCGCGGTTCGAGTTCGACCTCCGGCATCGTGTACCGCCGCATCGCCGTTTGCAGTGCACCGCGCGCGGCCTCGGTACTGCCCTCGGTATGCTTGCGCGCGGCTTCGAGCAAAATCTGCTCCGCACGAACCCGATCGCACGTATAGGTGACCGGCCGGCGTAGCTCTTCCCAGATCAGCGGAAAGTCGCGACTTTAATTGTAGACCGCTTGGTCGAAGATTCTCCCGTTCGTCACGGTCACGATCCGCCCCGTAAATTGCCGGCCCTGCACCCACATGCCAGGGGCATCGCTTTGCACCGATGGCGGCTCACCCATCTCCATGATCGTCGTCTGAATGAAGCCGAGCGCGATCACGTCGCCGCGGACGCCGCCCATCGTGATCCGGTCGCCGACGTTGAACGTCTTGCCGCGCAAGATCACGAGATACCCGGCGAGCGACGTGATGACTTGTTGCAGCGCAAAGGCGAGGCCGGCGGAGGCGAGCCCGACGCCGGTCGCGAGATTTGCCGGATTATCGAACCAGATGGAGACAAGGCCGATCAGCAGCACGATCGTCGTGACGACATCGATGCCTTGGCGCGCCCAGAAACGCGGCCGGACGCCCTGTCGATTGGCGAACGCTATGCGGCTGAGCGCTTTGAGGGCGAATCGCAGCAACGCGAACGCGGCGAAGAGAACGAGCGTGAAGAGCGCTTTCTCGCCCGTGTGCGCGTTGATGCCGATCAGTTTTACGCCGTAAAGTTCCATGCCGTTTGGTTCTCGCTGTGGTGCTCGCGCCGCTGCCGCGCGTCGCCGCGTCCCCTCAGATGTCAGCGCGCAGTTGCTGAGTGCCTTTCGGGCATCAAATAGACGTTAACGTCGCTGCACCAAGGCCACTCCCGCGTAAGGTGCCTGACGGTGCGGGGCCATTTCGTCGCGTATAATAGGCGTATGAGCTCGGCGAAAGGATCGGCGACCGACATGAACGGACCTCATTCGACGCCTAACGCGCACGGATTTCGGCTCGACGCGATGGACGAGATCACGTACGCGTGTTCGCCCGAGATCGAAGCGATGTACAAACTCAGTCCCTTCGTTTGGAGAAACGGCGCCGGGTACGCCATCTTGCTCCGCGTCGTCAATCGCCATCAGGACGCGAGTCAGAAAGTCGCGCGAATCCATTACGGCACGTCGAGCGACGGTGTGCGCTTCGTACTCGAGCCGCAGCCGGTCCTCCGGCCGGGCGACGATCCTACGGCGTACGATAACGGCGGATGAGAAGATCCGTCGGTCGCGTACGTCGACGGTACGTATCACGTCTACTACAGCGGCTGGAACGAGCGCGTCAAGCGGGGCGAACTGCTTCGGGCGAGCGGCGACGACGTTCACCGGCTCGAGAAGCGCGGCATCGCGCTCGCGTCGTCGGCTGCGGCGCGCAACCCCAAAGAAGCCGAGATCGTTCGCACGGCCGACGGTAGCTGGCGACTCTTTTTCGAGTATGCGCACGAAGACCGTTCGAAGATCGGTATCGCGCGCTCGGCGCGGGTCGACGGGCCGTGGGAAATCCTCCCGCCGCTTTTCAAGGCACGACCGGACAGTTGGGACTGCCAACCTCAGTACCGGCCCGGTCGTTACCAGCGATCAAAACTTCCTCGTGATGTTCTACAACGGCGCGACGCGCGCCGCGCCGTGGCGCGTCGGCTGGATCGTCTTCGACGCCACCTATTCGCGCGTGATCGCGCGTTCGGCCGACCCCATCGTGTTGCCGCACATCAAACGCAATGACGACGACACCGATATCGCCTTCGCCACTTCGGCCTTGATCACGGGCGACGCGATTCTCCTGTACTATTCAGTCGCCGATCAGTACGTCGTTCGCGCGCGAATCCATCGCGGGTGATGCCCCACGAAGAAACTCGCATGGAACCCGACGCGCGGACGTTGCTCGACGCGCAACGTTGGCACTGGGAGCGCGAATACGCGCAGCCCTATCGATTCGGTCGCGCGCCGAGCTTTGCAGCGGAAGCGGCCGCGCCGGCGTTCGCGGAGTCGGGCGTGCGCCACATCCTCGAACTCGGTTGCGGCCAAGGCCGCGACGCTCTGTTCTTCGCCGAGTGCGGCTTCGAGGTCGACGCGCTCGACTACGCGCCGACGGCGGTCGACGAATTGGCACGCCGAGCGAATACCGAAAGCATCGGGTCGTGCGTGCGCGCGCGCACGCACGACGTTCGAAACGTCCTCCCGCTCGCCGACGCGTCGGTCGATGCCGTCTTCGCACACATGCTCGTGAACATGGCACTCGTTGACGACGAGATCGCGGCGCTCTTGGAGGACATCCATCGGGTCTTACGCGATGGGGGCACGCTCGTCTTCTCCGTTCGAAGCACGGCCGATCCCGATGCCGGCGCGGGCACGCAACTGACGGATCGGCTGCGCCATGTCGACGGCGATATCATCGGGTTTTTTAGCGATGCGTGTTTGGATCGATTCTGCGCGCGATACGAAGCCGTTTCGCGCGTGCGCTTCGAAGAAGGCCCGTTGCCGAAGCGGCTCGTGCTCGTTACGCTTCGCAAGCGCGCCGGGGCGGATGCGTCGGTACCCGACGCGTCGCTTCAGGCTCAACGAATGTTGAGGAGCGAATCGCCTCCTGCGGGCTTGGCCCCGGCAACTTCGAGCATCGCTGCGATCGCGAGGTCGAGCGGGTAGCTGGTTCGCGCGAGCAGCATGTCGGTGTCGAGTTCGCCCGCGCGAACGGTCGGACCGAACGGCGACCAAAACGCACCATCGACCGTGAGCGTGAGTTCGGCCGGCAGATCGTGAGCGCTCACGACGACGCCGAGTTCGTTCGTCGCGGCCCGGCCACGGTGCACGATCGGGCGCACGACGTGATCGTCGTCGCTGATGCCGAAGGAACGGTGCAACGCGCAGAGCGCGGCGTCTTCTTCGACCGTGCGGTTCCCGCCGGTCGTCGCGATGCGGACCGCGATGCCGGCCGCGACGAGCTTGGGGATCGCCTCGACGACCTTCGCAAAGTTATCCGGCGCCCGCATCTCGTCGTTCTCTTGCGGCGAGGCACTATCGAGCGAGATCTGGATCGCGACGCGCGTTCCCGCCAGACGACGGACGTCCTCGAGGACACGGCCCGTGAAAAGCGTGGCGTTCGAGAGCACCAGCACCGGCAGATGCGTTTGTAGTTCGAGTAAGATATCCACCATATCGGGCCGCATGAACGGCTCCCCGCCCGTTACGCCGAACGACGTAAAGCCTTCGGCGACGGCCCCGGCGGCAATCTTGCCGATCAGCGCGCGATCGAGCACGCGCCGCGCGGCCGACGGTGACGACTCCGTGAGGCAGTACGCGCACGCGAGATTACAGTGATAGTTGCTGTAGAGCCAGAGACGGCCGCCGACGAGGCCTTCGCCGATGGCGGATGCAAGCGAACTCATGCCGACACCAAGCCTTCTTCACGCAGAAACGCTGCCGTCGCGGCGCTTGTGGGCAGGCCGAGCGACGTTGCGTATTTATTGAGCATAATAGTAAGGGACCCGACGGTCACGAGCTCGACGATTTGATAATCTTCGAAAAACGGTCGGAGGAAGGCGACCGCATCCGCGGGCCGATCGCACAGGGCATCCGTAAACTCCGCGATCGCGCGTTCGCGCGCATCGAAGGTCTCGGGGAACGGCCCCTCGAGCCGGAGCGACGCCGTTTCGGAGGGCGTCAAACCGGCTTCACGCGCGACCACCGTGTGCGCGTCGATGCAGTAGCGACAACCGTTTTTTGCCGACGCACGCAAGACCACGATCTCTTTCCAGCGCTCCGGGATCGACGAATCGCCGAGCACCGTCCCGAGCATCGGGAGCGCCGCCGTCAGAAATTCCGGCACTTGAGCGAGCGCGGCGACGATCGGACTCACCTCGCCCGACCCGAAATACACCTTCGCCGTAAGGGGCGCACTCTCGGCCGTGATCAATCTTACATTCGCCATTCGTCAACCACCAATCTTGGAGCATCGTATGGATTCGAGCCAAACACCACGTCGCGCGCTCGCCGCGTTACGGATCATGATGGGCGTCATCTTTTTGACGACCTGGGTCGCCAATCTGCAAAAGGGCTTCTATACGCCCGACGGTTTGCAGAACTTCTTCACGCACGTCTATCCGCAGAGCCATAATCCCATCGGCGCGTACGCTGCCTTCATCGACAATGTGTTGCTGCCGTCGCGCGCGGTCTTCGCACCGTTCCAGCTCGTCGCGGAATTGTCGCTCGGCGTGCTGTTGCTGCTGGGAGCGTTCACGCCGCTGGTCGGGATCGGCGGCGCGTTCTTTCTCCTGAATATCTTTCTTGCGACCTACGGCGCGGAATGGCCGTGGACGTACCTGAGCCTCATCGGCGTCTGCGTCGCGGTCGCAGTCACGCGATCGGGGCGCACGTTCGGCGTGGATGCGATGCTCGCCAGTCGTCTGCACTCGTCGCTACCGATCGTGTGAGTCGGAGAGCACGAGATCGCCCGCGGCGTCGAGTTCTTCGAGGACGCTCGCGGTCGCGGGCAACGCCGTGCGTCGATTGCCGACTTCCGCACGCAGGCGCGCGAGGTCGGCGAGTTCGTCGACATCGAAGGTCGTCGGGAGAAGTTCGTAACGCAGCCCGCGTGCTGCGACGAGGTCGAGCGTTTTCGCGAGGACCTGCGGCGTGCTCATCGCGACGCCGGCGAAGATGTCGTTCGGCTCTCGCATACCCACGCACCAGTACCCGCCGTCGTCGCAGGGTCCGAGTACGACGTCCACTGCGTCGAGCGCCGCGAAGCCGCTCGCGACCCAGGCCGAGGCGACGTGCGGCGAATCGCTCGACATGACGATCGTCTTTCGCGCACGACCGCGCTGCCGCTCGAAAATCGCGAGCAATCGAGCGTTGAGCGTCGCGCCTTCCTGAGCGAACGATCGCGCGCCGCGCGCGTCGAAGGGCGCGTCCGGAGGCGTGTAGGCGATCGCAAAATCGTGTGGTCCGGCGCCGAACTTCGCGACGATGTCCGCGATGAAGGCGCAATAGAGCGCGAAGGCGCCGCGATCGCCGATGCCGCGTGCGAGCCGCGTTTTGACGCGACCGATTTCGGGGTGTTTTGCGACGACGATGAGATCGCACTGGGTCATGCGGATGCGCGCCAGCGGGCGTAAACGAAGGTTCGTGTCAACAAAAAGTACGTCGCTCCAATCGTGCCGCGGATCGTCCCGCTAATTTTCGAACGACCGATGCGCGGCCGATACGCGACGGCGATCTCGCGTACGCGACCCTCGGACCGGGCGGCTTTCGCGAGCATTTCGACGGGCCAACCGTAGGTCATCTCCGACATCGCGAGCGACGCGTAGAAGTCCGCACCGATGGCACGGAACGGACCGAGATCGGTAATCGGCAACCCATAGATCGCGCGTACCATCGCCGAGATCAAACGATTGCCGAACTGCGCGTGCCACGGCATCGCGCCCGGCGCCAAACGGCCGCGCAAGCGCGAGCCGATCACGAGATCCGCCTGGTTCGATTGCAAGGGCGCGACGAGCGCGAGCATGTCGGCGGGATCGTCGCTGAAATCGCCGTCTAGAAAGACGATCGCATCGGCGCCGTCGGCTCGCGCGCAATCCGCACCGAGGCGACACGCGCGACCATACCCCGGGGGACCCGTGCGCAGGACGATCGCCCCCGCGTCGCGCGCGCGTTCGGCCGTGTCGTCGGTCGACCCGTTGTCGACGACCACGACGCTCGCGACGAGCCCTTGGGGAATCGCCGCGATTACCCGAGCGATCGATTCCGCTTCGTTGAGCGCGGGGATCACGACGACGATCTTCACACGGTCCTTATTTGACGACGATTTTCTGTTCGGGCCACTTCACGGTCGTATAACACGCTTCGGACGCGCCGAAAATGTAGGCGGTGTACGTCCCGGGTTTGGTATCCTTTGGAATCGTGAGGTGCGCGCTATACGTGCCGTCGGGATTCTTGCCGACGCGCGTCTTTCCCACTCCGAAGCGCGCCGGATGATCGAACTCGGGGACGTAGGCGAAAATTTCATCGGAAATGCCCACGTGGTCGTGCGCTTTCCAACGCGCGGAGACGTCGAGCGTGTCGCCTGGGGCGCCGGAGGTCGCTTGCCAATTTACGGCGTCAACGGTCGGCGCGTACGCCGTATTCGCGAGGTGGACGAGGTTGCGGGAGTGCTCGTTGTCGCCCGCGGTAATCTTCGGAAAGCCGCCATGATCGTAAATGTAGCCGCCTTCGCCGAAGGAAAAGATGTCGTGATTGCCCGTCGGCACGCCCTCGAGCTTGTACCGGCCCTCGGCGTCGGCACGCGACGCGACGTTGGCGCCGCGATAGTCGGCGATGACGACGGCGTAGGGAACCGGTTTTCCGGCCGAGGTGATGCGGCCCGTGATGGTACCCGTTTCGCCCGCTACGGCCGGTGTGACGAGCGACGCGGCGAGAAACGTGGTGAGGACGATCGAACATTTCATGACTTCGAGGACCTTTCGTTGAGCGCGGTCAGGTAGTTGACGAGTGCGTTGATGTTCGCGGGCGTAAACGTCGCGCCGCCCGGTACGGATGTCGCGATGTGCGTTCGTAAACTCGCCCGCGAGCGCCGTGCGGCGACGTGCGCGAGCGACGGACCCACGAACGACGTCGCGGTCGGCGTGTGGCAGATGGCGCAATTCGCGCGGTAGAACTTCGCGCCGCGTGCGATGCTCCGTGCATCGACGGTCCGCACGACAGTCGAAGTCTGCGCGGCGGCCGATGCGATGGCAGCCGCGCGCGTGCCGCAGCCGGAAATCGCTGCGATGCCGAGGGCGGCGGCAACGCGGCGCCAATCGCGTAGCGCGTAAACGAGTGCGGCGATTGCGAGCGGTGCATATTCCAGGACGTGTGTCGCGACGTCGAGCGGCGAACCCGTCGGCGTCGCCCAGGGCCCGAGATATGCGAGCGGTGCGAACGCCGTCCATGCGATGAGCGCGAGGCCCAGCGGCCGCATCGCACCGGAAAATGCGTTTCCGAGCAGCGGCAACAGGGCCGGAAAGATCGCGATGTACCACGGATAGACGTTGGGCGAGAGCAACAGATAGGCGACCTCGAGGCCGAGTACGACCGCAATCGCGCTCGTGCCGCGTCGCCGTTCGATCGCGGCGACGACGAGCGCACCCGCGAAGAGCGCCGCGGCGCCGAGCGTTCCGACGAGACGATGCAGCGAGTCGTTGAAATGGTAACCGAACGCGAAGGCGTGCAAGAAGCCGAGCACGTCAGGATTCCATACGACGAACGGAACGTACGCGACGATCACGAGCGTCGCGCAGACGAATGCCGCGGGTCGGGACGCGCGGTGCGCGACAAGCGCCGCGACGAATGCCGCGGGATAGAGTTTGCTGAGCACCGCACCCGCAAAGCCGATGCCCGCCGTAAGCGGCCGCTTCGCTTCGAGCGCGACGACCGCCGCGACGATGCACGCGATCGCGATGCACTCCTCGTGGCCGTTGAGCCCGAACTCGACGATCGCGAGCGGATTCCACGCATAGAGGGCGAGGCGACCCGTCGGTAGACCGCGGGCGCGCAGCGATCGTGCGAGCAGCGCGATCGTCAAGGCGTCGCCGGCGAGCAAGATCAGTTTGAGCGGAACGACGCTGCGATGCGCGAGCTCGCCGAAGAACGCACCGAGCGTGTAGAGGCCCAGATCGAGCGGGGGATAGAGCGTCGGAACGTCGCGCCAGTCGATATGGGGATAGAGCCAATCGCTTCCCCGAAGCGCTTCCAAGACGGGTGACGACGGCACGACGACGTAGGGGTCGATGCCGTGCGCGAGCACTTGGCCGTCCCACAGGTAGCGGTAGAGATCGTTGGATTGAAAAGGCGGCCAGGGCACGAGCACCGCGCGCGCGACGAAGGCGACGACGACGATTCCCACGAGCGCCCGGGGCCCCGTGCGTCGCCACAACACAGCCGCGCCGACGAGACCGCACGCCACTACGAGGGTTTGCAGAAGACCCGTCAGCCAGGAGCCGCCCCACCACGTTGCGGTCGCGCCGAGCGCGGCCGACGAGGCGATGACGCCGCAGGCGGCAACCCACGCTACGGCGTCGTCGGCGCGAAAGCGGCGCTCACGATCTTCCATGTGCCGCTCGCCTTCCGCAACGCGAACGTCCAGGCCCCGTTCTCGACGACGGGCCGGCGCGCGCGGTACGTTATGCGGTCGGAGACGACCGCGTAGGCCGCATCGCCCTCGACGCCGGCGTTGGGGGGCGAGCCGAACGTGGAATGCTCGTCGGTTATTCCGTTGGCTTTATTGACGTCTGCGAGCCGCGCGAGCCACGTTCGTGGCGCGTCGGCACCGGCGAAAACGAACGGCGAAATCTCGTCGACGATCGTCGCCTCGGGCGCGAAGGCACGCGTTAAGCCGGCGGCGTCGCCCGTGTCGATCGCGACCAGCGCCGCGCGAATTGGTGCGGCGGCGGCGTCGGTGAGCGGCGCGGCGACGACCGGAGATGCGAGGGCTCCGAGCGCTGCAAGGGTCGCGAGCGCGGACGCGCGCGCGAGTGGTGCGAGCATGCCGTCATTCTATGTGCGAATCGTCGTTCTCACACGTAAGGAAACTTACGCGGCATGCGAAACGACTCGGGCGTGCTCGACCGTTCCTCGTTTCTCCGCGTGCTCGGCGCGTTCGCTTTCGTATCGCCGGGGCCGACGCAGGCCGCGCAAGCACGAGCGCGGACCGTCTATCTCGCGACATATTCGCACGTCGATCCCGATTGGCTCTGGCCGTACCAGGAAGGCGAGCAGCAGGCGCATTCGACGTTCCGGTCGGTCCTCGGTATTCTCGACGAGTTTCCGCAGGTGCGGTTTTCGATGACGAGCGCCGTGCATTACAAATGGGTGCGCGAGAGCGATCCCGCGCTTTTCGAGCGGATCCGCGCTGCCGTCGCGCGTCGTCAGTGGGAGCCGCTCGGCGGCTGGTGGGTCGAAGCCGATACGAACGTTCCCTCGGGCGAATCGTTGATGCGTCAGGCCGTCGTCGGACAGGCCGAATTCGAAGCGGCCTTCGGCGTTCGCTCGACAATCGCGTTCTGCCCGATAGCTTCGGATCGAGCGCCAATTTCCCGGAGATCTTGCGCTCGCAAGGGATGACCGGCTACGTGCTCAAGCGCGGCGAGTTCGACGACGGGTCGACGCCGCCGCCCGTGCGATTCACCTGGCAGGGTCTGAGCTCGACGACGATCCCGGTATATAAATTACCGCTGTGGAACGGCTCGAACGACGTTCCCGCAAGACTCGCGGAACTCGCAGCGATGAACGTCGCGGGTGATGCGCCGCTCGTCGTCTTCGGTCTCGGCGATCATGGGGGCGGCCCCTCGCGCGCCGCGATGCGTTCCATCGAAACGTACCGGAAAACCACGGGCGCCGTTCCGCTCGAAATGACGCGCATCGACGATTTCTTCGCGCGCGCGACGTCGGCCCCGGAACACTTCCGCGGCGAACTCGAAGGCGACTTAGTCGGCTCCTACGTCAACGCCGGAAACTACAAACGCGCGCTGGCATCGGCCGAACGCGCGCTCGTCGACGTTGAGCGCTATGACGTGATGTGGCACCTCGCGAGCGGTAGCGCCGTACCGCCGCCCGACATCACGCAGGCTTGGCAGACGTTACTCGCCCGGTGCCATCACGACACCGTCTCGGGAACGGCCTCTCAACAGAGCATGCGCGCCGCACGCGAGGATCTCGATGGCGTGGCGATTGCCGCCCGCCGCAGCGCGACGCGCGTGCTCGAGAAGATCGTCGATCGTATCCCGCATCTCGATCCGAGCGCATACGTCGTCGCGGTTTTCAACCCGCTCGAACGCGAAATCGAGGTTCCCGTCGTGCAGACGGTCGGTGCGGGTGCGTTCTCGCACGATGCGGACTCGACGCTGCGGGACGTCCCGACGGCTGCCTTCGATGCGCACGGTGGTTCACTACCGTTGCAAATCGCGCAGGCGGACGACGGGCTCTTCTCCGGTGCGATCTATCCGCTCGTCTCGCGCGTACGCGTGCGCGCATTCGGCTATGCGACGGTGCACTATCGTACGATTTCCGGCGTGGCCGTCCCGCGCGCGGCGCCGACGTTCTCGCGCGAATTATGCAACGACAAGATCGCGGTGCTCTTCGATAAGAACACGGGCCAGCCCGAATCGATTCGCGACGCGCGCGGAAACGAACTCTTGCGCGCACCGGGCACACTCGTTGTGTATACCGATCACGCCGATACGTGGGGCCGTTACGGCGTGCCGGTCCGCGCGCAAGACGTCGCGGGGCAGGCGGTTGTTGAGTCGATGCGGACGATGGAACGCGGCCCGGTGCGCGACGTGTTGCGGGTGTGGACTACGTACGGGCGCTCGCGTCTGCGACAAGATTGGTCGCTGATGCCGGGCGAGTCGACGCTGCGCTGCGAGTTGCGCGCCGACTGGCAAGAAAATCAAACGCGTCTCGCATTTGCGCTCGTTCCGCGCTTCGCATATGCGAACGCGACGTACGACGTACCGTTCGGGCGCGTCGTGCGCGGGCTTTCTGAGTTCGTGAAACCCGCGACGTCGTGGATGCGTGTCGGTGAGGGACCGTCGCTCGCGCTCGTCGGTGCCGGGGCGAAAGCATTTTGGGCGGCGCCCACGGGCATCGGTATGAACCTCTTGCGCGCAGGCCCCTACGTCTCGCAGAGCGAGAACGTCGCCTCGTACACGCCGGACCAATTGCAAGACTCGGGCGAAGCGCGAGCCGACTTCGCGATCGCAGTCGGTGCGGACACGGCAGCGCTCGTCTTTGAAGCCGAGCGCTGCGGTCGCGTCTTTCCCGCGATGTGGGTCGGGGTTCACGATGGTGGCGATGCGCTGCGGCGAAGTTTCCTCGACCTCGATGTCACGGTCGCACTTTCGTCACTACGACGCGACCCGCAACAAGCGCGAACGCTCATCGCGCGCACGTACGACATCACCGGCCGTCGCCATACCGCCGCACTGACGATCGCCGGTCACCGTCACGTCGGCGAGCACAATTCGTACGGTATCCGAACGCTTCGAATCGTCGACGGTGACGGAGCTGTTTCGTTGCGAGATTGAGCGCGAGCGGCGGTGCGACAATTTTTGGCCGTGACGCGAGCGACGTGCTCGGCGGCGAAAATCGCCTGGGATGCTCTACGTCGAGGCCGGCGCGCGCGGCACGAGACCACGTCCCCGCAGATTGCCGAGGCGACGCGGCGCTGGTCTCGAAGACCTTCATTTCAGCGAGCGGTTACAACGCTTCGGCCGCACGCGTCGCCGCGACACCGTGGTGATGTCATCCGCGCGTCGTTATCGCGGACGCGTCGTCGAACGATCGTGCGTTAGACGACGACCTTCGCGCCGTAAAAGCTAATCTTCGCGCAGCCATTCTCGCGCAGATCAAATCGCTCGCTATCACACAGCTTGAGGCCGCACGACGAGTGGGAGTTCCGCTTGACAAGGCTTTCCAGCGACAAACCCATGGATGTAAGACCCTCGCGTTCGAAAACCGGACGAGTCATTTCGCTACTGCAAAGGCAGAGAGGAATACCGATCGTCTACAAAGCGCCGTGTATAAGAGTGCCGGCGCGAAAGGCGGAACGTCTCTTAACACGTATCTGAGCACCGCGATGGAGAACGACCAACAACACATGAGTGACAGTTCATATCTGACCACGACGACCGACTTCTACGAACGCGTCGCCGAGTCGCCCGACGTTGGGTTGTGCTGCGTAGGCGGCGGGCAGCTGGCTCTTCCGGAACTGTGCATTCCAGTGGAGATGGAAGCGATGAGCTACGGTTGCGGATCGAGTGTCCAACCCCAGGACCTTGGAAATGCGCCGCGCGTCCTCTACGTCGGCGTGGGCGGCGGCAAGGAGGCCCTCCAATTCGCCTACTTTAGCCGGAAAGCGGGCGCCGTGATCGCGATCGATCCGGTCGCCGCGATGCGCGTCGCCGCGACGCGCAATCTCGCCGCGGCGGCGGCATGTAACGCCTGGTTCGATCCGGCGTTCGTCGAGGTTCGCGCCGGCGACGCTTTCGCGCTCGGCGTCGATGACGCATCCGTCGATATCGTCGCGCAAAACTGCCTCTTCAATATTTTCGAACCGGACGATCTCAGCCGTGCGTTGCACGAGGCACGTCGGGTGTTACGGCCGGGCGGGCGTTTGAGCATGAGCGATCCCATCGCGACTCGAGAAATACCCGCGCACTTGCGCCGTGATGCGAGACTTCGCGCGATGTGCCTGAGCGGAGCGATGACCGAGGCTGCGTATTTCGAACGCATCGTCGATGCCGGTTTCGGACAAATCGAGGTTCGTCGCAGGAGCCCGTACCGCGTTCTCGACACGGAAACCTATGGACTCGATGAACCGCTGGTGCTCGAGAGCATCGATGTCGTCGCGCTCGCCGTCCCGATCCCGAGCGACGGTCCGTGCGTGTTCACGGGACGAACCGTGACGTACGTCGGAAACGAGCCGCGGTTTGACGATGGCCGCGGCCACGTTTTCGAGCGCGGATTGCCGCTGGATGTCTGCGATAAAACGGCCGCCCTCTTGGGAGCAAAGTCCGACGTCATCGCAACGCCTCCCACTTGGCACTACGCCGGCGGCGGTTGCTGTTAGCTTGCATCCCCCACGCGGTGCACCCGCACCGATGACGGCGCATCGTCGGTGGGTCGACTCAACGCGCCACCCACGGATCGGGCTGTCGCACGAACGGCGGCGCGATCGTCTTCGCGAGGGTGACGTCGGCGGCGTTCCGGTATGCGGGACACCGATACCGGTTGCGGGTCGGCGAACGCGTAGCGTTCCGTGGATCCAATCCCAAATCACGAGACCGCTCGACCAATTCCCGTGCTGCGCGTCCCGAGTCACGAGATGATGGATGCCGTGCCGACGCGGCGTCACGACCACCGCTCCGAGCACGCGGTCGAGCGACGCCGGAAGCTTCACGTTCGCGTGGTGGAAGATAACGGACGCGCCGAACAGCCATTGCCAGCCTGCGAAATCGCCCGGACGTACGCCGAGCGCGACGACCTGCGCGACGCGCACCGCGACCGACAGCACGATTTAGAGCGCGTGAATCCGCAGTGCCGTGTTGACGTCACAATCGCGATCGACGTGATGGACGAGATGCAAGCGCCATAATGCGGGAACGCGATGCATCGCCGCATGCCAAACGTAGATGCCGTAATCGAGCGCGGCGATCGTGACGAACGTACGCAGCGGGTCCGGCAAGCGCAAGCGTGGCAACAATCCCCAGCCGCGACGGTCGACGAACGTCGCGACGCGCGTCACGAGCGGCGTCTCCAGGAGACCGGTCGCGGCGAGCGCGCATCCCCCGAGGACTCCGTTGCGAGCGATGCGCGATTCGCGCCGCTCGCGTTCGAGCAACTGAGCTTCCAGCACGAGCAGCACGCTTACCTCGGCGGCGATAACCATGGCTGTCACGAGCGTATCGGGAACGCGCTTCATCGTCGCGTCGTTATGGTACTCCGGGCGTTCGTCCCCTTCATTGGTTCGACGAAGACCGCGCGATCTCAGACGAAGCCGTCGATAACTCGGTGACGGTGAGGGCGGGAACGGTCGCGGACAACGCGACCCGAAACCAGATGAACGGGCGGAGCGGGTTTGGTAGGACGTACATCCAGCCGAGACTTCGTTCTCTGCGGCCTCCGAGCAGGACGAGATCCATCCAAATATAGAGAAATTTATAGATGCACAGTCCCGGCACGAAGTTGGGTTTGAACGACGCGCGCAAATACCGCTTCGCGATGTATAATTTCCCTCGAACGGTGTCATGACCCAGCCCTTGAGCCCCTCGGCGATGACCGTTCCCGTCTCGGTGTGGACGATGCGAATCGACGTGGCCATTACGGGCTGGCGTCCGCGGCGGTGGCACGTGCGACGATCGCACCAAGGACGAACCCAAAGATGACGTGGGTGAGGACCGCGAGCCAAACGGGCTCGTGTGCCGCCATCGCGCGGGCGCCCGCCGATACGAATGAAAGCACGTAAAAATTCACGGGCCAGAGCGCGACGCCAAATGCGAGACCGAGTGCGACGATGGGGGCTGAAACGCGGGCCGCGAGTAGAGCGAAGGCGACGCCGAACACCATCGAGAGAGCCATGTGGAGGAGGAGGCCGCTAATGATGACGAGGGGTTGTGGGCTCGTCGCGGCTTGCGGGCCGAGTACGATTCCGCCGATCATCGCCGGAGCGACAAAAAGGCCCATACCAATCGCATAGGTCGCCATCATGGCGACCAGAGCCATGACAATGCCGACAGCTAGCCCAGCCCCTGCCGCGGGTAAAACGGCGATTCTAGGATGTTATTCCATGTTCATTAGTTCGAGTATCGGGTCTGAGCCCAAATGTTAGGCCACCGATAACTGTGGAGTAGGTTCGCTTGGGAGGGCGTTGACGAACTGCTGCGGCGTCAGGTAGCCGAGAGAGCTGTGCGGTCGTTCTTCGTTGTAATCGCC
>JAABUJ010002478.1_pt1 | contig 22787 bp, 18 predicted proteins | sample 5559131 | NCBI WGS metagenome assembly JAABUJ01 (sample SAMN10711875, study PRJNA513366) | rock metagenome | isolation source: Antarctica rocks | place: Antarctica: Victoria Land, Mt New Zealand nord | collected 2016-01-07
CGTGGAGGAAGGCAGTCTTGCCGCGCGAGCCGACGAGTTGCTGCGCTACTTCGACCTGTGGGAGGCCGCCAACGACCTCATCGGCGGCTACTCGCACGGCATGAAGCAGAAAACGGCGCTATGCGGCGCGCTGATCCATAACCCCGTGCTATTGTTCCTCGACGAACCGACAGTCGGGCTTGATCCGCGCAGCGCGCGCCTCCTGAAGGATACGTTGCGCGCGCTTGCCGCGCGAGGACGGTCCGTCCTGCTCTGCACGCACATCCTGGAGATCGCGCAGGCCATCTGCGACCGCGTGGCCATCCTCGACCATGGGCGCATCATCGCGCAAGGCTCCCTGGACGAGTTGCGCGGCGCCGCGCACGCCGGCAGCGCTGAGAGCCTGGAGGATATCTTCCTGCGGCTGACCGGCGGTGAAGAGGACCGCGCGTTGGCCCGCGCCCTGACGGTAGATTAGAGATATGAACACAGCGTTTGACGACATCAAGATCTTGCTGCGTTTGCGTCTGCGGTTGCTGCGCCGCGTCGGTATCCGTAGCGGTCGCGCGCGTAACCGCGGCGGATCATTTATCGTCGGCGGCCTCATCGTCGGCGTGGTGCTGCTGCAGTTTGGCGTGCTCATCGCTACGTCGCTCACGGCCTTATTGAGTCAGGGGCTGTCCGACCCAGGGGGGCGGACCACGCTGGAACTCGCGCTAGCAGGGCTCTCCTCGTCGTTGAGTCTGTTCCTGTTTCTTCTGGCCTTGCCGTCCGTCCTGGCCCTGCTGACCTATTCCAGCGACCTGAAGCTACTGCTGCTGACGCCGCTGCGTCCCTGGGTGACGCTGGGTGAGAAGCTTGCTACCGTCTACGGCGTGCTCGCGGGCCCCGTCCTCGTGCTGGGTCTGCCCGTCCTGATCGGTATCGGGCAAGCGGCTGGCGCCGGCGCCGCCTACTATGTCGCGGCGGCGCTCGCGCTGCTGCTATTGCCCGTCGCGCCGGTCGCGCTGGCTCTGCTGCTCACCGTGGCCGTCCTGCGCTGGATCCCGCCGGCGCGGGCGCGGGCGGCCACGGCTGTCCTAGGCGCGCTGTTGAGCGGGGGGATCTATGTCGGGACACAACTGCTGGTGAACCCGCGGACGTACGCGCAGGCGTCAGGTCCGCCGCGCCTATTCACGGACGTGGCGCGTGGCCCGTGGGGGCTATTGCCGGTGGTCTGGCCGGGACGCGCGCTCGGGCTGCTCATCGTGGGCGCCTCCGGCGCGGGGATCGCCTACCTCGTCGCGGCCGTGGTGACGGCGCTCGTGCTAGCTGGCCTCGCCGTGACCCTGTCGTCACGCCTGTTCGCCACGGGCTGGGCCACGTACCAGGAGGTTGGCCGGCGCACGCGCCGCGCCATACCCAGCGCCGCAGGGGTCGCATCGGAGCGCGCGGGCGCTCGCGCGCTCGCCGCGCCAGTTGGAGCGACCGAGATAGTCGCGCTCCCTCAAGCGATTTGTGCGCCGATAGTGGAAGTGGACACTGGCGCGGCCCGACTCACGCGACGATCACCGTGGTGGCCGCTCGTCGGCAAAGAGTGGCGCACATTGCGGCGCGACCCACAGGTGTGGGCGCGGCTGCTCTACTCGTTCGTCGTGATCGGCTTCCTGTTCTGGCAAAACCTGAGCCGGGTCTCCTTATCATCGACTGATACGAGTGGGGCGCCGGTCTCGCTGGGCTCAATCGGCTTCTTTGGATTGCTCTGTTTCCTGTTGTGGCTGCCGCTGACCACGTTAGCGCTGCCCGCGGTCAACCGTGAGGGCCGCGCGCTGTTCGTCCTCGCGCTGGCTCCGGTCAGCGCGCGCGACATCCTGCTATCCAAATGGATATTCTCCGCCGCGCCGTCGCTCGTGCTGTCCGAGGCGCTGCTGAGCGTGGGCGCGTGGTGGTTGCGCCTGAGTCCCGGCCAGGTGCTGTTGGGCGCATGCGCGCTGGCCGCCATCGCCGTCGCCGTGGCCGGCGCATTGCTGTTCGTCAGCCTCATCTGGCCGCGGCTCGACTGGGACAACCCGCGTCGGCAGGTCAGCAGCCAGGCTAGCCTCGTTGGCGTTATCGGCGGGCTGCTGCTAGTGGGCGCCAGCGCGGGGCTGCTCATCTTGACCCTGTTCCTGACGCCGAGCCATCCTCTGCTAGCGCTGGCCTCCGGCGCTGGGCTCTTCGCGCTCACGGGCCTGATCGCGCTGTTCGTCTTCCTCTTCGCGCCGGCGCGCCTCGCGGCGCTGCTCATGGCGGAACGCTAGCACACGCCGGCTTAAAAACAGCAGTCACGTCCTACCGCGCCGCAGCGTGCCGTTGATCTGGCGCGTCAGGTCCAGCGCCGGTCCGGCTAGCGCTTCACCGGCCGCGATCAGCACCGTGTCGAGGCGGCGCCCGCGGTAGGCGCGAGGTGGACCCGCGCCTACCGCACCAAAGAGATACCGGCGCCAATCCGCGTGACGCGGCGACCGACGCTGCCGTTACCCGCCGCGACTGGCCGCGCTTCACGCATGTCGGGTCGGGCAGGGCGCGGGACGTAGATCGCCGGGATGCGCCTGTAACGTGTAACCCGCGGCGTATGTATTGATAGCACGGCCGTGCGCGGCGGGGGAACCCGCAACGATTTGTATCCCTTGTTCACATGGCGCAGCAGCCCGACTTGCTGTGCCCTTGGGTGGACGCGGTCACGATCAGGAGTACAGCATCATGGAACAGCAAGCGAACCAGTTGGACGACGCCACCAGCCGTCGGTCCTTTTTACGCGCCACGGGACTCGCCGTTGGAACAGCAACCATCAGCGCCGCACTACTGACCAATGGGGCGAAGGCCTTGGCCTTCGCCGACGACGATGAGGGCCGTCTCACACGGGGCGACGTAGCCATTCTCCGCTTCCTAGCGGCGGCTGAGATCATCGAAAGCGACCTGTGGCAACAGTACAACGAACTCGGCGGCATCCAGGATAGTGAACTCCCTGGAGGACATGTGATTGCTGCCTACGCCACTGCCCTGCAACAGCTGGACTCGGACATGTCTCAGTACATCCACGACAATACCGATGACGAGTTCAGCCATGCCGCGTTCCTCAACGCCTACCTGGCCGCGCAGGGCGCTGAGCCCGTCAATCTGGATCGCTTCCGGACCCTGCCGAGCAGCACGGCGACCGGCGCCCAGCAGATCGGGCGGCTCACCAACCTGATGCAACTCACTGTAGACACCAGTTGGTGGACGCGGTACCGTAGCAGCGCCAAGAACCCCGATCTCGGCGATACGTTCGCGCAAGCCGTCCCAGGTTTGAGCGCGGGGCAGTTTCCGGCCATTCCCCGCAGCGACGCCGACCTTGCGCCCGCTAACCATCTCCAGGCGATCGCCAACACGGCGGGCTTCCATTTCGTGTTTATCGAGCAAGGGGGCAACAGCCTGTACCCCGCGCTGGCGCAGCGGGTCAGCAGTCCGGAGGTATTGCGCATCCTGCTCAGCATCGGCCCCACCGAGACCGCGCACTTTCAGACCTGGCACGACAAGGCGGGCAATGCGGTGTCTAAACCCCTGGCTCCGCTGACCGACCCCACCAATGGGTTGGTGTTCCCGGACCTCAATGCCCCTATGTCGGAGGACCTCCAGACCAACTTGATCATGCCCGAGCCCACCGTCTTCCTCAAGCGCACGTTCCCAGCTGTGTCGATCATTCGCCCGACCGCGACAGAGGGGGCGGCTATGGGCGCGGTCAAGGCTCTGACGGACGACGGGTTGTTCATCGGGCAGCCGCCGCGATTCTTTGCGGTCCTGCGCGAATTGGCCGAGAACGCCGATGCCGCCCGACGCGGGTAGTAAGCAGGGCTCGTGAATTATTGTAGGGGCGTATGGCATACGTCCGTGCGTTCGAGACCACGGGCGTATGCCATACGCCTCTACACCACGCCGGGAGCCTTGGCAGCACGGATAATTCACGAGCCCTGGGGTAGTAAGCGACGGGCAAGGCGTCCGTTACGCTCCGAAGCTCTTCAGGAACAGGGGAATAGTCGGACCGAGGATGAGCACGAAGATCGCCGGAAAGATCAGCCCGACCATGGGAAAGAGCATCTTCATGGTGGCCTGTTGCGCCTTGGTCTCAGCCCGCTGCTTGCGTTTGTCGCGCAGGTCGGCGGAGAACGCTGTCAGCGCGTCGCTGATCCCGCTGCCCAGCGCTTCTCCCTGCACCACCACCTCAACCAGGCTCACCAGGTCCTCCTCGCGCGTGCGGTTCGCCATGGCCCGCAGCCCTTCGCTCAACGACCGCCCGGCCTGACGGGCGACGAGATAGCGCCGCAACTCGGCCGTCAACGGGTTCGACATCTTCTGACACACGTCGGCGAGTGAGCCCTCGAAGGAGAGGCCGCCCTCCATGCACACGCGCACCAGGTCGATCACATCGGAGAGCGCCCGCCTGATCCCGGCGACATAGGCGCGCCGCCGCCGATAGACCCACAGGTCGGGCGCGAAGGAGCCGGCCAGGGCCACGCCGCCCACGTAGACGATCCCGCCGCCCACGCCCGGCTGCCCGAGCATTACCCCGACGCTGGCTATCCCAAGGGCCAGACCCAGGACACCCCCTACGGCCTTGAGCAAGAGGAGGTCGTGCGGGCGCAAGTTGCCGGGATTCCCCGCGCTGTCGAGTTGACGCCCCAACGTCTGCACGATCCCCGCCGGCGCGTAGCGCCGCAGCAGCGCCTCACCTCGGCGCCAGAGCGGGCGGAGTGTGCGGTCGAGCAGCGAGCGCTGCGCGATCCGTTCAGCCAGCACGTCCTCCGGCGTGACGCGCGCCCGCGCCCGCTCCTCCGTCGTGTTGGCGAGCAACGTCTGCAAGCGTGTCTGCCGGTGCGTGCCGGAGAGGCCGGTCAGCAGGAGCGTGACGGTCCAGACGATCGTCCCGCCGCCCGCGGCGCACAGGATCACGGCAATGGTATAGGGGGGCATAATCATGAGTATGGGTATGGGCATGGCGTCATCCTCCCACGCGGGCCCCACGATGGGGCGCCTCGCTCGTCTCTCCTACAGTTCAATGCGCGTGATCTTGCGCAGCGCGACATTACCCAGGATCACGCCGCCGCCGGCGCCGCCGCCCATCGCCATGCCCAGCGGGTCGGTCCAGAAGAAGGCCATCCCGCTGGGGTTCATCAGGTAGAGGACACCGGCCAGGCCGACCGGCAGCAGCGTAATGATCCAGGCGCCCATGCGCGCCTGCGCCGTGAGCGAGCCCACCATGCGCCGCAGCACCACGCGCTGCCGCACCGTCTGTTCGATTGTCACCAGCATGTCCACCAGGTTGCCGCCCTTCTCGCGCTGGATCTTGATGGCCGTCACGAGCAGGCGCAGGTCTTCGTTCGCAATGCGCGCGGCCAGATTCCCCAGCGCCTGCTCGGCCGGGACGCCCAGCCCTATCTCGCGCACGACCGTCGCGAATTCCTGGGCCGCGGGCGGACGGATCTGCTGGCTCATCGTCTGTAGCGCCTGGGGCGTGGTCTGGCCGGAGCGCACGGCGATGATCAGCATGGAGAGCACGTCGGGGAGTTGCGTGCCAAAGCGGCGCACGCGCCGGCCCTGCCGGTGACGCATGTACGCGACCAACCCGACGAGTGGGACAACGCCGCTCACGAGAACCAGGACCAGCGTGCCGGCGAGCGCCCATCCGACCAGGAGGCCGCCGGCCACCAGGCCGAGGGCCAGCAGCGCCAACTCGCGCGCCGTCAGAGCCAGGTCGGCGCGCACGAGTTGGCGCGTCAGCCAGACTTCCAGGTGGTCCATATGCGATTCCAACGCGGGTACACGCGCCGCCGTCTCCCAGGCCGCCGCGACGAGGGGCCGCAGGGCCACCCGGCGGCGCCTCCCTTCCACCGGCGCGGATGACGCGGGCGCTGGGAACGTATAGGCGAGCAGCGCCTGCGTCAGGCGGCTCGGAAAGCGGCGCAGCCGCAGGCCCTGGGCGAGGAGCGTGACCCCGACCAGGGTGAGCGCGGCGCAGAGCGGAATGGCGATGCTCATGCTAGTGCGTGAACTCGTGGCTCACGACCGCGGGGACGTCATGGGCCGCGCTCGTGGCAGCGCTGGAGCGCACGGCCAGGCGCAGGCTCCAGCCCTTCTCCTGCGCGTGGGCCACGCGGACGGCGTCCGCGGGCGTGAGGCCAAGCGTGTATGTTTCGCTGTACGGGTTGGACGCCACGACCGTCGCCCCCTGCACCAGCATCGCGGTACTGCGCGTCTGTGTGTCGGCGTTGATCTTGTCCTTCTCGACCGTCGTATAGATGACGTCGACGCGGTCGTTCACCGCGATTCCGTCATTGACGGCCTTGGCCGGAGCCGTGATGGTGATCGCCTCGCCGTCGAAGCCCGGCGGCAGCGTCGCCGCGATCGCCCCACCCTGGCTTGGCGTGGCCAGTCCGGACAGTAGGGGGGCGGCGAGTTGCTGGCCTGGAGCGATCGTCGCGGTAAGGGTGCGAGGCGCCACGGCCAGCAGGGCGGTGAGTTGCGCCGGATCGGCGAAGACCGTGGCCGTTATGACCGCGCCGTTGGGCTCGTAGACTTGTTTGAAGTCAACGGGGACGTCGGCCGCGCGGAGCACAGCCCCGCGCGCGATGCGGCGGGTCGCCACGAGGACGGGGGTACCGCTGATCGCCGGCGCCAGCATTTGTGGGGACGCGGCGAGGGTGGCGACGGGAGCCTGTCGCGTCATCACCAGGGCGATGCCCGCGGCGAGCGCCAACGAGGCGCCCCCGCCGGCGATGAGAATCTTGCTCGAGCTCTTATCCATGGTCGGTGTCGTCTCCCTTGTTGTCGTTCGATGGGCCATAGGGCGTGATACGGTCACGCTATCCCCGCCGCGCCCTCTCGCGCTATAGGACATTCGTCCCGGTACGACGCGCTATATAGGCGGGGGCGCATAGCACGAATGGGGTGTTGTGCGATAGGAAAAAGATCGCCTACTGTTGAGAGATTGATAGGCGGCGCGATGGCGGCGTCGTTGAGGGACTGAAGACGCGGCGCGTGTCAGCAGTGTCGGATAGGGACGATAGCGGGAGGAACATATCCGATGGGACGGACGGCGAGCCGTGCACGCGGCCAGGGGGTGACCGAGTTCGCCCTGGTCCTGCCCGTGTTCCTCTTTCTCTTTCTGGGCGTCATGCAACTCGGGCTCTACGTCCTCGCCCAATCTGCGTTGACCTTCGCTACGATGCAAGGCGCGCGCGCGGCCGCCGTGGCCGGGGCGGACCCCGCGGCGGATACAGCGGTCTGCAGCGCAATCGTGGGCGCGCTGGCGTCGAGCCACCTCGACCCGTCCAATGTAACGACGGTGACCATCTACCAGGGGAACGGGCTACCAAGCCCGCCCAGTGATGTGGGCGCGTGCGACGCCACCGGCGCGTGGGCCGCGACGAGCACGGGCTGGCCGCCGCCGTCGCGCGGCGTCGGCGCGGCGCCCGATAGCGTCGGCGTGCGGCTCAACTATACCTTTCATTACGTGATCCCCTGGTTCGGGACCACGGTGAAGGTGAGCCACGCCGCGATCTTACGGATCGAAGATGAGAATCCTCCCAGTTCCGCTAGTTGAGGTCCATGATGCGCCATGATAGACGAGTAGCTCCCTCACGGTACGGAGCGGCCACGCGCGGCCAGATGATGATCATCGTCGTGCTCTCCCTGACCGTACTGATGGGGTTCATGGCCCTGGGCATCGATGGGGCGCGCGTCTTCATGGAGGCGCAGCGGGTGCAGAAAGCGGCCGACGAAGCGGCGCTCGCCGCCGTGGTCTCGGGGAGCACGGGAGGGGCCAGCGCGGCGCAAGGGATGGCCGACACCATGGTCACGCGCAACCTCCCGGTTGGCGCGGGCAGCGGCGTCACGGACACCTCGACGTTGGTCGACGGACTCGCCCTGCGCGACCATGTAGTGGTGCATGAGAGCGGCTTCCCCCTGTTCTTCGGGGCGGTGATTGGCCAGCCCCGCGCCGACATCACGCGCGCGGCGACGGCCGAGTACTCCGGTCCGGGCGACCTGGGCAATCCGACCAACACGCTGGGCGACCCCCATGCGTTGATCACGAGCTACGCCCCGACCGGGACCGTCTCCACGGCGGGCCCCGTGGCGGCGGCGCTGCCGCAGAATCTCTCGCTCTCCATCAACGGCCCCGACCAGATGACCGAGAATGGTGATCCCTATTCACCGCTCGACGTGCTCTCCGACCCGCCGTTCGTGCCCGCGACCACGACGCTTACCAACCCGTTCCGCGCCAATCTCACGTCGCCCTTCAACGGCTACGATTACAAAGTGACGATTCCGCCGGGCGAACATGGCGCGACCTACATCCAGGTCTATGACGCCGAGACCTGCACTGGCTCAAGTGGGGCAGCTAACGCGCCCTTCGGTGACTTTATGCAGTCGGGCGGCTACAGCCTGCCCTACACCGATCGTATCCTGCGCTACCCCGCGCCCCTGTCCTTGACAGGCCCCTACGCGCCCGACCCCTCGTATGGCCCCTACCCCACCTATTACAGTCTCACCAAGCTCGACCCCGTGACGGGTTTGACGGAGACATTGACAACGGGCGCGGGCCTGGTGACGAGCGGGATGACCAACACGTTGCTTCCCCCCAATGTCATCATCGCGCCGACCGAAGGGGTGTCGCCGACAGTGGCGGGTGAGCCTGCCTGTGATCCAACATTCACCAGCAAGTGGTACACGCTGGCCAAGGTCGACGCGTCGGTGGCCGGCTCCTACGACATCAACGTCAACACCTGCCTCGACCCCCTCAACCGGGGCCCCAACACCAATGGGGCGGGCCTTCCGAACTGCCGGGGGACCGAGGTCAATAACTTCGCCCTACGCGCCATCACGACGGGGAGCGGTCCGGCGAGCAACGTGGGCTGCCGAACAGACGTCGCTTCCAGTGCTATCAACGATCCCACCTGCCAGGCCATCACGCCCAACGATCTATCGAACCAGCCTGAGGTGGCCGGCATCGGACGCGAGTCGGTGATGGTGCGCTCGGCAGGTGGGGGCGCGGGGACCGCCTTGCTTTATCTGAGCTACATCAAGCCGCAATACGCCGGCGCTTGGCTGCGCATCCGCCTATTCGATCCCGGTGACCTGCCCGGCGGCTCGTCGCTGCAGATCGTGCGGCCCGACGGCAGCTACGCTCCCTTCGAGTGGTCTACGCAAGGTCTTGATGGGAGCGCCGCGCCTTTTACCACGACGATGCAGAACAACGGGAGCACCTCCCTGATTACCTCGTATCCCGCCTCGGGCCTGCAGCCGCCGACCTTCACCCCGACGCCCTCCAATACGCCCGTGCCCACCAGCACGCCGACCAACACAGCGACGCCGGGACCGACCGACACGCCGGCGCCGACCAGTACCCCGACCAACACGCCGACCGTGACCAACACGCCCGTGCCCGCCGCCACAGCGACCGAGACCAATACGCCCGTGCCCACCGCCACAGCGACAGACACACCCACGCCCTTGCCGACCGACACGCCGGGAGGCCCGACGAACACCCCGACGGCCACGCCGCTGCCAACGAGTACGCCGACCATGACCGCTACGCCTGCACCGACCGGCACCCCGACGAACACGCCGCTGCCGACGGCCACACCGACCGACACGCCCACGCCGTTGCCAACGGCCACGCCGACCGTGACGAACACACCGCTGCCGACGAGTACGCCGACCGTGACCAATACGCCCCTGCCGACGGCCACGCCGACGCTCGTCATCGACCAAGGATAGGCTTCAGGGGGAGAGACAGGAGAGTATGACATGAGACTGCGTAGACGCTACATCCTCGCCCTTGCGCTGACCATCGGGGCCTTGCTCCTGCCCGGCCTCCCGCGGGTCGTGACGCTCCTGGCCGCGTCGACGCCGAACACGGCCACCTTCGTCAGGACGGACACGACGACGCAGGGGACGTGGAAGGGCGTGTACGGCGCCGATGGCTACAATGTCATTGGCGACACCACAAGCTACCCCATCTATGCGACGGTGCTGCCCGGCAGTCAGTCACTCTGCTCCTCCTCCTGCTGGACTACATCCACAACGTATGTGCGCGCCTTGCAGAAGGCGTCGAGCAGCACCGACCGCATCGCGGCGGCCTGGTACTCCGTGGGCAGCTTTACAATCGACATCAACCTGACCGATGGGCAGACGCATCGGGTGGCCATTTATTGCCTGGACTGGGACAGTTCAGGGCGCGGGCAGACGGTGCAGGTGCTGGATGTTGCGACCGGCGCCATGTTGGACACCCGCGCGCTGCCCCAGACGCCCTTGACGACGTTTCATAATGGGGCGTACCTCGTCTGGAACATCAGCGGCCATGTGAAGATCCAGGTAACGCGTACCGGCGGCGCGAACGCCGTCGTCAGCGGGCTGTTCCTCGACCCCGCGCAGCCGATCTACTCCAGCCCGCAGGTGGACTCCAACAACGCCCTCATCTGTCCCTCGCCCGATCAGTCCGTGGCGCAGGGCGTCTCGGTCCCCGGCGCCTACGCCTACGGGCAGACCGTCGCCGAGAACAACCCCTTCGACCCGATGCACGCCTCGTCGACGGCCTGCCAGCCGGGCGGCGCCTCCGCGACGAACTACCTGAATTGGGGCAGCCAGCCCATCACCAGTACGCCGCCGACGGCGCCCTGGATCGCGTCCGACCAGGCGTACCAGACCTACAACCTGTGTTATAAGAACTGCGGGCAGCCCAACTATCGCCCCTACAACGGACGCTGGGTCACCATCTACACGAAAATCCCCGACGACTACACCACGACCTACAACCCGGTCGATGCCGGCGGGAATCCGCTCAATCCCAATCCAGGGTGGTGGTACGTGCAGTACAACACGACCAGTCACCAATCCTTCACCGACCGCACGACGTGGGAAATGACGATCCTGACGCGCGGCCCGCACCTGGTACAGTAGATCATGGGAGCGCGACGACAGGCGATGACGAGACGACGAGAGGGCGAGCGCGGGACGGTCACGCCGCGCGTGGGGACGGGAGAGCGTGGGCAGGCGATCGTCGAGTTCGCGCTGATGGTCCCCTTCCTCCTGGTGCTCGTGCTCGCCATCTGCGACTTCGGCCTCGCCACGATCACCAAAGGAACCACGTCCTACGCTGGCCGCCAGGGCGCACGGTTGTTGGAGAGCTACGGCGCGTCGAGCTCGGACCCCGACAGCGCCGTCGTGAACGCCATCACGACCACCCTACAAGCGGGTGGCCTCACGCTGAACAATCTGCAAAGCATCACGATCTTCCGCTCCAACCCTGGCAGCCCTGGCGACGCGGGGGCGACCCCTGGGGTCGGCGATACGCCCGGCCTCGACCGCGTCTACACTTTCAACAATGGAACGCTCTCTGGTTCGCCCAGCGGCGCCTATAGCGTCGGGGAAACGCCATCGCCACAGCACGGCGACTTCGCGGGCATCACGATCCGCTATCACTACCGAGGCATTACACCGCTGCTGGCGGGCGGGATCGACATCGTCGATGTGACGCACACGCGCATCGACCCTGACACAATCGGGGTGGCCCTGCCGACGCCTGTCCCACCGCCCACCGTTTCCGCCGGTCCGTAATCCCTGTCGTGGGAGGGGGGGACCTGCCGCACGATACGCGGGGTGCGCGCTCAGGCTGACGACCTGTGTCATCGGCGCCGCCTTGTTGTCAGCGATCACCAGTCGATGCGGACAGGCGCGCCCGCCCGCATCGACTGGGACGCCGCCTCGGAGATGAGTTGGGCCTTAAGCCCGTCATCGAGGGAGGGCGTGGGGGCGACTCATCTCTGCACGGCGCGCACGAAGGCGTCGAGCGCGCGATCATAGCTCGCCTCGATCCGCGCGAACCAGCCAGCGTGGAGGCCGTCCGTGACGATCTTGTCGCGGCTGTAGCGCGGCCCGGTCTATGTCGTGGCGGCGAGGGCAGTAGCCTGTTCCAGGTCTATCGCCTGCCCCTCGCCCCAGGCCGCGACGTAGGAGTCCGTTCCCAGGGCCGTTCGCGCCCGCGCCAAGGCCGCCTCGATCTGTGCCCGCGTGACTTCAGAGGGCGCCGCCCCGATGACTGCGCGTGCCATGGCGGCCGCCGCGCAGATGACGACGGCGGCACGCGCCCGATCGGGCGCGCCGGACAACGTCGCGACCGCGAGGCCTTCCAGGCAGGACGCATGGCCCCATATGTCACTCAGGCTCTGCATAATCGCGAGCGCAGCGCGGAAGAGCGCGACCGCTTCCCTGTCTGTCCGCTGCGCGACGCGCACCCAGCCCAGGTTCAGCAGCCCGTATGATTCGCCCCGGCGGTTGCCCAGCGCCTGGTAGCGGCCTAGGGCCGTTTCGTAGCGCTGGGACGCGTGCGCGTGGTCACCGTGCGCCAGGGCGATGTGCCCGAGATTGAGCAGCGCTTCGGCGGCCTCCCCGGCCTGCCCCAGATCGTCCGCCTCCGTGAGGGCCTCCTCCAGAATCGCGGCCGCCCGCGCATAGGCGCTCTGCTCGAAGAGCATCCAGCCCAGGCCGTTGAGGGTGGACACCCGGCCGGCGCGATCCCCTGCCGCTTCGTACAGAGCCAGCGCCTCGTCGTAGAGCGCGATGGTGTCGGCCATGTCGCCCTGGTTCGTGGCCAGGGTGCCTGCTCCGATCAGCACGGAGGCGCGAAGCGCCGCCGCTGGCGGGTCAACGCGCGCGTCGTCGGCGGGCGCCGCCCGTCCCATTGGGCGGCCTGGAAGAAATCGGCAAAAGCTGGCGGGTCAACGCGCGCGTCGTCGGCGGGCGCCGCCCGTCCCATTGGGCGGCCTGGAAGAAATCGGCAAAAGCTGGCGGGTCAACGCGCGCGTCGTCGGCGGGCGCCGCCGCGAGCGCGCGTCCCACCCAGCGCCGCCCTTCGGTTAAATGGCCCCGCGCGTACCAGAAACGCCACAGGCGCCCGACGAAGCGGAGGCCGCCGGTGGCGTCGCGCTCCAGGAGCCAGCCGAGGGCGGCTCGTAGGTTGCCGTGCTCACGCTCCAGCCGGTCGAACCACGCCCCGTGGCCGGGTCGCCCGAACGCCCGCGCCGCGTCCTCCGCCAGGGTGAGGAAGTAGCGCGCGTGAGCCTCCGCCGCCCGCTGCTCGTTCCCGTCCGTTGCCAGGATCTCCTGGGCGTACGCGCGGATCGTTTCCAGCATCCCCCAGCGCCGCTCGCCCCCTACCTTCTCCACTCGCCGCAGCAGGCTCTGGTCGAGCAGCGCCCCCACACCCTCCAGCACATCGAAGGACCCATCGTCCGTGGGGGAACACACAGCCTCAATGGCCTCCAGCGTCGCGCCCCCGACGAACACGGACAGGCGCGCGAAGAGCGCCTGCTCATCCGCGTCGAGCAGGGCGTAGCTCCACGCGAGAGTCGCGCGCAACGTCCGCTGCCGCTCCGGCAGGTCGCGCGCGGCGGACGTTGCGCGCTCCAGCACATCGGGCAGGCGGGCGAGCAGATCGTGCGGCGACAGGACACGCGCGCGCGCCGCGCCCAGTTCGATCGCCAGCGGCAGGCCGTCCAGCCGCCAGCAGATCTCCGCCACGACGGGCGCGGTGTCATGTGTGAGGGCGACATCGGGAGCAACCTCCTGAGCGCGCTTCATGAAGAGGAGCACCGCCTCGTAGCGGGCGAGGGCGTCTGGGGACGGGAATGGCGGCGCGGGGACGGATAAAGGTTCGACCTCGTGGAGGTGTTCCCCCCGCACGCGCAAGGGCGCCCGGCTCGTGGCCAGCGCTGTGACGGGCGCTGCCGTGGCCAGGAGGTCAGCGATCAGCGGAGCGGCGGCGGGTAGGTGCTCCAGGTTGTCGAGCACGAGCAACAGGTCCCGTCCGCGCAGGGCGTCCGCGAGGGCCGCGCCGATGGGCTGTCCCGGCGCCTCCGGCACGCCCAGCGCCCGCGCGATGGTGAGGAGGACGAGGGTGGGGTCGGCGACAGGGGCCAGCGAGACGAAGGCCACGCCGTTGGCGAAGGCGGCGCGGGCCTCCTCGGCGACCCGGATGGCCAGGCGTGTCTTGCCGACGCCGCCGGGTCCGACCAGCGTCAACAGGCGTGTTTCGGGGTCGCGTAGGCGCGCGTAGAGGGTCGCGACCTCGTGCTCGCGACCGACGAAGGCCGTAAGCGGCTCCAGCAGCATATCGAGGCCATCCCGTCCCAAAGGCGACACATGGGTGGCAGGGGATGCACTGTGTCGTCCTCCTGGCGTGGCGCGCGCGCGATTTATCACCCGACTGAATTCTGCGCGGTCCGCGGGCGAGAGGTGCAGCGCATCAGCGAGCAGGTCAAAGGTGTGCCGGCGCGGCGCACGTTTCACGCCGCGTTCCAGGTCGCTGACGGCGCGGGCGGAGAGACTGGCGCGCTCGGCCAGTTGCGCCTGGGTTAGGCCGGCGGCCACACGAAAGCGGCGCAACAAACGGCCGAATAACGTGATTGGGCTGGAAGGCACGATGTTTTCAGCCATGCGGGTTGGGCTCCATGCTGGCGGGACGCCCTCCCCATCACGGGAGCTAATGGGCGAGGAAGGACTAAGGGCTACAGCCATGATAGCAGGGATGGGCGGAGGGTCAATGGGTTTGCAATATTGGTGCGGCGGCTAAAGATGTGATTAAAGGTGTGAATTCGTCATGTTCAAGCGCGGTCGACACATAATATACTGATTCCATTGCACTGACGTGGCTGCCGCCACACTGGCCTTATGGACCGCTCCATAGAGCGTCAAGCACAACAAGAGGATCGTGCCATGCCTATCAGGACGCTTTTGCACCGCACGCCCATTTCCGCGTTCACCATCGCCATCGCCGTTATCGCCACCTTGCCACTCCCGGCACGCACCATAGCACAATCCGCGCCAATTGTTGTCGGTGCCGAGCGTGGTGCGACGTGCGTCGCAGGCGCCCCACAGTCGTTGCGGCCGGGCGGAATCGCCATGCTCGCCGGAGCCGCCATCCCCGCGTTCAGTGGGGACCGGGTGCCGGCCTTACAGGCCGGGCTCGGCGCTGTCAGCGGCATGGCCGTGGCCCCGTCGGGTGATCTCTACCTCAATGGACCCGGCGACATTGTGCGCCGTATCGACGCGCGGACAGGGCGCATCGCGACGATCTACAAGGGGCTGGGCTTGTTGATGGCGCAGGTCATCGGCTTCTCGGACGCCACGACTCTGTTCTATACTACCGGAACGGACATCGTCCGCCTGAATGTGACAACGGCCGCGACTGGTACGGTGCCTGGGAAGGGTGGCCAAATCGACAACTTTAACCGCACCTCCGTGTCGATCGACAGCCACGGCGCGCTCTATCTAAGCATCGCTCAGAGCGCCATCCGACGTGTCGATTCCACCAGCGGCATCTCAACGACTGTCGCCGGGAACTTGTACGATCAAGGGTCGTCGGGCGATGGAGGTCCTGCGGCTGCTGCCACCCTGACATGGCCCCTGGCGACCGCCATCGCCGCCGACGGGACGCTATACATAGGGCAGATCGACGGGGCTATTCGTAAGGTCACCCCGGATGGGACGATCTCGACGTTGACGAAAGCGATCAGTGGTCAGATCGTCCGGCTCGTCGCCCGACCGAACGGCGACTTGTATGTGTGGGTGACGTCGCAGCACGCTGGCGGCGTTCCCCCCATCGACATCATCCACGCGGGGACGTCGACGCTAACGCCGATTCCTGTCCGGGCCCCTGCTCGAGACGTCGCCGTGGCGCCGGACGGGATGTTTTACGTCCTGTCCGAGTACAATTACGACCCCGGCATGGGTCCGGTGCAGCCGGCGATCATCAGCCGCGTCGATCCGCGCACCGGGCGTTCCGTACCGTATGCCGGCAACGCGCGGGCCGGGGTTGGCGTCCTCTACGCTAGCTCACTGGCTCCCGATGGGGCATGTGGCCTCTACATGCTCACCTATCCCGCCGCATATCATCTCGCGCCAGGTATGGCCCGGCCCGTTTCCTTCACCTTGCCTGGTCAACCCGCCCAGATCGCGACCGACGCGCGGGGTGACCTATACGAGGCGGACCCCTCCACGAATTCGGTCGTGCGCGTCGACCGGCGCGGTCATCTATTGGCGACAATCATCAGGAATCTATCCAATAGCCCCGACGGGTACGGCCCGTACAGCGGCGCCCATGGGGCGGCGGCCGGCCCCATGGGCGCCGCTGTGCGGGCAGATACGCCAGCAGCCATCCCCGACATCCGGCCACATGGCGGCGGGGGCGGGTACTCGAGTCCCAGCGGGGTCGCCGTGGACGCGCGCGGCGACGTCTTCGCGCTCACTAGCGCCTCCGCTACGGTGACCGCCCTTTTCATCAATGGGGTCAGGAAATCGTTCAGCACCGGAAATCACTCTTTCGACCCGACTGACATCGCAGCAGGCCCCGCTGGGTCCGTCTACCTGTCGGACAACAGCAACAACATGATTCGTCGCCTCGATACGCGCACTGGGACCTTGACGACCGTAGCCGGGACCGGCGTGGCTGGTTTCGGTGGCGACGGAGGGCTGGCGAGATGGGCCGAGATGAATGCGCCTGCAGGCATGGCCGTCGACGGCATGGGCAACCTCTTCATCGCCGACCAGGGCAACGATGTCGTGCGGCGCGTCGATGCGCGTACGGGACGTATCGTGACGGTCGCGGGCGTTTCGGGCCACAGCGGATTCAATGGTGTGTCGCGTGGCGCGCGCGGCAGCTATCTGCAAGGTCCGGACGCCGTCGCGATCGACAACAGCGGCCATCTCTACGTCGCCGACAGCGGTGGCACTGTACGTGTGGTCTACCTACCCTCAAACGAAGAGTAGGAGCCCATCGCGCGACCACACACACCGACACCGCGTATGCCATCCGACGGCAATCGTCGGCCCAAGTACTTTTGTCCCGCGACACTATCTGTAAACAGTTGGCGCAACGTCATAGCATCGCTTATCGCTCGGTGGCATAAGCCTTTTTATTCCAATATGGTTATTCAAACGAAGGGACGGCAACAGATGGCAGACAAGAAATGGGTCCGACCGCTTGCGTCTTTGCTTATAGCTGCGCTGACTATTTCGATCCTTCCCATTAAGGCCGTCAACCCCTCCCTTGTTACGCGTCCCGATGCGTCGTTAGTCGCGCATGTGCATACGCATAGTGTCAATCGCTTACTAACGGACGATAGCTGCCCGCCTGGGTGGCGATGCGGCCAGCTCGGCGACCCCAACGTGACGGGAAGCCAGGAGGCCGCCGGCGCCACCTGGACCATCTCGGGTACGGGGGTGATGCCCGACAACGTGCGCTTCGTCTGGCAGTCGATCGGGACGCACGGCGGAGTGAGCGCGCGCGTCGTGAGCCAGCCCGCGCCTGGCGGCGACAACGTGGGGGCGGGCGTGATGATCCGCGACGGCACGCAGCCCGGCGCCGCCCTCTACAGCTTCTACGCCACGACAGCCCACCTGCTCGTGGTGCGCATCCGCGCGGCGCAGAGTCAGGGCGATGGCATCGTCGCCCGGATCGCCGGCGACCCGCCCGCCTACCTGCGCGTCGCGCGGTCGGGCGACACCTTCACCGCCTTCACCTCCCGCGACGGCCGCAATTGGCACGTCGTGCCCAACTCCGGCGTCACTATCCACATGGGCCGGCGTGTCGAGGCCGGTATCGCCGTCGCCCTCGGCCAGCCCGGAGCGGCCGTGATCAACAATGCGGCGGTAGCCGCAACTGGCGATGTTGCCTCTAGCAGTCTGTCGGAGAGAAGCTTGCCGACCTCATTTATCGTGCTGTGGGAGGGCAAAAGCGCGCCTGCAGTTCGTGCCTTGGCCTCAAAATGGCCTCCAAACACACTATCCTTCGGAAAAACACGTTCTCTCCGACAAACTGCTAGCGGCGGCGATAATACAGCGCCACAGAGTTCTGGCAATGTGGCACAAGTGATCCAAGCGTCTTGGGTCACTCCGAACGATAACTTCGCGGCAGTAGCTGGTACCAATCTCAATCTAGAAGCCTCTTTTCGGTCCGGGAAACCCAATAACTACAGGTTGCCTGGGATCGTGCGCTTCAACGTCAAGTGGTCATCCGGCGAGACACACGAGCTGTGTTCCGTCCCTCTGCGTGACGCTCGGATTGAGGACACAAGAGTTTCTCAGGGAGGCAAGATACGAGGGAACGTTGTTGGTTTATTTACTTGCAAGAACGCCCATATCCCTACCAACGTGCCTACTGGCGCTGTAAGGTTAACCTTCGACGCGCCTGGGATGAATACATCAGGCGGCGTGCTGAGCGGTACTATTGTTCCAAATAACCTATCGCTTTATACACCGGATATCAAGATTGTCGCCTACATAGCGCCCATTGAACATCTGGACTGCGTCAAGGACTTGTCATATCACAAGGACCTTGTCGCTGGTGCATTGCGTGAACATCACGGAGATAAACTTACGGCAGGTAATGCTATCGACGACGCATGTTGGGCCTTAGGTGATTCATCAAATGACCCACCGCCCCCTTTTTTAGCGAATGGCCAATGGGAAACCTTCAAGTCTAGTCAGGAATACCGCGGCTATATACATATTGCATCTATGAAGGTGACGTGCGACAGGGCAGGTGTGCATTCTCCCGTGAATGGACCATCTGGGGACAGCAGCTCGGGATGGACAAAGAAACAAATCGGGGTGGACAAGGCTAGTGTTCGGGTATACGACAAACCAGAGGATTACAAACCGTGACAGGGAAATAACTACGGTTTACCTCGCATGGTTGTCAACAGAAAACAGGTGATCGTCACGGACAAGCGAGCTCAACGCGTCGCAACTGACGATAGAAAACTCCAATATCGTTATCTAGGTTTCGACGCGCCTTTCATATACATGAATCTAATCGAGCGCATTGGATGTACGGATACAGGACCTGTTGTTAATGTCGTCGTCAAGCGCACGATCTTTCCGACCATGGCGCTATACATCAACAACCAACTCGTAGACATACAGAGGCAAAAGGTTGGGGCGCAAGGCGATCTAGCAAGATTTATCGTCGAGGGAGGACCGTGGTTCAATGGCGTAGGGGTTGGCCCGTTAGCATCGCCTGGTGCATCTCTATCATGGTCTTCCTTTTAAGATCCTAAAACGAACGTAGTGCGCGTACGTCAAGTTTGTGAACAGTTACGGCACCGTGACCCGCGCAAACCGTTCGCGCGACGCGTGGTTGGTGGGGCGGACCCGCGCCTGCAAGGAAAGCTTTTTCTATTCGCGGCTGTGTTCGTCGCGGCTGTGACCGCCATGGACTTGGCCGCGCCCCGGCACCCGGTCGTCCACCTGCCCCGGCCCTTCCGCGCGCCCAGGCGCGGCTCGTAAGCCATCGTTCCAGTCCTTGGCCCCGGACGGCGGCCGCTCCCGCACGATGGCCTCGGCGCGCGGGTATGCCTCCTTCACCTGCTGCCACAGCTTATTGCCGCCCGCGTCGTTGTCGAAGCCGCAATGGACCAGCGCGCCCCTCGCCAGTCCCTCCTCGATCTGCCGCTTCGGTAACTCGCCGTGGCCGTCGTTGGACAGGAACACGTACTCGCCGCGCTCGCCGGCCCGCTCGATCAGCGCCGCCCGGCTCAGGGCGTCGATGGGGCTCTCGACGACGTGATACTGCGGTGCCGCATAGCGATCGGGCGCGCCGACGGTCAGGCTGTAGGAGAAGTGGCCCTCGTCGCGTCTGGTGCCGTAGGCGAGCCCCTGAAACTCCGAGCCGGGCAGCGTCCCACGCAGGCTCGCGCCCACGGCCTGGCCCTCCGCGTCCGTGCGCAGGAACACGGCGTTAGTGCGGCCGTCCGCGTAGATCGTGCCCCGGTCGTGCAGTTCGTCGATCATTCCGCGCGGAATACCCCGCTGCTCGACGAGGTAGGCCCGGACCCCCGGCCAGCGGCCCTCGTCGCGCGCTGGCTGCATGAACAGCGCGCGCGCCTCGCTCAACGATCTCCCAGCCCTGCCGCGCCGTAGTTGATGGCTGCGGCGATGGCCAGGTCCCCGCTCCCCTCGTGGTTGAGGTAGGCGACGGCCTACTTGAAGCTGTCGCCCGTGACGTACATCACGATGGAGCCGCCGCCGCCCTTCTATTGGTCGTGGTTATAAAAGCGTTCGCCGTTGATGCTGATGTGCTCACTGTTCACACGCCACTTGTACGTGTCGTAGCAGTCCTGTACGCTGCCGAGCGTCTATATGGTGTCTCTGAGGTCGAGGTGTCGCGCCTGCGCCACCGGCGTGTGTTTAGCAAACACTTCCGGCAGTGGCATTAAGGAGAAGTCGTACTGATCGAGGGTCTTGAGCGTCGGGAGCTTGGCCGCGGCTAGCCGCCGCTTCTGCATGTTCTCGTCGCGCTGCGCCAACTCTTCGTCGAGCAGCGCGAGCAGGAACCCTTCGTAGATGAGGTTGCGCCGTGCAGCATACTGGGCCACCTTGGGGTAGCGGCCCAGCATGTTGAGCGACACTTGGATTTGCCGATGGAACCTCATGTGCCGTTGGCGTGCGCAAGCGTCCGTGTGCGTGGAATGAGGGCAGATGATCACCCGCGTGCATTGGCGGTCGCGCAGAGCGTCCATGCGCAGGCACCCCTGCGCGCTTACGTTCCTCGCGGCAGACGTCACAGTAGCGGAGGTTGGCCCCGTTCCCCGCGCACGACGGTCTCGCGCTCACCGCCGCCACCATCTCGCCGGACTTCGCAATCAGTATCAGATTTGATGGAACAGTCACTGCCTCCATAAGCAATCATAGGCGTACCACCTCAGGCCAGGAGCACGCGCTGGCGCAACAAGTCGAGCTTGGCCCGGCCAAAATTTGCCTCTTGAGCATTATTGACCCTGTTCATCTGGCCCTCGGCTTGGCCCTGACTCAAGACGAGCGTGAGGTCGGCACGGATGGCTGCTTTGCCCCAAAGCAAGCCGTAGGCAAAATCGTACAGGTCGTGCAATCCACTTGTCGCGGCCGCTTTGGCTGGCCGCTACCGCTGCCGCGCAGCGCGACCACGAGCAGAACGATGATGACGACGACCCCGACAATCATGGCGCGGCGTGGCACCCGCCGTGTACCATCTATCACCTTCATGGCTCAGCCTCCGTGTCAAGGTCCATTCATCGCCACTTATCGGAGAAGATAATCTCGATGCCGTAGGATACTATCCGCCTATGCCGTCACGAGGTCACCACGCGCGTTGCCTACGGCGGCATCGTGCAGGAGGCTGTAGGCGCGGCGCAGCTCGGCGGCGATAGTTGCCCATGCTTCCGCTGTCGGCTCCTGGCGACCGGCAGTTATGTCGTCGACCAAATCGGCGGCGTGCGACCGCGCGACCCCGGCCGGCTGAGCCTGCGTGAAAGGTAGGCTATAGACTTCGGCCGCGATGCGTGTGTTAGCGTCGATCAACTCGGGCCGACCCTTCTCCCCGTCGAAGCGCCGATGCACCACCCAATACTCGAGTTCGGCATCACCGGCCGCATCCGCGTCAAACGGCGCATCGGTCGCGGCGCGCAACACACCGATTGCCCAAGTGGCTGGACGTGCGGCGATGTGGGGGCGACGCGGCCGGGGACGCAGGCGGTGACGGCGACGGCCGGCGGCGCGGCGTGGGACGTGCAGGGCAGCGGGGTTATCGCGAACGCCTCGGACAGCTTCCACTACGTGTGGCGGCCGTTGACGGGCGACGGCACCGTGCGCGCGCGCGTCGCCAGCCACGAGGGCCTTAACGTGGGGGCCTGCGTGATGATGCGCCAAGGCACGGACCCCGGCGCGCCCTTCTACGCGATCTGCGACTACAACATTGGCGCTACTGTAGATGTCATCTACCGCTCGGCACAGGGGGCCAGCGAGACATTCTTGGCCGGCATCGGCGCGGTCGGCTTGCCGCGGTACTTCGGCATCGGGCGGGCGGGCGACACGTTCACCGCCTATGTTTCCGACGACGGCGCGACTTGGGCGCCCATCAATCGGACGAGCGTCGCCATCGGCGCGATGGGCTCGACGGTCGAGGCGGGCGTCGCCGTCACCTCTAACAATGATGGTAACGGGACCCTCGACGCTGCCACCTTCGACCACGTCGCCGTCGCCACCGGCGCGTTGTTTATATCCGGGTGAACATAGATTGACTCATGACCGTCGGTTCAGCATAACCCTCCGTTTGGTGTATCCATGCGACGAAATGGCGGATAGCGCCGAATGGTTGACGGTCACGGAAATCGTCGCCGAGAGTGGGTGCACCCTCGACGATTACACGCGCGATCCAGGCTGACCAGGCGGAACGCGTCCGTGCTGTCCAGGTGCGCCATGAGACCGGCTAGCGCTAGCGGGATGTGGCACGGGCTGGGGGCCACCATCCATCGGTCGCGTCAGGGCGCGCATGACGGTCGACGTAGCGTAGAGCGACATTATCATCGTCGAACGTCACGAGCTGGCCCTGGTGACGCATCTCCAGGCGCCACCAGCCGCCCATGTTGCGCACCTCGATCGTCCGTGGGTTGGCGGACGGTTGCATGAGGTGTGCGTAGTGCCGTGCGATGTCGGCGACACGGCGGGCCACGGTGTAGGTCACAATCACTCTCCTAATCCCCTGTCATTACTCTCCATGTGTAGCGCGCGACCCTGCGGAAACGCTGGCGGCGCGTGGGTTGGCGCCGGTCACCGATCGACCAAGAACATAGCGGCAAAGCCATTAGCGGTTGCATGGTAAACTTTTTCGTATACTGAATGATGACGACAAGCTGCGTCACACTGCCTGACGCGATGGCTACCTCGCCGACCTACGTTTTAATAGCTACGACACCTCGTTGACGGGCAACCTTAACGCC